>JAAUYH010087377.1_pt1 | contig 59185 bp, 53 predicted proteins | sample 7278061 | NCBI WGS metagenome assembly JAAUYH01 (sample SAMN14350203, study PRJNA611818) | marine sediment metagenome | isolation source: surface marine sediment (0.6m) | place: French Polynesia: Moorea | collected 2018-08 | reverse complement strand
GCTGACTAGCTGTATCCAAAGCTAAATCCCCCTAATATAAATTTTGTATATTAAAGACTATGTCAACACAAGTCTATCCCAGACTATTTAAATTGGGTAGCTGGTTTTTTTCGATTACAGTATTATAGCCTCGCTTTAGTAAAAAAGCAGTAATCCCTATCTTTTTTGCTCCTTGATAATCATCAGTAAAACTATCCCCAATGTGCCATGCTTCTTCAGGAAGACAATTGTGTTTAGCAATTGCTGTGGCAAATATTTTTGGGTTGGGTTTGGCTGCACCTACTTCCGAGGAAATAGTGATACTGGAAAAAAAACATTCTAGTTTGAGGGCTTTCAATACAGAATATAGACGACTATCAAAATTGGAAATAATAGCTAGTGTTACTTTCTTTTGCTGCCATTTTTGTAAATTTGGTATGACATCCTGATAGATATACCAGGGTTTTTCTGTCGCAAAATGTAGGTACAGTTCTTGAAAAAAAGCATCGAAATCCGTAAATTTATCTAGTAAGCCTGCTTGAGTAAAAGTGGTTATTGCTAAATTTTTCCACCAATCAAATTCTTGTTGTGGTATCTTTTCTGGATTGGTGACGGTAAATGCTAGGGGGGAAGCTTGAGCGAAGCTTTGATAAAAAGCCTTATCTATCTTCTTAGCATCTACTTCTACATTGTGGTTTTTTGCGAGCGCCTGATACACTGTACCTACACTACCTTTAACCCCAAAAAGCGTACCTACAGCATCAAAAAAAATGACTTTCGGGAGGGATTTCATTAACTTAATAGCTCCACTAAAGGTTGAGTTATCCAGTTTAGCCCTACTGTTAGCTGATGCTGGAGATTTGGCAAACGATAAAGATAAATCAGACGACGAGCAATATAAGCAAGAGAGCCATTTAGTTGTAATCCTAGACCATTTAGAGTAGCATTATCTATTCCTAATGCCATCATTTCTCCCAAGGGTTGATAGCGGAATGGTAGTTGTGGTTTATGGTTGATGCTAGCCCAGATATTCCAAGCACAGTAGTCTGATTGCTGAAATGCGACTTGTGCGGTGGCTGGTAGTAGTTCTCCTGTGACATCTTTGCTTTCTACTATATCTCCTAGGGCATAAACTCGCTCCCTATCTAACGCTTCTAGGGTTGGTTTAATTTTGAGTAATCCTGTTGCAGTTTTTTCTAGGGGTAGTTGTTGAGTGAGTTGAGAAACTTGATTCCCTACTGTCCAAATTACTAAATCTACAGGGATAGTATCTATTGTTCCTTTGTAGTAGAGGGAGATAGTATCAGATTGTACTTGTGTAACTTCAGTTTCTAAATCTAGCCATACTTGACGTTTTTCTAAGGCTTTGATGGCTGTTTCACGATTAAATTCACTAGCATTATCTAATATTTTTGCACCGCGATCGATAATCCTAATTCTGCCTTTTTTCCCCAGACGGTCAGCAATTTTTCCTGCAATTTCTACTCCGCTATAGCCTCCTCCTACTATGGCAACACGGATTTTCTCGGGGGAAGATTCTTCTAATAATCTTAATTTTTCTTTGACACGATAAGCATCATTGAGAGTTTTAAAGGGTATGGCGTGGGATTTCGCTCCTGGAACAATATCTAGAGGTGTTTTTCCTCCAGCAGCAATTACTAAATAGTCATAACTAATAACAGAAGCACTACCCTTCGTTACTTGTTGGGTTTCTAGATTAATGTTGGTTACACAATCTTGATGGAATTGAATGCTAGTGTTGGATAAAATCTCTTCAAAGGGTGGGGCGATTTCCCAAGTTTGTAGCTCTTCTGTAATTAATTCGTATAAGAGAGGGGAAAATAAAAAGCGATCGCTTTTATCAATCAGAATAATTTGTGGTTGAGTTTCTGGTTGCCAAGGTAAATCATCTAGGCGCAGAGCGGTATATAAACCACCAAATCCGCCACCAACAATACAGATACGTGGTTTTTGGGTAGTCATGAAAATTGGTTGAGATAGGTTTTAGAAACAGAGCTATAGACTACACTTTAGATTGTAACCAAAATAATTGGGGCAAACTTTTAGTCCACCCCATGAGATGCCAATAAAACTTGAGATTTAAGAAGCTAGAGCTACCTCAACCATTTGCTGTAACTCACCGCTTTGATAGAGTTCAATAGCAATATCTGAGCCACCGATAAATTCACCGTTGATATAGATTTGGGGGATAGTTGGCCAATTAGAATATTCTTTAATTCCTTGACGAATATCCAATTCCGCTAGAACATCTACTGTTTCATAGGGAACACCCAGGGTATTGAGAATTTGAACTACATTGTTAGAAAAACCACATTGAGGCATCAATTTCGAGCCTTTCATAAAGACTAAAATTTTGTTTTCTTGAACTAATTTTTCAATTTTCGCTTTTAATTCAGGTGTCATAGTTTTTTTATGGCTATTTACTCAATTTTACTAATTGTTTTAAATTTTTCCTGCTACAGTTTGCCAAGCTTCGGGAGTGTAAGTTTTGAGGGATAAAGCATGGATGACTTCTGAAGCCATAGCATCATTAACAGCAGCATATACCATTTGATGTTGCTTGACTTTGCTTTTCCCTTCAAACTTAGGAGAGACGATAACCGCTTCAAAATGCTCACCGTCTCCTGCTACTTCGACTTGAGCTTCGGGAAACTGCTCTTGAATCATGGTTTTTACCTGTTGGGGATTAATCATAGATGTTCCGAACCCAAATTACTTTAAGAATTATTGTGGCGTATTTCGATGTCCCAACACAACATATAATATTGTTATCTCCTAACGACTGGAGCTAGATTCAGAAAAAGGATCTTCTACAAAACCAATTTCAAATAGTTGCTGATAAGATTTTTTTCCTAACTCACTAGTAGGGTTTTGAGAGCGAATTATTTGAATGAGCAGAGGTACTGATAATTCTGGTTGATTTTGAGCGCGATGTACTAAAGCCAATTGGTAGGTTGCTTCATCCCGCATTTGTCCTGTTTCTAAAGCTTTCTGTCTCTGCTGTTGAGCAATACGATTTTCGATTCCTGAAAAACTATCCGACAGTTGAAGATAGAAGTTAGATAATTGGTTGAAAACTTGACGAGCATTTTGTAATTTTTTAGCTGCGCTGTCGTAGTCTTGATTATTTATAGCTTGGCTTGCTTCACTCATCAATTTTTTTCCTCCTTGAAGACTCAGAAGACTATCGGACTGAGCTAGAGGACGCAAATTATTAGGGTCAGTAGGATCGTCGGAAGGTATATTTGTTAGGGTTGTTTCCTGAGCAAGTATAGGATTAGAGACTGTAATCAAAGCAGTACTGCTAAATAGACTCCAAGCTAAGGGTAAAGATAGTAAATACTTAATATTAGGACGACTAATCCTTGATTTTAATCTAGCCATTATTGTAATCCTATGATAAACATAACTATATTAGAGCTTCAGGTATCTTATCATTTTGGTTGTTAATTTTACCTAATTTTACTCACTCCCGTTTATGGTAGGAAGATAGACATCAAAGTACTGTTGAATGTTCCTTATGTATCGCTGTATTATTTTTTTCTTGTTTCCCTTTTTTTTATTACTGAGTGGTTGCCAAAAAGATGTTTCTCAAGCCTACAATTTACCTCAAGACCCTGATATTCAAGTTTTTTTTAATCATCGAGAAACTGGTACAGAACAATACACTGATCCTTATAGAAACATTGAACGCCCAGGAGATAATTTAGAAGCTGTTATTGTAGAAGCCATTAATTCTGCTCAATCTAGTATTGAACTTGCTGTGCAAGAGTTACAGTTACCTGAGATTGCTTTAGCTCTGAGTCAAAAACAGCAGCAAGGAGTAGCAATAAGAGTAATTATTGAGAATAACTATAGTCGTTCTTGGAGTGATTTTAGTAATCAAGAGATCTCTAAATTACCTCAAAGAGAACGCGATCGCTATCAGCAGTATTTTAAGTTAATAGATATCAATCAAGATGGAAAATTAAGTAAGGAAGAACTTGCTAAAAGAGATGCTTTATTGATTTTAAAAAATGCAGGTATTCCTGTTATTGATGACACTGCTGATGGTTCAAAAGGTAGTGGTCTAATGCACCATAAGTTCATCGTTATTGATAATAAACTAGTTGTTACTGGTTCAGCTAATTTTACTTTAAGTGGGATTCATGGAGATTTTAGTAATCCTGTAACTAAAGGTAATGTTAATAATTTACTGAAGATTAATAATGCTCAAGTAGCTAAATTATTTAGGGAAGAATTTAATTATATGTGGGGTGATGGAGTGGGAGGAATTATGAACAGTCAATTTGGGATAAATAAGCCCTGGCGTTCTCCTAAAACGATAAACTGGAATAATACAACTATTACAATTCAGTTTTCTCCTACTTCTAAAAAACAAGATTGGCAATTAAGCACTAACGGATTAATCGGGAAAAGTTTAGAAGATGGTATTGCTTCGATTAACTTGGCTCTATTTGTTTTTAGTGAGCAACAATTAGCAGATATTTTACAGGATGAGTCTCAAGAAGGAGTTAAAATCAAGGCTTTAATAGATAAGGATTTTGTTTTTCGGGACTATAGCGAAGGATTAGATATGTTAGGTGTGGCTTTGGGGAAAAATTGCAAGTATGAATCTAATAATAATCCTTGGCAAAAACCAATCGAAACAGTGGGGATGGCTGAGTTACCTGCTGGAGATAAAATGCACCACAAATTTGCTACGGTTAATAATAATATTGTAATTACTGGCTCACAAAATTGGTCGCCTACTGGGAACTTAAATAATGATGAAACTGTATTGATTATTAAAAATATCACTGTAGCCAAACACTTTTTACAAGAGTTCTCTCGTCTCTATCAAACTGCTAATCTGGGTATTCCTCAGTATCTTAAGAATAAAATAGAAACACAGAAAAAACAGTGTTCTTAAGAATTATTATCTAGCTCATATCCACAGAGAGATTAAGAGTTTTTCTAATCTATTGTTAGATTACTGTCACTTCAATTTGTTATGACATTATTATTAACTTCTTTCACTACTTGGCTAGCTCATCAAAAATCTAATTCTTCTGATGATTTATTGGCAATAATAGCCAGCAAAAATACATCTAAAGATTATTTTTTAAGACAACTTCCTGTTGATGTTGATTTAGCTAGTAATCTGGCGATCGCCATACTCAAAAAAATACAACCTCAAGGAATTATCTGTTGTGGAATGGCAGAATCTAGAAAACAATTAACTATAGAATCTAATGCTACTTGTAATGAAAACTGTTTGCTAACTAGTCTCGATTTACAACCTTTAATATCTAAATTATCTCATAGTGCTATTAGTCATGATGCAGGTAAATTTGTTTGTGAAGGATTATATTATCAAGTTTTACAATATCTGGAAAAATCAGATTTATCTATTCCTTGTATTTTCGTTCATGTTCCAATTCTGAACAAAGACAATGAAAGTATAATAGTCCAAGATTTTCAGACTATTTTAGAATATCTAAGCTATTAAATATGCGATTGCCTTGGTAAGTTTTTTAATAATTTATCCCTTCAATTTCTCCTTCAGCTTCATGTACAATACTCTTTAATTCATCCAACATATCATTACTAACTTCTTGCCACATTCCTCGTTGATTTGCTTCCAATAATCTTTCAGCCATATCTCTTAACGCCCAAGGATTTTTATCCTTAATAAATTGTTGTACTTGATCATCTAAAACATAAGCTTCTGCTACTCCTTGATACATATAATCTCTGACACAGTCAGTAGTAGCATCATAAGCAAATAAATAATCTACTGTTGCAGCCATTTCAAAAGCTCCTTTATATCCATGACGCATTACCCCTTTAATCCATTTGGGGTTAATGACGCGAGAGCGATATACTCTAGCAATTTCTTCAGTTAATTTTCTGACTTTGGGATTACTAGGAATAGAATTGTCACCGAAATAAACTTCAGGATTTTTACCAGTTAAACTTTTGACTGCTGCGGTTAATCCTCCGTGGAATTGATAATAGTCATCGGAGTCTAATAAGTCGTGTTCGCGGTTGTCTTGATTTTGTAAAACTACTTGTAATTGTTGCAGTCTTTGAGAAAAAGATTCTGGTGCAGAATGTCCTTTTCCTTGAGCATCATAAGCATAGCAACTCCAGTTAATATATGCTCTTGCTAAATCAGTTTCGCTTTGCCAATTTTGGGATTCTATTAAACCTTGTAAACCTGCACCATAAGCACCAGGTTTAGAGCCAAAAATACGATAGCTGGCTCTTTGTTTGGCAATGTTTGATTCTAATCCTTGTTGTTGCCAATACTGGGTTTCTTGTTGAACTTTTGTAGCTAGAGGGTTAATTTCTTTTGGCTCTTGCAAATCTGCCACCGCTTGTGTTATTTTGTTTAATAAGTTGAGTAAATTGGGGAAAGAGTCGCGAAAAAAGCCTGACACCCTAACAGTGACATCGACGCGAGGACGATTAAGCACCGACTCATCAAGGATTTCAAAGTCAACAACTCTACGAGATATCCCATCCCAAATGGGGCGTACTCCCATTAGTGCCATGACCTGAGCAATGTCATCTCCTCCTGTACGCATAGTGGATGTTCCCCAGATGGATATGGCGATATTTTGGGGATATTCTCCGTTTTCTTGGGTATAGCGTTCGATTAAGGCTTCTGCTGCCTTGCTGCCTATTTCCCAGGCTGTTTCTGTGGGAATTGCTCGAATATCTACTGAATAAAAGTTTCTTCCTGTGGGTAATACTTCGGGTCTTCCTCTGGTGGGTGCGCCTGATGCGCCACTGGGTATATATTTTCCGTCTAGGGCGCGGAGAAGATTGGTTATTTCTTGGTTGGTTTGTTGTAAGGATTGTAGGAGATGGGTTTTGATCCAGTTGATTACTGGGAAGGTATGAGGGAATGTAGAAGGGTTGAGGGTGAAGGAGGAGTTTTTCAGGAGTTGCTCTATTAATTCGGCTGCTATTTCTTCTAGGGTTGCTGTTTTGTCTCTAGTATTGTTGAGTCTCGCGCAAAGACGCAAAGGCGCAAAGAGGTTTTCTGAGGGTTGAAGTGTGGAGGGTTTTTTAGGTAAGGAAATTTCCCCTGCTTCCCCTGCTCCCTTGCTCCCCTTGCTTGTCTTAAAACTTAACTTTGTTAACCAAACAGTGTCTCCCCATCCTAAGTCTTTGGCTAGTGCTTCTGTTAGTCCTAAACGATCTATACTAGAATGGCGTGCGATCGCGATGATTAAGTCTCTGAGTTGTTTATCTTGGGGACATTGTCCGAAGATATGTAAGCCATCTCTTATTTGAACTTCTTTTAGTTCGCAGAGATAGCCGTCAGCAAGGTTGAGAAATTCGGTAATTGATTCTGTGTTTTGAATTGCTAATTCTTGATGGAGGTTTTCTTGTTTTACTAGTTTGGTGATACGCTCTTGGATGGGTTTTAAACGGGAAGGATCTAGGGTTTGTGCTTCGTAGTATTCGTCTATTAAGGCTTCTAGTTTTTCTAGTCCTCCATATAGTTCCGCTCGGGTTAGCGGTGGTGTAAGATGATCTATTATTACTGCATGGGAACGTCTTTTGGCTTGTGAACCTTCCCCTGGATCGTTAACTATAAAGGGATATATGTTGGGGATGGTTTCTAGGGCGATTTCTGGATAACAGTTTTGGGATAAAGCAATACTTTTTCCTGGTAGCCATTCTAAGTTACCGTGTTTCCCTACATGAATTATTGCTTGCGCTTGAAATTTCTCTCTTAACCAATAGTAGTAGGCTAAATAGTTATGGGTTGGTTCTAAGTCTGGTGCATGATAGTTTAAGCTTGGATCGAGATCGTAGCCTCTGGATGGTTGAATACCTATAAATATGTTTCCTAATTGGATACCAGGAATGCTGAAGGATGAATGATCGTTATTGTTTTGTTGTTTGTTTGTTTTATTATCTTCTAGGTTTCCCCAACGATTAATTATTGCTTGTTGTACTGGTTGTGGTAAGGTATTAAAGTATTTTTGATATTCTTCTAGAGGTAAGCTCTGATATATTTTACGGGTTGCTCTACTCTCTAAATCATTGGTAATTCCTGTGGTTAATAGTTTGATTAAATCATCTCCTGTAGCGGGGATATCTTTAACTTCATAGCCAGCTACTTTTAAGGCTTGTAAAATTTTAATACAACTGGCAGGAGTGTCTAAGCCTACTCCATTGCCTAGTCTGCCATCTTTGTTAGGATAGTTGGCAAGAATTAGAGCTACTTTTCTGTCTCTAACTACGGTATTCTTTAAGTTGACTAAATTAGAAGTAAGTTCTGTAATAAAATTGACGCGATCTCTATTTGGTTCGTAAATTACAATATCTGTTTCTAATTTCTCTTGTCGTCTTTTTACTGATTTAAAAGAAATAGCACGGGTAATAATTCTTCCGTCAACTTCAGGTAAAGCTACATTCATCGCTACATCTCTGGGAGTTAACCCCATCCAGCTAGTTTTCCATTGCTCTTGGGTGCTAGTACTCAGAATTACTTGCAAAATGGGAATATCTAACTGTTTCCATAATTTGGTTGCTGACTCTTCCCCAATTTTGGCTAAGGAAAAACTGGTAGTATTTAGTAGAACTTGTAGCGTTTTTTCTTTACTAATTATTACAAGTTGCTTTTGAACTTCTATATCTCTCAAAGAAGAAATGAAGATGGGAATAGGATAAAGATTTTTCTTGATTAAAGCTTCACTAAGAGCATCTATGGGTAATGTGTTTCCTGCTAAATAATGAGAGCGATAAAACAGAATTCCTACTGAGTGAGTTACTGAGTTACTGTTGAGCTTTTGTCCATTATCTTGTAGAAAAAAGTTATATAATCCCAGACGAGGAATGACTTGGGGTACATCAGGATTATAATTGGTGTTTAGACAAACATCAGAAACAAATTTTAAGCCATTGATATAGTTTTTGACTCCTCCTTCAATACAATAATGCCACAGGCGATTGACAGAGGATAAGTTAAGGTTAGAATGACTAATTAGATCGAGATCAGGGAGATCATCCCCTGGTAAGACGAATAACTTGATATTAGTGCTTTCTGCTGTTTCTTTAATTCTTTCCAAACCATAAGACCAATAAGTATATCCCCCTAAGAGACGGAGAATAATTATTTGTGCTTTTGATAATACTGTTTCTACGTAAGTATCAATACTAAGTTGCTGCTGTAACTGTAATAAATTCACTACCCTAAGATCGGGAAAATCATTAGGTAAACCATTAATTGCTGTTGCTAGAGTTTGAATTTCTGTATCCGCAGCAGTTATAAATACAATGGGTGCGGGATTTTGCTCTATAAAAATAACTCCTTCTGTTTCAGGATTCCAACCACCAGGAGTTGCAGCTATTTTGTGCATAATGAATGTCTAATCTTGAGAAATAATTACAGTTTTAATTAGGGTGATCAAGATGAGAGATGCTTAATTAGATAAGGTTCTAATTTTTTACCTTGTAGAACTCAGGATAATATCAGCCAAATCACAATTTCCGATTTGCTAACAGACCATAAGTAATGAAATTTTCTTAAAACTAGGTTTTTTATGGCGTGAGACAAGGGAAATTTGGGCGATCGAGCTTTTTTAGTAACCGAAAAAAAGCTATTTTCATTGGCTGTTCAAACTTCTGTAATAAATATTCAACATAGCTTACAAAAAGAAAATTTTTCTTTACTAATTACATCAAAATTTAATGGTTGGTTATCAGGGTTATGGCAAAAATCAACTCAAGACTATCAGATCAAGATAACTTTTGATCTCATAACTATTGCTGATTGTATATCTAGATTAAAAAAGTATGCCAATATAACTAAACCACTATTAAGTATTTAGAATTTAACATTACTAATCAAATTAATAGTTACTACAACTATTTCTAAGATTTTATCAACCAGCTTGCGGTAATTATCAATATTGAATAGCATTGGCGATACAACTTCCTCTATCCAGAAAATAATAATCACTGTGGTTTGGATCTATTAACAGCAAAGAAAATGTTGCATTATCAATTAGAGCAAAAATCTATTCTAGATCGGGTTCAGAATCAAATTGAGCAAAAATTTGATTTACTAGAGATTATTCAAATGACAATTGAGCGAGTTTTGACAATCTTGCAAGTTGATCGACTAGTAATCTATCAATTGGATGTACCTTTAAACTATATAGACTCTACTGTCTCCAATGTTGGTACTGTAACTTATGAAGCTAAATCCTCAGCAAAAATTGCCTCAATTCTTAATTTTAAAGATGAAAACTGTTTCCCAAAAAACTCCAAATCTTATATTAAATACCGTCAAGGATTTAGCTTGGTTATTGATGATGTTAAAACTGGTTCTAATTTAGAACCTTGTATCAAAAATTTAATGGAGCAAATGCAAGTCAAAGCTAAATTGATAACCCCCATTAATCTTCGGGATAAGTTATGGGGTTTTCTGATGGCTCATCAATGTTTAAATCCTAGAAAATGGAATCATGGGGAAACTAAGTTTTTACAAGAAATTGCTGATTATTTGGCGATCGCAATTTATCAAGATCAGTCTTATAAGTTACTAAAACAACAGAAAAATTTATTAGAACATCGAGTAAAAACCCAAGCAAAACAAATTAAGGATGCTTTAGTAGCTGCACAAATTGCTAATCAATCAAAACACGAATTTATAGATAATATGAGTCATGAGTTTAAAACTCCTCTAACTTCTATTATTGGCTTATCTGGAACCTTAATCCATTGGACATCAAATAATCAATGTTTACCCCTTGAAAAACAGCAAAAGTATTTAAAAACTATTCAAGATAGTGGTAAGCAATTACTGAAATTAGTCAATAACATTCTGGAATTTTCTGAAGTTGAATCAGGAAAACATTTACTAAATATTACCAAATTTAGATTGCAGGATTTATTGGAAAATCTTTTGCCAATTTTTAATCAAGAAGCTCAATATAAGTCTATTGACTTTAGTGTAGATTGGGAAATTATTACTCCTGATGATTATATTTATGCCGATAAAGATCGGCTAGAAGAAATTTTACTTAATATAGTGGGGAATGGTATTAAATTCACTCCTCCAGAAGGTAAAGTTAATTTAAAAATCATCAAGGAAGGAAACAAAATTATTTTTACAATAGAAGATACTGGAATTGGCATATCTCAACAGCAAATGCCTCTTATTTTTAATAAATTTCAACAATTAGAATATTCCCGTCGCCGTACTCATGGTGGTGTTGGTTTAGGTTTAGCTCTCACTAAGCATCTTGTTGAACTTCATGGGGGCAATATTGAAGTAGAATCTGTAGTAGGTCAAGGTTCAGTTTTTACAGTTTATTTACCACTAAATAAGGAGAAAAAAGCTGAAAAGATTAATCAAAATGTGGCTTCTAACAAAAGCAAAACTATTGTTTTGATTACTCAAGATGAAGAAATTTCTACGTTTCTTTGTGAAGTACTTACCTTAGCAGAATATCAAGTAGTGTGGTTAATAGATTCTTCTATTTCTCCTCATCAAATTCAATTATTAGACCCAATCATGATTATCTTAGATCGCAACTGTCCTCAAATAAATATAGAAGTTATTACCCAACAAATTAGGGAAATAGAGCTATTAAGCAAGATAAAAATAGTTTTACTTTGTGAACAAATGTCAAATTCAGACTGGCAGAAGTTTGCTGAATGTGGTGTTTATGACTATATGTTGAAATCTATGAGTTTTACCCAAATACTCAATAAAATTTATACCATAATTTAACTTTTGTTAATTGTTAGTAGTTAGTAGTTAGTGGTTAGTGGTTAATTGTTGATTTTTGAGACCAACGCTCGTCGCTTCGCGATTGATGAAAAGTTGATTGCTAATTGCTAATTGTTTAATTCTGACATCACGAATTCAAGATTTAATTTTAGAACTGCTATAAATTACAGGTTACAAGAAATAGGCTCTGCATCCTGTTTCCTGTAACCTGTTCCCTTTGAAGGGATTTCCTTGCAAGATGATTAGAATCAGTTAATGTGGAGATAGTTAGCTTCTGCTTCTAGCTGCTTGATCAGGGTTTGATTTCCTGACGCTCTAGCTGCTTCTAAACGGCGCTCTAAGCTTTTACGGAGACTTTCGCGATAGTTGAGGGCTGCTTTTTTTAAGATTTGTTGACGATTTTTGTTCATGGTGGACTTTAAAATTTATAAAAGTAATGTAGTGAATTCTTGTTACTTATAGAATAGCATTTTTGTCATGAACTGTATATTTTGTGACAGAAATTTTACAAAATTTTTTCTAAAATTTCCTGTGGAATGGCTCACCAACCAATTATTACTTTACTGACTGACTTTGGGTTACAAGATGTCTATGTAGGAGTGATGAAGGGAGCGATCGCCAGTATTAATCCTGAGTTACAAGTTATCGATCTTACTCATCAGATTCCACCACAAGATATTACAGCAGGAAGATTTGCTTTACTCAATGCTTATCCTTACTTTCCTGCTAACACTGTTCACATCGCTGTTGTTGATCCAGGGGTTGGAAGTAGCCGTAGAGGAGTGGCTATCCAGTTTCCTGATGGGTTTCTAGTGGGTGCAGATAACGGAATATTTAGCGGGGTACTCAGTATAGCACCTGCTGTTGCAGCAGTAGAATTAACTAATCCTAAGTATTGGCTTGCAGATAATCCTAGTAAAACCTTTCATGGAAGAGATATTTTTGCACCTGTAGGAGCGCATCTTGCTAGTGGTGTAAAATTAGAAGAGTTAGGAGATGCGATCGCTGTTTCTAGTCTGGTTGAATTATTATTACCTGATGTTGTAGTAAAAGAAAACATCATTCAGGGTTGCATTCAATATATAGATGGTTTTGGGAATTTAATTACCAATATTCCAGAAAGAGAATTAAACAATAAATCGGGATTTATTACAATTAAAGACTATAATATCTCTTACTTTCAGGCTTACAGTGATGTAGCAATGGGGGAATTATTGGCTTTAGTTGGTAGTCACGGTTGGTTAGAAATTGCAGTGAATGGTGATAGCGCGAAAGATAAGTTACAGGTTGTGGTGGGAGATGAAGTGATTTTTTACACCAGAAATCATTAACCATCAACAATTCACCATTAACCATCGCAAAGCGACTACCGAAGGTCTCAACAACTAACTACTAACTATTAACTTTATTGGTATCGAGCTACTTATCAAAATAATAAAAGACGCTCCCAAAATAAGGGAGTCGCCTTGATGAAAGTTATTTAATTAACTATTAGCTAACTTCAAAGGGGAAGAAGATTCAAGATGATGGAATTAATTACACCAAGAGCAAAAGAGCCTATTAAAGCACTCCAAAAACCCCAACGTAATCTGAATCCTGTAACTAAAGCAGCAGCTAAACCAAAAATCACTGCATTAATGATCAGAGCAAATAAACCAAAGGTTATGAAAGTAATAGGAAATGAGATAAAAGCAAGAATTGGGCGCAATAGAGCGTTCAAAACACCAAAGACAATAGCGGAAATTAAAGCTTTATTAAAACTATCAATTTCTACTCCTGTAGGAAGTTTGGAAATGATTAATAGACTTACTGCTGTGACTAATAAAGTAATTAAAAGAGAAATCATATAAGAGAGTCTCCTACGTAATCTTACTTAATTACACATTAAACTAAATCTCTTGACATCTTCCTTTAGTATAAGGTTTAAACATTGAAGCGGAATAACATTACATCTCCTTCTTTGACAACATATTCTTTCCCTTCTGAGCGCACTAAGCCTTTTTCTTTGGCTGCATTCATTGAGCCACAGTTAACTAAATCTTGGTAACTAACGGTTTCTGCGCGGATAAAACCCCGTTCAAAATCAGTGTGAATTACTCCTGCTGCTTGGGGTGCTTTCATTCCTGCGACAATAGTCCAAGCGCGAGTTTCTGTTTCTCCTGTGGTTAGGTACGTACGTAATCCTAAGAGTTCGTAAGTAGCTTTAATCAGCGATTTTAAACCTCCTTCGGTAACGCCAAGAGATTCTAAAAAGTCTTGTTTTTCTTCTTCGGATAGCTCTACTAATTCTGATTCTACTTGAGCGGAGACAACAACTACTTTAGCAGATTCTGCGATCGCAAATTTTTTAACTGCTTCTACCCATTCATTTCCTTCTGCTAAATCATCTTCTGAAACGTTAGTTGCATAGATAATGGGTTTGTTGGTGAGTAACCCCAGAGGTTTAATGATTTCTGTTTCCTCTTCTGTTAACTCCATCTGTCGCACAGATTTACCCTCATTCAAAACAGTACTGATTTTTTCAAGAATTTCTAGTTCTGCTTGGGCTGTTTTTTCTTTTTTGGCTTGTTTACGGACTCTTTCAATGCGTTTTTCAATTTGAGATAAGTCCGCTAAGGATAATTCTAGGTTGATTACTTCTATATCTCTAACAGGATCTACTGAACCAGATACGTGAATGATATCGTCATTATCAAAACAACGTACCACATGAAGGATCGCGTCAACTTCTCTAATATTAGCCAGGAATTGGTTGCCTAAGCCTTCTCCTTTACTTGCTCCTTTTACTAAACCAGCAATATCCACAAATTCAATCCTTGTGGGGACAATTTTTTGGGATTGAGAGATTTTGGCTAGTACTTCCAATCTTTCATCTGGTACAGAAACTACTCCCATATTAGGTTCGATTGTACAGAAGGGAAAGTTAGCAGCTTCCGCTTTAGCATTAGCTACTAAAGCATTGAATAAAGTAGATTTACCGACATTAGGCAGTCCAACGATTCCGGCTCTTAACATAGCAGTATATTTAGGATTTTCTTTCTACAATTTCCCATCAATCTGACAATTGTACTTGATTGTCCTCTGGTATCTCAAACATATATCCTCTACCCCAAATAGTTTTAATTAAACTGCTATCGCGATCGCCTATCTTTTTCCGAATTCGCCCGATATGAATATCTACTTTGCGATCGTCTCCTTGATAATCATCTCTATTCCAGATGCTAGAAATTAACTCTGCTCTATCCCAGACTCGATTGGGGTGACTTACTAAAAAACGTAATAAATCAAATTCTAAACCCGTCAACGGTACTACTTTCCCTGCTAAGGTGACTTCTCTACGAGCAAAGTCTATTTTCAACTGATCGACAACTAGGGGTTTAGTGTTAATTAACTTAGGAGTACTAGTTTTATATCTTCTTAATAAAGCTTCGATTTTAGCTTTTAAAATTTGTAAATTAAATGGTTTTGTTATGTAGTCATCCGCTCCTTTTGCATAAGCTTCCAAAATGTAATTAGTATCATTCATCGAGCTTAACATTATAATCAGAGCATTAGTTTTGCGAATTTCTGCGCACATATTTAACCCTGTTTCATCAGGTAAATTAACATCTAAAATTACTAGGTCAGGTTGTAGCTTTCTCATTAGTTGACGAGCGGTTTTCCCGTCTGAAGCCCCTTCCGTAATATATTTGTTGTAACTTAAAAATCGACATATCAGATTTTGTAAAGCTGGATCGTCATCTACTACTAAGATTTTTTTTTTCACTGTTGTCAGTGAGTCATAATTACTTTCTAATAAATACATTTTATTTGACCTTTTCTATATTTCACTATGTTCAAACCATATCAGAAAAAACACGGAAGCTGTATTCCTCTCTAAGGGTTTTTACTTAATCTTTAAGAATAACGACTTTGTATAAAGTTTAGGTTAAATATTCTTTTGACTCAAATTCATGATTAGTTTCAATAAGCTTTTGTTGCATAAAATAATAATCATTACTATTGGGTGATTTTCAAGGTAAAATTCATGAATCAAAATTGTTTCTCATTCTCTCAAGAACCAACTCCAATACTAGAAGCTTTAGGGCGAGCTTCTGGGGAAAATAATGCAGCCTTTTATGCTCCTGGTCATAAAAAAGGGAAAGGTATCAATCCTCAGATTCAAGATTTATGGGGAGAGAAAATCTTGCAAGCGGACTTGCCGGAATTACCAGAATTAGATAACTTATTTGCTCCCCAAGGTGTTATTAAAAAGGCTCAAAGTTTAGCAGCAGATTGTTTTGGATCAGAACAAACCTGGTTTTTAGTTAATGGCTCAACCTGTGGAATTATTGCATCTATCATAGCTGTTTCTCAAGAGGGAGATAAGGTCATTCTACCACGGAATATTCATCAATCTGCGATCGCAGGATTAATTTTGACTGGTGCAATTCCTATTTTTATTAATCCTGAATATGACTCAGTTGAAGATATAATTTATAGCATTACTCCCACAGTTTTAGAAAACACATTACAGCAGCATCCCGACACCAAAGCCGTAATGATCTTACATCCATCTTATCAGGGAATTTGCGGAGATGTTAAGGCGATCGCTGAAATTACCCATAGATATAATATCCCTTTGTTAGTAGATGAGGCACACGGAGGACATTTTGCTTTTCATCCCGACTTACCCCCTTCTGCTTTAAGTATGGGAGCAGACTTAACTATTCAATCAACCCATAAAGTTTTAGGAGCAATGACTCAAGCTTCTATGCTTCATCTTCAAGGAAACCGTATATCTCCCCAAAGAATTAGTCAAGCACTGCAACTAGTAGAATCCACTAGTCCTAGTTATATTCTTTTAGCATCCCTTGATGCAGCCAGACAACAAATGGCGTTACAGGGAAAACACTTAATGACTCAGACTTTACAATTAGCGGAAATGGCTCGTAATCAACTAGCAACAATTCCCCGCATTTCCGTCTTAGAATTTAGTCCCCAACCTGGTTTTACTTATCTCGATGCTACTAGACTAACGGTCAACATTTCTCAGCTAGGGATTACTGGTTATGAAGCAGATGAAATCTTACACGAACAACTAGGAGTTACTTGCGAACTTCCCCTACTAAATCATCTCACCTTTATTATCTCCCTTGGTAACACTCCTGAAGATATCAATAAACTAATACAAGGCTTTACCACTCTTGTCTCCCAGTCTCCCAGTCTCCCAGTCTCCTCCTGCTCCCAGTCTCCTCCTGCTCCCCCTGCTCCTTTTTCTCCCTTGTCTCCTCGTAAAGCCTTTTTCTCTCCCAAACAAACCATCCCTTTTGAAGAATCTTGCGATCGCATTTGTGGAGAATTAATTTGTCCTTATCCCCCAGGAATACCCGTTTTAATGCCAGGAGAAATAATTACATCTCAAGCAATTAACTACTTACAACAAGTGTTAAATTCAGGAGGAATAATTACGGGGTGCAGCGATCGCACTTTGAAGAATATTTTGGTGGTTAGTGGTTAGTGGTTAGTGGTTAGGGATTGGGTATTAGGGATTAGGGATTTTTGATTGTTGATTGTTAATTGGTGATTACTGATTACTGCTTGTTAATTGGTGATTACTGATTACTGATTATTGCTTACCTATTACTTATTACTTATTACTTGTTTCTAGTCTTCTGTTAAAACATGACCAAAGGCAAAATCGGGAGCAGCTAAGACAAAGATAGTAGAAGGTAAATCTGTGACTTTAGCTTGTAGATTTTCATAATATTCCATATAGTTTTCCCCAGGATTTGCCATTCCCAAAAAAACTAAATCCGCGTTACGGGAATTTTGGCGCAGAATTTCCCCAAAAGGACGACCCTGAGAGACCAAGACTTGAGAAGTGACATCAAAACGGAGTTTCTCAACATATTTATTCAGATTATCTGTTGCTGCTATTGCTGCGGTATCATCTGGTACTACCAACTTAAGATAAATGCGAGCATTGCGCCAACTCATATCAGTACGTAGTAAATAAGCCAGCAAGAGCATTAAACTACCATTAGCTTGAACACCACCCCACCATACATCAATGCGACGACGACCCCCAAAACCCTGTTGAGTGTTTTCACGGAAGATAACTACATTGCGTTTACTAGCATGAATTTGAGCGATCGCATTACAAAATTGTTTCCGTCGGGAAGGTTCTTCACTGTCTCCCAACATAATAGTATTAGGAACAAGAGGACCCAAACCATAAGTTTCTACCAGTCTCATTGCTCCTTCAAAGGGGTCATTAGCGGTAATAATTCTAACTAAAGCTCTAACACCTCGTTTTTTGAGATAGTCCCGAATTGTCTTTTCTATTTTGATTTGTTGACCTAAATCTCTAGAGCCACTGGGTAAAACGCTAGAAACCGTCATCAAGCTACGATTGTGACTAAAAGAGTCTGCTAGTTCAATTAAAGACCAACGTTTTTGGGGTGCGCCAGAAAGTACTAGAATATGAGGTCGCCAATTTTTAGTATCATCTTCTTCTTGCATCTGGAAAATACCCATACCAATTAACGCCATCCACATTCCTCGGCGGGTATCTCCCCAGGTGGTTTGTAATTCTCGTCGTTGTAACCAAAAATAGATTACTAAAACTATTACCGCAGCCACCACTGTAGCTACTGCATCAATCAGAAACATCACTCCCAAACAGCCTATTGCACCGAGGAAAGATAATGACCAATGCACCTTAAAAGTAGGACGAAATGAGGGACTTTCTAAAAATCCTTCTATTCCAGCAGCTACATTTAACACCAGATAAGTAGTTAAGAAAAACATACTCAGTACTGGTGCAATCAAATTTAAGTCTCCCACACAGACAGCAGCGATCGCAACTCCCAAAGTTAACAGAGTTCCGTTTCTTGGCTCATCATCCCTTCCATGACCAGCAGCCAAAGGATTAAAAATACTCGGTAAAACCCCATCTCTAACCACAGCTTGCAAGACCCTAGGCGCGCCTAAAATGCTTCCAATAGCACTACTTAGGGTAGCTCCCCAAACTCCTAACAGAATTGCTGGTCCCCATAAGGATATTTGCTGCATAATTAGGGGATTTTCAATTAAACTAGCTGTATCTGATCTAAATACCAGTAAAATTGGCAAAATCATGTAAATGACATAGCCAGTGCCCACTGCTGCTAAAGTTCCTGTGGGAATAGACTTAATGGGGTCTTTTAAATCCCCTGACATATTAACCCCAGCCATAATCCCTGTTACCGCAGGAAAAAACACGGCAAACACTGTCCAAAAAGGCGCAGAAGCTTCCGTAGGAGTAGATAGCATCTGGGGTTCTACATCAGGTACAGAATGACCCAATACAAAAGATAGTAAAGAGAGGACAATGGCAGCCATAATAAAGTACTGCGCTTTAATAGCAATGCTGGCAGAAGTTATCGCCAAAATTCCTACTAATACTGTTACTCCCAAAGCTACATAGACTTGGTTGAGATGAAATTGAGGAAAAGCATCGACAAAGCTTTCGGCAAAACCAATGGTGTAGAGAGCAACAGAAATCGCCTGAGCAAAATACAGGGAAATACCTACTGCGCCACCAGTTTCAATCCCCAAAGAGCGACTGATCATGTAGTATGCACCACCACCTCTGACCACTCGGTCTGTGGCGATCGCACATACAGATAGGGAGGTTAAAAAAGTAATCGCCGTAGAAATAGTGACAATAATCAGAGTATTAACTAAACCTGCATTTCCGACCACCCAGCCGAAACGCAAATACATAATTACCCCTAAAATTGTCAAAATTGAGGGAGTATAGACCCCTCCAAAAGTCCCCAAGCCAGACTCTTGAACTATTGATTCATCACTAGCATTACTGGGATTAGGTTTAGTAGTACCTGAAGCAAAGGGAAATTTCACTATTTCAGCACCGCAACTAAAGCAAGGACATTATTACAGATACCTAATAATAAAAGCTACTGCCTCTCAACTAAAATTTAACTATTTCTATTGAAGCCCAAAAATTAATGATATGATGTTTGTTTGCAGTTTTAATTTATCTTCTAATTAGAAACTATGGCTTTAACTCAACAGCGCAAACAAGAACTTATGAGCGAATATCAAGTTCACGAAACTGACACTGGCTCTGCGGATCTTCAAGTAGCGATGCTTACCACCAGAATTAACCAACTTACAGAACACCTCAGAAGCAACAAAAAAGACCACTCTTCCCGAAGAGGACTCTTAAAAATGATTGGTCGTCGTAAACGTCTTTTAGCCTACATCCAAAAGAAAGACTACGGACGTTATCAACAGCTAATTGGTCGTTTAGGCATTCGCCGTTAACAGTTATCACTTATCACTGATTAAACTTTTCTTGAGGTAAATTATTGGTTGACGGGGGTGCTAGGGGGCTGGGAAACTAGGAAAATAGAATACTGAATAATTTAAGATTAATTTTATGCCTAAAGATTCTAAGAAAAACCGTCTGCCTTTTGAACCCAGTAGCAATAAGAAAAAACCAGCAAAAACAGCCCCTACCACTACCATCAAGACTGCTGAGGTGTCTTCTAAAACTAAAAAGTCTTCTAAAACTAAAAACCCCGATGCAAGCCTATCCGCTATACCCAAGGCTGTCACTAACAGAATGGCTCGTCGTATGCTTTTCTTCTCAGGAGTCCCCACAGCTTTAGGAATATCCTCTTTCTTCATCTTTTATTGGCTATTCTCCCAAAATATAATAGACTTTCCCCCCTATCTCGTGGTTTTTGTCTCCGCAGGTTGCTTTGGTTTGGGAGTACTAGGCTTGAGTTATAGTATTTTTTCGGCTTCTTGGGACGAAACTAGACCAGGAGGAATCATTGGTTTTTCAGAATTTAAAATAAACTTCGCTCGTACTGTTTCCGCTTGGCGCGATGGTCGCAAAAAAGCCTAAATAATTTCTCACCAAAAGTAGTAGCGCGTCCAGATTAATTTGTTGGGTAGTGCGAGCTAGAAGCTCGCAATCAATCTTAGCGGGACTAACCCCCCTCGATCTCCCCTTTAATTCCCCCCTTAAAAAGCGTAGGGCTGTTTCATTCTGGGTTAAGGTAGAGGAGGAGCAAGGGATCAGGGGATCAGGGGGGGATTTCCAACAAATACTCGGGATTTTAACCATATTTATCGAACCATAATTTGGCTCAGCAACCGGAATTTTTAGTAATTTCAGTGGATTAAACCAGAATATTTCCCAAAGCTTAACGGCTAAATTCAGGTAAAATTAGCGTTATTTAGCTCTATTTCTTCATTAAACCCTTCTGCATATTTTATATTCGCTCAATCGTTAATTTATGAGACTTTGAAACAGCCCTGCCCTTAAAAAGGGGGGTGGGGGAAGTGTAAAATAACCCTGGACGCGCTAGTAGGTTGGGTTGCGCTTTCATTGCGGTCTTGGACTCCCGCTTACAAGCTCTTGAAATGAATTCAAGAGACAGCGGATCGGCTTTCCCTCACCGAAGCACCTTTCGGGTATAAGAAGGATGAAACCCAACAACCGCGAGCGACAAATAATTAAGTCTGTTTCCCTTGGGTGCGATAGTTGCAAACAAGCTAGGCAAAAATATTTATTTTTTTCCTGCGCTTAACTAAAAAAAATGATTAGTATAACCACAATGGTAATTATTCAACTACCCCACCCTACTTCGTTGAGGGTGGGGATTGTGTCTGCGCTCCACCGCAATTCTAAAAACCTTGGTAGGTAATTAGCTTTGGCTTCTTCGTGCGACACATGAGGGACGGCTGAAATTCGCCCCGTACTCTCAAAGTCTTGCCTCAAGAGTAACGTTCGTAATGCAATATTTCTCGCTCCTACCAGATCCGAATGCAAGGTATGATTACAAGCAACACATCGGAATGTCAATCCTTTGTTGGGTCTGTTTTGTTTAGAAATGTGACCGCATTTAGGGCAGCACTGACTTGTTAGCTGTGCTGGAACTTTTATAGCCAAAGAATTAGATAATATCGCTTTGTAATCACAATATCCATGTAATTCTGCAAAAGCCCATAAAGAGCGATTTCTATTAGCTTTTTTTTGCTTTTTACTAGCTTTTTTGCTACTTCTACGATTAGTCCTTTCACGAATGTGCTTAAGGTTTTCTAATCCAATCAAAGAATGGCGTGAAACTATTTTTTTGCTAATCTGATGATTAACCGCAGCAGTGAACCGTCTCTCTTTTCCAGACAGAGCAATTAATCTTCTCTTGGCTGAACGAGTGCCTTTCTGCTGCAATGTTTTTCTGGCTTTATGATACTTTTCAGCTTTATGCCTAACTTGCTTGCCAGAGAAAAACTGAGTTTGATTTTGGGTAGAAGTGACAACAGCTAAGTAGCGTTGTCCAACATCAACCCCTTTGATCTCTTTAATGTCTTCAGGTTTTAATTCTGGTACATCTAAATTCAAAGTAACTAATAAGTAGTAAGTCTTTTTGGCTTGGTCGTACCAGATTTTAGCAGCACCTATCTTTGCCCCAGATTTAATTAATTCTAAATGTTTGTAATATCCAGAATACTTAACTTTAATCCTTCCAGACAGAGTAATTAAACTAACTTTGCCTTTCACAAAAGAATAATCTCTTTTGTAATTTAAAGTGCAGGTTCTAGATACAAATTTAGGAGCTTGGTCTAAACCTTTATATCTTCTTTTTGTTCGACCATTACTAATAGCTTCCGCATTTTGTTTTACCTTTGTCCATAAAGATTTATAAGTAGCTCCTACTTGTCTTGGAACATTACAAGACATCTGCGCTGGTAGCCCAAACACAGAACGAAGTTGGTTGTAAACTTTTTTTTGTAAAGCTACTCCTGAAGACATTTTGTTGTTTTCAAAAGCAATCTTAGAAGCATAATTTAGAGCGTCACGATAAGCTAAAGTCGTCTCCCGAACCAGTTTCTTTTGGGCATCGGACAACTCTAGTTTAAGTTTTGCCGTAATTGCTTGCTTCATTCAAAAATCTTCATCAACAATAAAAGTACTTTACATCTGATGAAGATTTTAGGCAACTAGCTATACTAAGCGGTATCGCTACTGCGATGTTTGTTGCTCTCAAAAAATTCCTCCCTAACTTAGCTTCACTCCGTTACGCTTGAAGATAGGGAATCCTTTTTTTGTTTTGTTGAATTTCAGGAATAGGTTATATGATCGTTGTGATGAAAGTCGGCTCTCCAGAAGAGGCGATCGCCGAAATATGTCAAGAGCTAGAAACCTGGGGACTGACACCAGAAAAAATTATCGGTAAACATAAAGTAGTAATTGGTTTGGTAGGGGAAACCGCTTCTCTCGATCCTTTGCAAATACAAGAAATTAACCCTTGGATCGAACAAGTGTTACGAGTAGAAAAGCCTTTTAAACGAGTTAGTCTCGAATTCCGTCACGGCGAACATAGTGAAGTGACAGTTGCTACTCCTAATGGAAATGTTACCTTTGGCAAAAATCATCCTGTAGTGGTTGTGGCTGGTCCTTGTTCGGTAGAAAATGAATCAATGATCGTTGCTACTGCTAAAAGAGTCCGAAATGCAGGAGCAAAATTTTTGCGGGGTGGAGCATATAAACCCCGTACTTCCCCCTATTCTTTCCAAGGACACGGCGAGAGTGCTTTAGAGTTATTAGCAACAGCTAGAGAAGCTAGCGGTTTAGGAATTATCACGGAAGTAATGGATACTGCTGATGTAGAAAAAATTGCTGCTGTGGCTGATGTGTTGCAAGTTGGCGCAAGAAATATGCAGAATTTCGCCCTATTGAAAAAGGTTGGCGCACAAGATAAACCTGTATTACTCAAGCGTGGAATGTCCGCTACTATTGACGAATGGTTGATGGCAGCAGAATATATCTTAGCAGCAGGAAATTCTAATGTAATTCTTTGTGAGAGAGGAATTAGGACTTTTGATGGTAAATATACCCGTAATACCCTAGATATTGGAGTTTTACCTGTATTACGCAGTTTAACCCACTTACCCATTATGCTCGATCCTAGTCATGGTACAGGAAGAGCGGAATATGTACCTGATATGGCAAAAGCAGCGATCGCAGCAGGAGCAGATTCTTTAATGATTGAGGTGCATCCCAATCCAGCTAAAGCTTTATCTGATGGACCACAATCTCTCAATCCCGATAAGTTTGACAGTGTGATGAAAGAGTTGGCTATTATCGGTCAAGCTGTGGGTAGATGGGATAAAACCCCTGCTGCGATCTCTTGAAAAGTCGCGCTCTCAGGTATCCACAATTCAATGGCGGATACACCCACTAATTACTGTAGGGGCGCAAGGCTTGCGCCCCTACACTAGCCCAGACTATTACAATAATTGTTAAGAAATGTAAAAAACAATTGAGGGGAAGGCGATCGCGATGTCTCAAAAACGAAAATCCCGTGTAGTAGTAGTGGGCGCAGGTATAGGAGGTTTGACTGCTGGAGCTTTATTAGCTAAACGAGGCTATGAAGTGGTTATTTACGACCAAGCAATTGTACCAGGGGGATGCGCTTCTACTTTCAAGCGGAGAGGTTTGACTTTTGATGTGGGGGCGACTCAGGTAGCTGGTTTAGAGCCAGGGGGGATTCACCATCGTATCTTTTCTGAGTTAGAAATTGAGTTACCTGCTACTACCTATTGTGATCCTGCTTGTGCAGTATTTTTACCAGGAGAAACTGAGCCTATTAGAGTGTGGCGCGATCGCAATTTATGGAAACAAGAAAGACAAAGACAGTTTCCTGGGAGTGAACCTTTTTGGAATTTACTAGCAAGACTATTTGAAGCGAGTTGGAAATTTCAATCCCGCGATCCTGTATTACCTCCCCGCAATTTATGGGATTGTTGGCAACTTTTATCCGCAGTAAGATTAGATACCCTAATTACTGTTCCATTTACTCTCATGACGGTGGGAGATGCTCTAAAACTATACGGTTTAGCAGGGGATAAACGTCTGAAAACTTTTTTGGATATGCAGCTTAAGCTATATTCTCAAGTAGATGCAGATAATACTGCCCTACTCTATGCTGCCACTGCTTTAGCAGTATCTCAAGCACCCCAGGGATTATTTCACCTGAAAGGAAGTATGCAAGTTTTAAGCGATCGCCTGGTAGCAGGATTAGAAAAATATGGTGGTAAAATCTATATGCGCCATAGTGTAAAAGAAATCAAGAGCGATCAGGGCAAGGTAACAGGAGTTAGAGTTTATAACCAGAAGACAGGAGAAACCCATACAGAAGCAGCAGATGAGATAGTAGCTAATGTAACAGTACAGAATTTAATCAAGCTATCTAATCCTAGTTCTTCTAGTTGGCAAAGATATCAACAGCATATAGATAAATTACCCGAAGCTTCTGGCGCGTTTGTAATTTATTTAGGAGTCAAGCAAGAAGCCATCCCTTCTGACTGTCCCCCCCATTTACAATTTCTCTATGATTACGACGGGGTAATTGGGGAAAATAACTCTTTATTTGTTTCCGTCAGTAAACCAGGTGATGGACGCGCACCCACAGGACAAGCTACTATTATTGCTTCTTCCTTTACCGATGTAGGAATGTGGTGGAAAGGAACAAAAGAAAATTATGACTCACTTAAACAACAATACACCCAAGAGGCAGTTAGTCGTTTGGGAACATACTTTAATCTCACTCCCGATAATATAATTCATCAGGAAACAGCTACACCCCGTACTTTTGCCAAATACACTGCCAGAGAGCAAGGTATAGTGGGTGGTGTCGGACAAAGAGTCAGTACTTTTGGTCCTTTTGGTATTGCTAATCGTACTCCTATCAAGGGTTTATGGTTAGTGGGAGATTCTACCCACCCAGGAGAAGGTACAGCAGGGGTAAGCTATTCCGCTTTAACTGTAGTTAGACAAATAATAAATAAGACCTACTAATAACTAACGACTAACAACTAACCACTGATGACTTGGTGTTGTAAAGTTAAGATAATGTTCAAAGAAAATATATAGTCTGGAGATTTATTAATTTATGGATATGGTTGCTCTAATAGTAGTGAGCCTAATGAAGTTCCTAGAAATATATGGTTACATTCTCATTGTGAGAATTCTCTTATCTTGGTTTCAAACACAAGAATGGGCGTTTAATATTATTTCTTTCCTTAGCCCGATTACAGACCCCTATCTCAACATTTTCCGTTCCATTATCCCACCCTTGGGCGGGATAGATTTTTCAGCTATTTTAGCTATTTTAGCTTTACAGTTCTTGCAAAGTTTTTTAGCAACTTCAGCAAGGAGCTTATTTGCTGCTGGATTTTAATTCTCAAAATCATCATAGTAATAAGGACGGACTTTTCCAGCAAAACCAGAGGCTTTAAATTGCTTTAAGGTTAAGGGTGTCGGTTGATTAGCAGAGACACTAATTCTAATCTCAAAATCGCTGACCCCTGGGGGGACTTCTGGAATTGTCCCCACTCTACCTCGATTTTCCATCACAGAGTTGCCATTAGCATCATAAATTCGTCCAAAAACATCTGCATCAACCACAGTTTTACCGGATATATTTTTGGCTTTTCCTTGGACAAGAAAGCAGTTTACAGCACTTAAATCTCCACTACCTACATTATTTTTGGCTATATCTCCTGTGCAAGCTTTATAGGAGAGGTTATACAATTTAATTGGAGTAAGGGCGTTAGCTGTTGGAGTAATTAACAGACTAGTTAGCCACAAAATACCAGATAAAAAACATATTGCAATAGCACGAAAGCCCATAATCTCTATAACTAACCCAATGTTTATCCAATCCTCAGCTTAACCCGAATCTCTACAATTTTAATAATTAAATAACCGAGCGAGAATGTCTCTATAATGCTATTCTATAACCTAAAACCCCCTAAAAAACCATGATTAAAGCAGTTTGGAATGGAGTCGTACTAGCGCAAAGCGATCGCACTGAAGTTGTAGAAGGAAACCATTACTTTCCCCCCGAATCTATCAATCAAGAATACTTTAAATCTAGCGATACCCATACTACTTGTCCTTGGAAGGGACAGGCTAGCTACTATACCATTGTGGTTGATGGTCAAGAAAATCAAGATGCAGCTTGGTACTATCCTAATGCTAAAGAAAAAGCTAAGAATGTCGAAGGTTATATTGCTTTTTGGCGCGGTGTTAAGGTCAGTTAGAGCATCTAAATATGTAATCTATTGGTGAAGTTAGGGAAAAAAGCACCGAAGGAAACTAAGCAAGTTTCATCGCTCTATTTAGGTTTAATAAGTGAAAATTGCCTTAGTAAACCTAAAATATTCAGTTTTTTTGTAAGGAGTGGAAGATGTGAATGAGATAGAAAAATGTTACAAGCTAAACGATACTTACTATTAGCACTACTGTTAGTTAGCTGCAATGGAACATCTGAAATCAACACAGAAAAAATTACCATTGGTGTAGTTAGTTATGGTAGTGAAGTACACTCAGTAAATGATTATGAGCCTCTACAGCAATACCTAGCAAAAAAAACTAAATCCATTGTGGAGCTAGAGCCAGCTTACAATGAAATTCGAGCCTTAGAGCAAATTCGGCGAAAAAGATGGTCAATTGCTTTTGCACCCCCTGGGATAGCTGCGATCGCAATAGAGGGACATTTTTATAGACCTTTGTTTCCCCTAGAAGGTCTAACTAGCTTAGAGCGATCGGTTTTAGTTGTCAAAGAAGGTAGTAATATTAGACAATTAAAAGACTTATCTAACAAAAGAGTCGCTTTAGGAGAACCAGGCTCTGCTGCTGGATACTATTTACCTTTATACGATCTCTATGGTTTAACTTTAGCCCAAGTTCGCTTTGCCCCCACACCGCAGCAAGTTTTAGAGTGGGTTAGTGATGGAGAAGTAGAAGCAGGAGCAGTATCAGAAAGAGAATTTGAAGCTTATAAAAATCAATTTAATACTAAACTCCGAGTCTTGCACAAAAGTCGTTTGATACCCTCTGGCTTGGTGATTATTAGTAACACAATAGAACTAAATTTACAAGAGCAAATCAAAAACGCCATGATTCAAGCTCCCACAAATATAATGGCTGATTCTGGCTATGTGATAGACACACCACCAAACTACCAAGAATTTATCAAGCTAGTCAACAAAGTTAAGCCTTTAGAAGAGCAAGTCAGAAACACTCCTGCGGTTTTAACTATTGAACAAGGTCAATAGTTAGTATTTTTAGCGAGCATCAAAGAAAAATACTCGTCACAAGATTTTTTTGATGGTTTTGATTATATTTTGGGGAACTATAGAGTAGATATTTCATCTACTTAGTATTTTAGAACTACTCTGTTCCCGAAGCTCCCGCTATAAAAAAAACTTCTTAAAGAGGAAATATCGGCGGTAGAAAACTACCAACCTGACTGGTTAGGCAGCACTCACCGAGTGTCAAGCCGACTCTATTCTCTCATATATAAGTACTTGAGGCTACTTTTAAAGCAGAAATTTATCAACTTATGTTTAATTCAGTCCCTACTCAGTTTTAAATTCAGATTTCCTCGCTCCTGCTTCCTTAAATATCTATACTAATAGCTAACAAATAATGCTAGAAATTGAACAAAGTAGTCACATACTAGTCATAGAAGATCCTAATTTTAGAAAAAGTATAACCTTAGAAAAAGCTTCTTATAGTCTTGGGAGACACTCTGATAATGATATTGTTGTCTCTTCTCAAAAAATCTCTCGATATCATGCTACTTTTGTACGCAGAACTGATATTAAAAATAATAAATTTTCTTATTGGATACTAGATGGAGATTTACAAGGAACTAGAAGTCGTAATGGCATATTTGTAAATAGTAAGAAATGTCTTGTACATGAACTAAAACATGGAGATATTATTAAGTTTGGTCAGGACGTAAAAGCTAGATATCATATCTTATCTAATTTTTCAGAAGTTCCAGAAAGTATTACAGAAAGTTCCGAAGAAAATCATAAACTACCCCTAAGCCAAGAGCATCGAAAAAATACTTTAATTAGTAAAGAAACTCTCATAGCTCCTTATGAACAATTTGAACAACTTAATGATATAGAATTAGCCAGACTATCATCTTTTGGAGAATTAAGCTCTCAACCAATATTAGAAATTGATCTTAATGGTAATATTACTTATCTAAATTCAGCAGCTATTATTACTTTTAAAGAAATTACCAGGAAAAAGCTAAATCACCCTTTATTAAAAGGACTTATTGAAAATTGTAATAATCAGGTTAATTCTTTTATCAGAGAAGTAGAAATAGATCATAAATTTTTTAAACAAAATGCTCATTATTTACCTGAAAATAAAATTATTAGAAGTTATATCACAGATATTACCCAACAAACTAAGTTAGAACAATTAACTCAAAATAGAGGATTTTTATACAAATCGCTATTAGAGAAAATAACAGACAGCATAATTTTAGCAGATAGAGAAAGCAAAAAAATATTATTTATTAATGCTGCTTGTAGCAATCTCTTAGGTTACTCTGCTATGGTAGCAGCCAATATGACTCTTAATGATTTGAGCTTTGAACCAGCCAAACTACCAAATATTTTAGATGAGATAATAGCTAATAATAATGATTATATTGGCAACTATTTTCTACGTCACCAAGATGGATTTGGTATAGAGCTAACTTTAAATATTAGTTTGATTGATTGGGAAATAGAAAAAATATTTTATGTGATTTTACGACGTTCTAGTAACGCTGAATCACTTAATAAAGATCATACAAGTTTAGAATTATCTGAAAAAAAAGTATATGAGAGACAATTAGAAACTGCTTTAGCTAATGCCACAAGAAATAAAACACTACTAGCAGTAATATTTTTAAGTATTACTAATTTTACAGAAATTGAAACCAAATGTAGTAAGGACTTTAGTTTTTTATTATTTTCTAGTTTTACTGATCGCTTAAGAAGTTGTTTGCGTTTAGGGGATACAGTTTCCTATTGGGGAGAGAATAAATTTGCTGTTTTAATGCCACAAATTGGTGGAGTAGAAGAAGTAGCAAAAATCAGTCAAAGAATTATTAATTCTCTAGAAAACTCTTTTAAAATTGAAGACCAAATACTCCGACTTGATAGTAGTCTGGGGATTGCAATTTATCCTCAAGATGGAGAAAATTCTGATACCTTAATCAAAAATGCTAATTTAGCTTTAAATCGCGCCAAAGAAACAAGAAATTATAACTATTTATTCTATAATTCCAATATGAATTCTCAGACTTCAGTGATCCTGAAGTTAGAAAAGTTTTTATATCAAGCAATAGAAAGACAAGAACTATTACTACATTATCAACCACAAGTTAATGTTAGCAACGACAAGATACAAGGAATAGAAGCACTTTTACGTTGGAAACATCCAGAATTAGGATTATTATTGCCTAATAGCTTTATCAAGATAGCTGAAACAAATGGCTTAATTCTTCCCATTGGAGAATGGGTATTGAGAACAGCTTGTTATCAGAATAAAATCTGGCAAAAACAGGGTTTACCACCCATTAAAATGTCAGTAAATATTTCTGATGCAGAATTTAAGCAACCTAATTTTACTTGGTTAGTGCAAACAATTATTCAAGAAACTGGTTTAGAAGCAAATTTATTAGAGTTAGAGATTACCGCTAACACTCTCATGCAAGATGATGAATACTCTTATGAAATTTTATCTGAGTTAAGAGACCTAGGAGTCACTATTTCTGTTGATGATTTTACTGCTGGACTATCTTCATTACAAAAACTTAAAAAATTACCCCTAAATACTTTAAAAATAGATCAAAATTTTGTCAAAAATCTTAAAAATGAAGCTCAAGATTTAGCAATTATTTCTACTATGATTGCTTTAGGAAAAGGCTTGAATTTGAGAGTAGTTGCAGAAGGAGTAGAAACCCTAGAACAAATGAAATTATTACAAAGCAAAGAATGCGAAGAAATGCAAGGTTTTTGGTTTAGTCGCCCTTTAGCAGCAGAAGAAGCAATTAAGTTATTACCTTTTGATTATTCAGAATAAACTCAATCAATTAGCAATTATCTGGTTGTGGCTAAAAGTCTCCAAAACGATAACCTTTTCCATAGACGGTATGAATTAAAGTTGTTTGACCTTTGAACTCGATTTTTCTGCGTAATAAACGAACTAAAGCAGCCAAAACATTACTACTAGGTTTTGTATTATCTTGCCACAGATAATTGTAGATTTCCTCATGAGTTAGTAACTGACCTGGATGACTCATAAAATATTCTAGAAGCTCAAGTTCTTTTTCCGATAATTCAATTGTTTTTCCACAACGATATACTATCTGATTATCTTTATCTAGTTCGAGGTCAGCAAATTTAAGCTTTTCTGTATTATTCTGTTCTACTGTGGGTATTCTTCTTAACAAAGCTCTAACTCTAGCTAGTAATTCTCTTAGCTCAAATGGTTTAATAATATAATCATCTGCACCAGCATCTAAACCTATTACGCGATCGTCAATAGTATCTTTTGCTGTCAGAAATAATACAGGAGTGGTTAAATCATGATTCCTTACTTGTTGACAAATTTCTAAACCAGATTTATTGGGTAGCATCCAGTCTAAAATTAGTAAGTCATAGTTATTTTCTAGAGCTAATTGTATTCCTAACTCACCATCATGAGTAATATCAACTTGGTATCCTTCATGGGAAAGAATTTTACTCAAAGGATCGGTTAATTCTATTTCATCATCTACTAAAAGTATTTTCATATAGCGATTTTCATGGTAATTAGGTATGGTTTCATATCCTAGTTTTTGTTGATTGTTGATTGTTGATAACTAGATTATTTGTGACTCCTTATTATTAAACAATTTTATTGTAGGGTGTGCAGAGTAAGAGATTACGATTAGGATTAAAATACCAGGCTAAGATGCCCACCAAATTTAATTATTCTGCTAAATATCATCTTAGTTGATTGGGGTAGGCAAATTCATGATTAGTGAAGGGTTTTGATATTTATTATTTTGATTTTTGCACACCTCATATCATTTCTCAAAAGTAATAAGAGACTTAGTAGAGGATAAGGCAATAGGCACTCTTGCCATTAGGCAACAGATAAAACAAGGGTTGGGAAGCTTTTTTCTAATAAAAAGTATTTTCTCATGTATTGAGTTAGTGCGCGAGAATTGGTATCATATCTTGCACAGAGCGATAGCTCGCCAAGAAATCAATTTCTTGGCTTATACAGAACAGTCCTCTCAAGAGAACTAAAACTTAGGTTTCATAAAATTTGTAGTCTATTTTAATAGACTTACTGTTTTAGATAAAAACTTGAGTTTGGTGGCGGTATGGGTTCGAGGTGCTTCTAAAATATCATTAACCAATATGAACTCCAGCATTTTTTACTTTTGCTGTTTCAATTGCTTGTAAAATATTGTTTAAGCTATCGCCAATTATTTCGGAACGATAACCAACAGATTCAGTTATTATTTTCACGTTATTTAATAATAATTCAATTTCTTGTTTAAACTCTTCTGTAAGATATTTATCAGAATTGCGATCAATATACAAAGTATAAACAATTAAAGATATTAGAGATAAATTGTTCCAATAAAACGCTGCTTCCATCGCGCTCAAATAACGCGGACTCGACTTATATCAAGTTTGCTTCAAAGTTAAATATACTGATTGACTTGGAGACAGGGAGACAAGTGCAATACGCAGACACCTTACTCCTTATCCCTCAACAGAGACTTTGACAACCAGAATGTTGTTAATGTATCCTACAATGGACTTAAACAACTAAAATGTTGTTTAACTTCTGAGCAAGAATACTCAAGCCTTGAAACACTCCCCCCAAGGGGTGGATTATAGAAAATTCTAAACACAGATTTTACTAGAGAGAGACACCATGAGCGAGACTATCTTATCTATACGTAACTTAACTGCTAAGGTTGACGGTACTCCTATTCTCAAAGGGGTAAACCTGGAAGTGAAAGCAGGAGAAGTACACGCTATTATGGGGCGTAATGGTTCTGGGAAAAGTACCCTATCTAAGATTATCGCGGGACATCCTGACTATGAAGTGACAGGGGGAGATATTATCTATAAGGGTGAAAGTATTTTAGAAAAAGAACCAAACGAACGCGCCTTAGATGGTATCTTTTTAGCATTTCAGTATCCTTTGGCGATTCCTGGGGTGAGTAATTTAGACTTCTTGCGAGTTGCTTACAATGCGAAACAGAAACATCAAGGTTTAGACGAGATTGATACTTTTGACTTTGAAGACTTGATAGAAGAGAAGCTAGAGATAGTCAAGATGAAGTCTAGTTTTTTAGAGAGGAGTCTTAACGAGGGTTTCTCTGGTGGAGAGAAAAAGCGCAACGAAATCTTACAAATGGCTTTACTCGATCCTACCCTGACTATTTTGGATGAGATTGATTCGGGATTAGATATTGATGCGTTGAAAATTGTAGCGGAAGGAGTTAATCAATTAAAGACTGCTGATAAAGGTTACTTGGTGATTACTCACTACCAACGTTTGCTTAATTATATTGAACCCGACTTCGTTCATGTGATGCAAGATGGAAAGATTGTTACCAGTGGTGGTAAAGAGTTGGCTTTAGAGTTAGAGTCTCGCGGTTATGAGTTTTTGGAAGAAACAGCTATGGCGTAAAAAAAGACAGGGGAGACAAGGGAGAATTTTCTAATTTCCCATAGCTCAATTTTTAGCATCACCATCTAATTAGATAATCAATTCCACATAGATCATGACTCAGACAACTACAATATCATCAGTAAATAGCGATCGCTTTCTGAATAACATTTTACAACAACGCTCCTCACTACCAGTTGATAAATTAGATCGAGAAACTGGAGAATGGTTACAAAATATTAGAGAACAATCTGCATCTTGGGTATCTCGATTAACTCTACCCACAAAGAAAGATGAGGAATGGCGGTTTACAGATATTTCTTCTCTACTAGATTTAGAGATAGTCGCACCCACTTCATTTACAACAGAAAACCCGGATACCATTCCCGAAGCGGAAGATACTCGCTTGGTATTTGTCAATGGTAGTTATGCTAGAGAGTTATCTAATACTGCTGGTTTACCTGAAGGTATCTATGTGGGGAGTTTAACTAATCTTCCTGAAACTTACTGTAAATATTTTCGCCCCTTTCTGGGAACACAGCCAGGGAAAGAAGAGGTATTTACTTCTCTTAATACTGCTAGTATCACTGATGTGGCTATTATTTGGACTGCGCCTAATACTGTAGTAGAAAAGCCCATTCATCTATTATTTGTTTCTGTTGCAGGAGATTCTGTTACGATTTCCCAACCTAGAGCTTGGATTGTTGCGGAAAAGAATTGCCAGTTAACTATAATCGAAGAATATAGTGGGACATCTTCTTACCTAACTAACAGCGTTACGGAAGTGTGGTTAGGAGAAAACGCCCAGATAAATCATACTCGTCTGCAACAAGAATCGGACAATGCTTATCATATTGGGAAAACAGTAGTTACTCAACAAAGAGATAGTCGTTATACTCTGACAGAAATTAATTTTGGTGGAAAATTATCCCGTCATACTCCTGAGATACATCAAGATGGAGAACAAACAGAAACTTATCTCAATGGTTTAACTGTTGCTAAGGATGAACAAACCGCAGATACTCACAGCAGTATTAATTTACACCATCCCCACGGTACAACAGATCAATTGCATAAATGTCTTGTAAACGATCGCGCTCACTCTATCTTTAATGGTAAAGTATTTGTTCCCAAAGCTGCCCAACTTACCAACGCATCCCAGTTAAACCGTAACCTTTTACTATCTCCTAAAGGGAGAGTTAACACTAAACCCGAATTACAAATCACTGCGGATAATGTTAAATGTTCTCATGGCGCAACCGTCAGTCAATTAGAAGCAGACGAAATCTTTTATCTTCGCAGTCGGGGTTTAACTGAAAACGATGCGCGTCAGTTACTAATAGATGCTTTTGTAGCTGAAATTATTGAAAGAATCCCTGTAAAATCCGTACAGGAAACCATACAGTCATTAATCAGTAATCAGTAATCAGTAATCAGTGATCAGTAATCACTAATCAGTAATCACTAATCAGTAATCACTAATCAACAACTAAGCAAATATGACCTTAATTCAAGAAAAAACTCTAGGCGATAAAGTAAGAAAAGACTTCCCCATCTTACATCAAGAAGTTCATGGGAAACCCTTAATCTATTTTGATAGTGCTGCTAGCTCTCAAAAACCGCAACAGGTATTAGATGCTCTGTTAAATTACTATCAACAAGATAACGCTAATGTACATCGTGGCGCACACACTTTAAGTAATCGTGCTACCGATGCTTATGAAAGGGCGAGAGATAAAGTAGCTAAATTTATTAATGCTAATCATCGCGAAGAAATTGTTTATACTCGCAACGCTAGTGAAGCAATTAACTTAGTAGCTTATACCTGGGGTTTGACTAACTTAAATCAGGGAGATGAAATCATTTTATCTGTCATGGAACACCATAGTAATATCGTTCCTTGGCAAATTATCGCTCAAAAAACAGGAGCAGTAATTAAATATATCCAGTTAAACGAGCAGGAAATTCTAGATTTAGATAGCTACAAATCCCTGTTATCAGATAAAACTAAGCTGGTATCTGTAGTTCATATTTCTAATACTTTAGGTGTGATAAATCCCGTAGAAGAAATTGTCAAACAGGCTCATCAATACGGAGCAAAAGTATTAATAGATGCTTGTCAAAGTGTGCCTCATATGCCTATAGATGTGCAGCAAATAGACTGTGATTGGTTAGTAGCATCAGGACATAAAATGTGCGCTCCTACTGGTATTGGATTTCTCTATGGGAAGAAAGAAATACTAGAATTAATGCCTCCTTTTCTTGGTGGAGGTGAGATGATTAGTGAGGTGTATTTTGACCACTCTACTTATGGGGAATTACCCCATAAATTTGAAGCAGGAACACCAGCTATAGGAGAAGCGATCGCATTAGGAGCAGCCATAGATTATCTTACTAATATAGGCATGGATAATATTCATAATTATGAAGTAGAATTAACCTCCTATTTATTCAAAAAACTAGAGACTATTCCCAATATTAGAATCTATGGCGCAAAACCAGAGCCAAATGGGGAAGGTAGAGCAGCATTAGCAGCTTTTAATGTACCAGAAATTCATGCCAGCGATTTAGCTACCTTACTAGATCATGAGGGAATAGCAATTCGTTCTGGTCATCATTGTACTCAGCCATTACACCGTTTATTTAATGCTTCTGGTAGTGCGAGAGTAAGTCTATATCTTTATAATACCCGGGATGAAATTGACCGCTTTATGGTTGCTTTGAAAGATACCATTGATTTCTTTAATACTATGATGGAATAGCTAAAACCACAATTGGGCTGTCTTTTTCTCTGCTGATAGTCTTTACAAGCTCTGTTCGAGATTGGCTAAAGCAATCTTATTTAATTAGGTAAAATCTTGTGGAGATTCTATGTAAAAATGGTAAGGTTGCTTAAAACATTGTTTAATTGACAAGAAGACTACAAAACCTGAGAGAGTACATAAGTATGAAGATTGGCGATCGCGTTCGTGTCAAAGAATCTGTAATCGTCTATCACTATCCAAAAAAAAGACAGCAACCTTTCGATCTTAAAGGTATGGAGGGAGAAGTGATAGATGTTATGACAGAATATAAAGGAAGACCCATAAGTCCTAATCTTCCCGTATTGGTTAAATTTGATAAAAGATTTAAAGCTCATTTTCAAAAGCAAGAGCTAGAAATAATTTAACTTTATCTATAAGTACAACTATTATCAAAGTGATGGCTCGATCTTGGTTGGGAATAGACCCTGGGTTAGCAATAATTGGTTGGGCAATATTAGAAGAAGCTGATTATGAGAAGCCCTCTTTAATAGATTATGGCACAATCGAAACTTCTAAAAAGTTAGCAACCCCCCAACGATTATTAGAAATTGAAAGGGATATTGCTGAATTATTAGGGGAATTCCAACCAGATAATGTAGCTATTGAAATGCCTTTTTTTGGAAGAACTATTAAAGCTGCTGGGGGAGTATTACAAGCTTTTGGGGTAATTAATTTAGTTTGTTATCGCGACAGAAATATCGTACCAGTATATCTTCATCAATCTAGTTGGAAATGTCATTTGGGCAACGGTAGAGCTAACAAAAATGAAGTTGCAGAAATAATACAAAACTTGTTTGATTTAGAAACTTTACCTATTGATGATACTGTAGATGCGATCGGTATTGGTTATGCGGGTATGTGTGGCTTGAGAAATGATATTGCTTAATGGTTAATGGTTAGTGGTTAGTGGTTAGTGGTTAGTGGTTAGTAATTGCTAATTGTTAATTGTTAGTGGTTAGTGGTTAGTGATTGTTAATTGTTAATTGTTAATTACTGCTGACCTCTGACCTCTGACCTCTGACCCAGTCTCCCATTCCTCACTCCCCATAAGTTATTCAAAGCGCGATCGCTAATACTGCTGCACCATTAATTTTACCACTCCGTAAAGCATTCAAGGCTTCATTGGCTTGGGACAAAGGAAAGGAAGTAACTTGAGTTTGAATTGGAATTTGGGGTGCTAAAGCCAAAAACTCTTCACCATCTCGGCGAGTCAAATTGGCAACAGAACGTAATACCCGTTCCTCCCATAAAATCTGATAGGGAAAGCTCGGAATATCGCTCATGTGAATACCAGCACAAACTACTATGCCACCTTTAGCAACAGCTTTTAAAGCTGCGGGAACTAATTTTCCTACAGGTGCAAAAATAATCGCTGCGTCTAACTTTTCTGGTGGTAATTCGTCCGAGCCTCCAGCCCAAACTGCACCAAGTTCCCGAGCAAACTGTTGTCCTTCAGTATCTCCCGAACGAGTAAAAGCATATACTTGTTTACCTTGGTAATTGGCTACCTGAATTAAAATGTGTGCTGCTGCACCAAAGCCATAAAAACCGATCCTTTCTGCATCTTCCGTCATGCGATAGGAACGATAGCCAATTAATCCCGCACAGAGTAATGGTGCTGCTTGTAAGTCTGGATAACCTTCAGGAATCCGAAAGCAAAAACTCTCGTCTGCAACAGCATATTCAGCATAACCGCCATTGAGATCATAACCTGTAAATAAGGCGCGATCGCATAAGTTTTCTTTTCCAGCCAAACAATAGGGACAACAATTGCAAGTATGACCCAGCCAAGGCACACCAACGCGAGTACCTACAGAGAATTTACTCTTTTGATTTCCCGTTTCTATTACTGTACCGACAATTTGATGACCCAATACTAAAGGCAGTTTTGGCTTGGTTAGTTCGCCATCGACAATGTGCAAATCAGTACGACACACTCCACAGACATGAACTTTTAGCAATACTTGTTCTGATTGGGGTTTGGGTATGGGGAGCTTTCCTTCTCTTAGTGGTTGACCTACCCCATCTAAAATCATGGCACGCATAGCAGTTACCAAAAAGTTATAACCTTAAATTTACAACTGAATAAGCCACAAAATTTCTGGTTTTTGTGGTATAACCTCTCCAGTCTCGATAAATATACTTGAATTTTTAGGTATTTCTTTAATTTACATGAAATTTATATTAACATAGATTAAAAAACCCTAAGTAATTCTACAGAGAGCAACAAATAATTTTGGGGCTTCTGATACTAAGATACAGAATTTTATTGAGCGAAAAAGCTGAATAAATTTTCCTCAAAAACATTATCAATTATGTGAAAAATGTCTGCTGATGACTGAAGCTCTTGATCTAAGACTAACCCACGATCGAAATCTCAAGGAAATTTTTAAAGTTGCTGTGGAGACAACTCGAAGAATCCTGAATTGCGATCGCGTAGTAATTTACAGTGCCAGCCACTTACCCAAAGCGTTAGTATTAGCAGAATCTATTAATCCGAAATACTCTTCCATCATCAGAAAAACAATTAAAGACCCTTTTGTAGAAGGGGAGCATTTAGAAATGTACTGCTATGGTTTGCCTGTAACCATAGATGATATTCACAAAGCAGATAAAAGTCAAAGTGACTTAGAAGACTTAGAAAAGCTGGAAATTAAAAGTCTGGCGATCGCACCTATCTTGGTCAATGATGAATTATTAGCTTTGTTAGCTGCTCATCAATGTTCTAAACTCCAAACTTGGAACTATAAAGAAGTCAAATTGTTAACAGAAAGAGCCAACACAGCAAGTTGCGCTCTCTCAAACATAGTTGAGGCTCAGAAGCGGAAATATTTTAATTCCACCAAACAGATAGTAGAAAATTACCCAACCCCCAATTTTTTCCCAACAATGGAGCAAAAAGACAACAGCAAAGGCAAGGAAAATCTTGATTATACAGAGCCAAAAACCATAATACAAAAAAATCGAGATAAATTATTTTCTGAGGTTCAAGATAAGATAACTCAACAATTGGGACAGAAAGATCTGCTTAACACAACAGTCAGAGAAGTACGTAATTTACTAGAATGCGATCGTGTTGTAGCCTATAGTCTAGAACTAGATAGTTATGGTTCAGTAGTAGCTGAATCTGTGGTTAATGGATGGACTAAAGCTTTAGGTAAAACTATAGAAGACCCCTGTTTGGTAAATCAATATTTCGATAAATATCGTAATGGTCGAGTCCACTTCTGGAATAGTCTTCACAGTTACAAAGCAAATCCCTGTTATCTTGAACAGTTAGAAGCCCTAGAAGTTAAAGCTGGCTTAGTTGCACCAATTCTTAATGAAGGTCAACTATATGGTTTATTAATCGCCCATCAGTGTTCTGCTCCTCGTAATTGGGAAGAACAAGAAATTTACTGGATAACTGAAATCGCTAATCAAGTAGCTATTATGATCGAATACACTAAAATTTTCACCTATAACGAGCAAGAGCCAAAACAAAAACAACTAGCTGATGGCGAAAGACTAAGCCAACAGATAGAAAAAGAAAGTATGTGGACAGAGTATTTTACCGAAGCGATCCAACAGATTCGCCAATCTCTCAAAACTGATGATATTCTCAAAACTAGTGTGAGGGAAGTACGTAGAGTTTTAAATTGCGATCGCGTCTTAGTCTATAGTATGACCCAGGACAATTATGGCATGATTGTCGCGGAATCTGTAGCAGCTGGTTGGACAAAAGCAGAAGGGAGAATCCTGGAAGACCCTTGCTTTGAAGCCAAGTATCTTGATAAGTACCGTAAGGGTAGAGTCCGCGCTTGGAATAACATTTACGAAGCAGGAATGAGTAAGTGTCATGTCGAACAACTAGAAACACTAGAAGTCAAAGCCAATCTAGTAACACCAATTATCAGCGAAGATAAACTATTTGGTTTACTAGTAGCTCACCAATGTTCTGATATCCGTCAATGGCAACAACCTGAAATCTTTTGGTTAACTCAAATCGCCACCCAAGTAGGATTTGCTCTCGACAACGCCCACCTGTTAGCTGATGCTCAACAGCTATGTCAGCAAGTAGAACAAGAAAGTAAGTGGACAGGGTATTATACCGATGCGGTTCAACAGATTCGTCAATCTCTCAGAATGGATGATATTCTCAAAACTAGTGTGAGGGAAGTACGGAGAATTATCAATTGCGATCGTGTGGTAGTATATTGCATCAACGAAGATAACTATGGGCTGATTGTCGCGGAATCTGTAACCTCTGGTTGGACAAGAGCAGAAGGGAGAATCATCAAAGACCCTTGCTTTGAAGCCAAATATCTCGACCAGTACCGCAACGGTAGAGTTCGCGCCATAAGTAACATTTACGAAGCAGGAATGAGTGAGTGTTATGTCCAACAATTAGAAAGATTAGAAGTCAAGGCGAATCTAGTAGCACCTATTATTCACAAAGGACAACTATATGGTTTATTAGTAGCTCACCAATGCTCCAATCCTCGTCAATGGCAACAATCTGAAATCCGTTGGATAGCTCAAATTGCTGGTCAAGTTGGTTTTGCTCTCGACAATGCTCAAATGCTTGAGCAATTAGAGAAATCTACTAAAGATACTCAAGAAATTTTAGACCGTGCTGTAAATAACATCTCTAATATCAAAGCCACAGTTCACAATGTGACAGTAGGATTTGAACATCTCAGTAATTCTTGCCAAAATTTTTCTCAGACAGTCAACAGCCTCAAAGATTTGAGTAAGCAAATAGCTCAACAATCTATGGGTATAACTAGAGCCTTAAATATAAGTCAGATGGACGAGAGCCGTCAAAATTCTATTATGGACTTGTCTGATACAATTTTCTCTTTGATGCAAGAGCTATTGGAAGCTACCGCAAAAGTTGAACCCTTATTTGGCAACATCAAAACAGAACTAACAGAAAAAACAGTCGCTCTAGACTTAGAAACACAGCAGCTGATCGATGGAGTTGCAGAGTTTCAAACAGTCCGTCAAAAGCTAGACCAGGTTATTGCACTGAATCACGACATAAGTAACCTTATAGAGGTCATTTCTCAGTCCTTAGAAAATCAAATACAAAGTTCAACCTTCGCCCAAGATTCAGTTCAAGAATTAGCAGATATTACAGAGCGCGTTTCTCAACAGTCTATGGCTATAACTAAGTCTTTTAACCAGTTAGTTTTACTGGGTTTATAATCTCTCATTTCTAACCTAAGTTGGATGACTTCTTCTAGCCCTGGTCTTATAAGTCCAGGGCTGTTTCATTCAGAGCGCAATTAGCTTTTCACCAATCAACCATTAACAATCAACAAGAGCGGGAAAACCAATCTCACAACTTCCTCAAACTTACGATCTATGATTCAACCAAGTAGATTGAGGCGGGTAAAACCATGAAAGCAGTCTTGCCCAATAGGAGAGAAGCAGGTCAAAGATTAGCAGCCAAACTTAGTGCTTACGTGAATCATCCCCAAGCAATAGTTTTGGGACTACCTCGTGGTGGCGTGCCAGTGGCTTATGAAATTGCTAGGAGTTTGAATCTTCCTTTAGATGTCTGTCTGGTCAAAAAAATCGGTCTGCCACAAAATCCAGAAATAGCAGTAGGTGCAGTCGCGGAAGATGCTCTACTACACGACTATAGTGGCAACATCACTATTGTTGATGAAAATATGGCTCAAATTCACAGAGTCGCCCTAGAACAAATTAAGGCGATCGCTGCTAGAGCCAAAGCGGAACTCAGGTGGCGCGATCGCTGTTATCGTCACTGTCGCCCGATGGTACGAATTCGCGATAGCATTGTGATTCTGGTGGATGATGGCATAGCTACAGGATTGACTATGCACGCTGCGCTAACAGTTTTACAGCAACACGAACCCGAAAAAATTATTATCGCCACTCCAGTTGCATCTTTATCTGCGATCAAACATTTGAAAACTCAAGCAGACGATATCACTTGTTTGATTACACCAGAGCATTTTAATGCAGTGGGCTTCTGGTACGAAGATTTTACCCAAATAACCGACGGAGAAGTGTGCGATCTACTGTCTATTGAGACTCATATGGAGTCGGGAGTTAGGAGTTAAACTGAGTCCAGTTCGAGTAGGGTCGTTTTGAGGTAGGTAAGAGGTAGCAGTGAAGCGGGGATTGGGGATCGTAACTTGCTACTTGTAGGGCGCAAGCCTTGCGCGCCGCCACCCGCTACTTTGATTATTAGTCATCTAGGAGTGTTATATATGCCCAAACGCCAAAATCCAACTCGCAAATCAGAATCGAATCAATTGGAATCGATTTTAATTGTGACTTTGGTATTCTTAATTTTATTGAGTTTATTTTTGCCTCCAGCAAAAGTACCACAGTCTCAGCCCTATAGTAAATTTATTGACTTAGTAGAAAGCGATAAAGTTGAGAGGGTTATTATTGGCTCGAATCAGATTCAATACAGTCTCAAATCAAAAGTATTTGAAGACGAATCAGAGCAGATTTTTACTACAGTGCCAGTGACTCAGGATACGGAGTTACCAAAGATTTTGCGTAAGCATCAGGTAGAATTTTCTGCTAATCCTGCAACTAATGGTGATGGGTTTTGGGGTTTTATCAAAATATTATTTTTCTTGTTTTTAATTGTCAATTTAGCTAGTCTTTTTTTCAGTCGCAATCAAGGGGGGGATAACATCGTAAGTCCTTTTTCCATTGGTCGTAGCAACGCTCGTATTTACTCCGAAGGCAGCGTTGATGTTACCTTTGATGATGTGGCTGGTGTGGATGAAGCTAAGACAGAACTATACGAAATTGTTGATTTTCTACAACATGGGGCTAAATACATTCGCTTGGGAGCAAAAATACCGAAAGGAGTTTTATTAGTAGGACCACCAGGTACAGGTAAGACTTTATTGGCAAAAGCGATCGCAGGTGAAGCTAAAGTTCCTTTCTTTAGTATCTCTGGTTCGGAATTTATTGAAATGTTCGTTGGGGTTGGTGCTTCGCGAGTGCGAGATTTATTCGACCGCGCTAAAAAACAAGCTCCTGCTATTGTCTTTATTGACGAATTAGATGCTCTTGGTAAGTCTCGTGCTGCTTCTGGGAAATTTATGGGAGGAAATGACGAACGAGAACAGACTCTTAATCAACTACTAGCAGAAATGGACGGCTTTGAACCGAATGCAGGAGTAATTCTTCTGGCTGCTACTAACCGTCCTGAAGTTCTCGATCCTGCTTTATTGCGTCCTGGTCGTTTTGATCGCCGTATTGTGGTAGATCGCCCCGATAAGTCGGGAAGACTGGCGATTTTGGAAGTACACGCCCGCAATGTAAGATTAGATGAGGATGTGGATTTAGGGAGACTAGCTGCTCGTACTCCAGGCTTTGCTGGTGCAGATTTAGCTAACTTAATTAATGAAGCAGCACTACTAGCTGCTCGTCAAAACCACACTTCTGTAACTATGGCAGACTTTAATGAAGCTACAGAGAGAATCCTCACAGGATTAGAGAAAAAATCCCGAGTACTTAATGAAATAGAAAAGAAAACTGTAGCTCATCATGAAGTCGGTCATGCTATTGTGGGAACTTTAATGCCTGGTACAGATATAGTAGAAAAAATATCTATTGTTCCCCGTGGTATTGGGGCATTAGGATATACTTTACAGCTACCAGAAGAAGACCGTTTTTTAATGATTGAAGATGAAATTCGTGGTCGTATTGCTACCCTACTTGGGGGACGTGCTGCGGAAGAATTAATCTTTGGTAAGGTATCTACAGGAGCTAGTGACGATATTCAAAAAGCTACTGACCTTGCAGAAAGGTTTGTCACTCTCTATGGTATGAGCGATCGCCTAGGACCTATTGCGTTTGAACAAATACAGCAACAGTTTCTCGAAGGCTTTAGTAATCCTCGCCGTCAGGTAAGTCCTCAGATTGCAGAAGAAATCGATCGCGAAGTTAAATTAGTTATTGATGGCGCACATCAGGTTGCTTTAGAAGTTCTCCAAGAAAATCAGGAACTATTAACAAAATTAGCTCAAATTCTTTTAGAACAAGAAATTTTAGAAGGTTCACAACTGCGATCTCAACTTAACTTGGCTCGAAAAACTGTAGCGATCGATGAATGGTTGCAAACAGGAAAATTAACCCAAAATATCTTACTTGCTTCTACTGTCAATAACGGAAAACTATCATCGGCTAATTAGATTAGCTTAGTGACAATCTTATCCAGCTAATATCAATTTGAAAAAAAGAATGCAACAGATATAGTAAGGGTCGATGCACCCCTAAAACCCTACATTAAATTATAGGTGTCGCAAACATTTTTTGATTGGGTATAATTTGATTCATCTCGTTTTACGTGACACTCCCGTGGGGTAAACCCACACGGGCTTCCAAGCAACATTAATAGTATGGGCATAGAATCAAAGATTCTCTCGGAAATGAGTGCTTGAACTATCAACTAACTTGAACTACTTTGAGCCGTGTCGAGCCATCTACTACTTCCTTGCCCGAAGTTCAGTTGTAGATACTTTTTATCAATTTTCTGTATTTTGCGAATACAGATTACTAGCCTCACCGCAGTAACTTTTACCTGTTGAACGGACTGCAACTGAGGGACTTTTCGTACCGAACCCATGTTACTATTCAGCTTTCAAGGTGCGTATTAGAAATATTGTACAACAGCTAAAACCCTTACTCTATAAAGATTTGATGTCTAAATTGTTAAGTTATCGCGCGAGCGCGAACATCCCTATCCCCTAGAAGGGGATGGGAATTACAGCGAACATTTTAAATCGAGAAGCTCGGAAATTTTAGCTGATAAAGTAAGACAATCAAAAGGCTTTGTTATTACACCTTTGACTATGCTACGGGGCAACTCAAGTCTTTCATTTTCTATTACCTTAGCTGTAAATAAGATAATTGGTATTTTTTGGGTTACTTGATTCTTTTGTAATTGTTTTACAATATCAAGTCCATTGATATCTGGCATTACGACATCTAATAGAATGACATCTGGATGCAAAGTTCTGGCTTTAACTAATCCTTCTTTTCCACCCAAAGCAGTTGTTACTTCCCAATTCCCCTCCATTTCTAAACTAAATTTAGTTACTGCTTGAATTCCTATGTCATCTTCTATAACTAAAATGCGTCTGCTCATGCTGTAAAACTATCTCTAAATTCCGATCTATTTGATTAATCTTCTTCAGAAATAGTTAGTACTTTGGGTTGGTCTTGTTTGATGTCAATATTAATGCCAGTGGCTTTTTCCGTCATTAAATCTTCCATATAACCGTACTGAGCTACTGTTGCTTCTGCTTGGCTATCGAATGGACCAAAATAATAGATGCAGTAAGGTGTAGCGGTTGTGATTTTTACCCACCAAGATAATTCAGCTTTAATTGTGTCAACTGGCTTAAATGGTGAGCGAATTTCTGGTGATAGTGTGTGGTAATTCATGTTGCTGTCACTCCATAATTTTGTAGATATTCAACGGACAATGCTCCTCACAAAACCCAATTACAATATTGGATATTTATCAATTTTCAAAAGCCCATAACCAACTAGCTAAATCAATCAATGTTTCTAGTTACCTGCTATCATTTTCAGAAATAGTCAGTACTCGGGGTTGGTCTTGTTTGATGTCAATATTAATGCCAGTGGCTTTTTCCGTCATTAAATCTTCTATATAACCATCCTGAGCTATTGTTGCTTCTGCTTGGCTATCAAATGGACCAAAATAATAGATGCAGTAAGGTGTCGTAGTTGTGATTTTTACCCACCAAGATAATTCAGCTTGAATTCTATCAACTGGCTTAAATGGTGAGCCTATTTCTGATGATATTCCGTGGTAGTCCATGTTGTTATCACTCCATAATTTTGTAGATTTTGCTCGACAAATGATCCCCACAAAACCCAATTACAATATTGGATATTTATCAATGTTCAAAAGCCTCTAAAAAAACTAGATAAATCAATCAATATTTCTAGTCACCTGCTATCACTGTTTCCTGATTTTTTTCCAGGAATTGCTATCTAGTAATTAAAAATCTTTTATACTCAAATTTTAATCCATTGAGCAGTAATTAAGAATATATTTTAAAGTTTAAAACTCTAAAAAAAATAAGATAATATTATTTAATATTGTCTTATCGCGATAGCATAATTAGATTCAGGAATTTCACATTTTTCAGCAATGGTTGTTATACCAATTTCCTTTCATTACTGCTAAACATTACTCCCCCTGCCGAAAAGGGGGGATTGTAAGTTATATTTTGAATTGCGGAGTTTATTTGTCGGCATATTACCCCCTTCGGTGCCCTTGGTTACCATAGTCACGCAAACTTAAATAAAAATGCTATTAGTATCCGCAATTCATCAATTGCCCGTAAAGTATTTAAGGGCAAAGCATTGCCTTACCCCAGTCCGTGGATAGTTTTCTTGTGACTTTTGCTACTCTACTTAAGTGTGTTGTTGCTTGTTCGACAATTGCTTTGATAGTTGCACAAACTGAATCTAGATATCTGTCACATTTCCCACATAGCTTAACAATCGATCGTACAACTTTACTTATATGAAGTCCATAATTGGGGAGACTAGGGGAATAATTGACTTCCTCCTCGCCCTCCGCTCCTAAACGTCGCTAAAGAACGAGGATTCCTACTGGAGTTAAACCCCTTCGGTGGGTTGACTCTTCAACAGGTGTTCCAACGAACTCCCTCCAAGTCCAAGCAAGGCGAGTCCCGCCTCTCTAATGTTTAAACTGCCGACATAATCAGCGTTAGCTGTATAGTTGCAATCTTTTTGTTGACAGTAGAAAGTAGCTTGAGTTTTTCTATTTTCTGCTGAAATATAGTTACACTTTGGACATTTTCTTGATGTATTTCTAGGATTGACTTGAATTAGTTGCCCACCACTCCAAGTTAATTTATACTCAAGTTGACGGATAAATTCTCTCCAACCTTGGTCAAGAATTGCCCTATTTAATCCAGACTTTTGTTTAACATTTTTCCCTGGATTTTCTACTGTCCCCTTGGCTGATTTACTCATATTGACTATTTTCAAGTCTTCAAGAATTACTATGGCGTGGTTTTGGCTCAGTTCACTTGAAATCTTGTGAAGATAATCGTTACGAATATTGGCAATACGGATATGTAGTTTAGTTATTTTAAACTTTAGTCTTTTCCATTTATTAGAAAACTTTTCTTTTTTAGCTAATTTCTTTTGTAGTTTAGCTAATTTGTTTTTGAGTTTCTTAAATATATTTAATGGTTCATAATATTTTTGATTTGATAGAGTTAAAAACCTGACTACTCCCAAATCTGCTCCAATAATGGAACTTGAAGGATGCTTGGGTATTTCTACATCTATTTCAACTTGAATAGATACAAACCAGTGTTGTCCTTTTTTAGAGACGGTTACATTTTTAGCTTCTCCAATAACATTTTGACTTTTGTAGTATCTAACCCAACCTATTTTTGGGAGAAATATTCTGCCATTATTATTATCAATTTTGAATCCCTGTGGATAGCGAAACGAATCTCGTTGTCCTTTCTTTTTGAATTTTGGAAATTGTTTAGGATTAGTTTTGTCAAAAGCTTCTTTTAATGCTTGAGACAAATTTTTCAATGATTGCTGCAAGGCTTGAGAATGAACTTCTTTCAGAAAAAATAAATCTTCTTGCTTTTTCCACTGGGTCAATTCTTTAGTCAATCCAGAATAAGATAAACAAGACTGTTTGGCATTCAATCTTTCTTTTTGAAATGCCAAAGCTTTATTCCAAACCAGTCGTGAGCAACCCGCAAATTGAGACAGTTTTCGGGTTAGAGTCTTGTTGGTCTTGAGTCTAAATTTGTATGTCTTGCGTAAAATCATAACTTAATATTACAATTGGTCTATGAAGAAGCGATTCAGCGCGGTCTTGGGGGTTTCCCCCATGAGCGACTGAATCAAGAAGTCAAGTGATATAAGAAAAGGCAGGCATTGTGTATTTAAACTTCACGTTCATTTGGTTTTTGTTACCAAGTATCGGAAGAAAGTCTTTACCGATGCAATACTTAAAGATCTAAAAATTATTTTTAAGGATATCTGCAAAGATTTTGAAACAGAATTAGTGGAAATGAATGGTGAAACTGACCATGTCCATTTATTACTTAACTACCCGCCAAAAGTATCTATTTCTAAGTTGGTTAATAGTCTAAAGGGAGTATCTTCTAGGCACGGAAGCGAAAACAACATCCGGAATTAACCGAATACTATTGGAAAGGTGGGTTATGGTCGCCTAGCTACTTTGCTGGCTCTTGGGTCGGTGCGCCATTATCAATAATTAAACAGTATATTGAACAACAAAACCGACCATTATAGCCTCGCTTATATCACCGCCCTAAGAAGAGACGGTGCTTTACGCGAGGCAGGGTAATAAGTAATCACCGCTTTACCAATCCCTAATCCTTCATTCCTCATCCTTCATCCTTTTTCAGAGTTAAACAGACGAGAATATTCCTCTGAGATGATGAGGTTGCACCCACAAGCAATTTTTCTCAAAGCTACAGAGTTTTGAATGATAATTCTGCCACGACTATAATCAATCAGACTTCTTTGGCGCAGTTTGTTGGCAATTACAGATAAACTGGAACGTCTTACCCCTAGTAAATCAGAAAGGTTTTCTTGGGTGAGCAACAGTTCTTTTGTGATCAAGCGCTCGCTAAAAGCTAATAACCAACGAGCTAATCGCTGTTCTAGAGTATGATGACAGCTACAGAAGACATTTTGGGAAATCTGGGTAAATAAAGCTTGGGTGTACAAGAGGAGTATTCGTTGTAAATTACCACCGCGAGCGAATTCTTGTTTGATTATGTTGCTGGGCAAACTTATAGCAACGCAGTCAGTTTGGACAATGGCAAAACTAGGAAGAAAATCACCACCCAAAAAAGCTGCAATACTGACCATTCCTTCATTACTCACTGTCGCAGTTTGGGCGATCAAACCTTCTTCGCTGGTATTTACCAGAGAAATTATGCCTCGAATCGGGAAATAGACTTTCTCGATTGGTTCGTCGGGTTGGTGAAGGGTTGTTTTTGCAGGGATCAAAACAGCATTAGAGTTGGAAAGGAGATTTTGGCGTTCCGATTTTGATAATAAGCATAAAAGCTGATTATTAGTACTAGGAAATTCTCCGCTCCCAAAGTCAGGAGGACGCTGAATGGACAATACCACTATTTTTACCTCCCTGTTATTCGGGGTTATAAAAAATAACTTAATTTGCAGATGCTTTTAAAATTACCCAAAAAAGTTGAAGAATTTGTGAGTAATCTGTTCAATTTACCTCTAATATTAACTTTCGTAAAAGAAATAAATATATCCTTAGAGCCATTACCTAACCCAAACGGGCTGAAAGAATTAAAATTGGCTGTACTATTGATTTAGATGGGGTTGAGTCGGCTGATGAGAATATTACTGATAGATGACGATGAAGAGTTAATGGAAATTTTGGCTAGTAAATTAGTAGAGCAGCATTATGCCGTTGACATTGCCAATACTGGTGAAATGGGCTGGGAATTTATTTTGCTGTTTAATTACGATCTAGTGGTACTAGATTTGATGCTACCAGACATTGATGGAATTGCTTTATGTCAGCAAATTAGGGCGGAAAGCTACGAAATGCCCATTATGTTGTTGACAGCACGGAATTGCCATAGTGATAAAGTGAGAGGATTAGACGCGGGTGCTGATGATTATGTAGTTAAACCTTTCAATTTTGAAGAACTAACAGCTAGAATTAGGGCTTTGCTGCGACGAGAAATTCACGCAGCCTCACCTATACTACATTGGCAAAAACTAAGTCTTGACCCGAAAACTCATGAAGTCAAACATCAAAACCAGCTTTTACCCCTCACTCCCAAAGAGTATGCTTTGATGGAACTATTGATGCGTCATCCACAACAGGTTTTTAGTCCATCTGCAATTATAGATAGTATCTGGGCAGGAGAAGACCCCCCAGGAGAAGAGGCGGTGAGAACCCATATTAAAGGCTTGCGTCAGAAACTTCAAGCTGCTGGTATGACTAAAGATACGATTAAAACAGTTTATGGTGTGGGTTATCGTCTCAAGCCTCTGACCGATACAAATCTTAAACAAGATAGACAAAAGACTAATAACTCTCAAAAAATCGCTGATTCTTGGTCACAATTTAGAGATGTAGCATTGCAAAGATTAGCCATTTTAGAAAAATTAGCGATCGCACTTGCGGAAAATAAAGTCACTCAAAAACTACAGACTGAAGCTAAAAGTTCCGCACACAAGCTAGCAGGTTCCTTAGGTGGTTTTGGGTTTCCTCAAGGTTCAAAAATTGCCAAGCAGATCGAAAACTCTTTAGAAAATGATCTATGTGATCCCTCTGATGTTAAACAAATTAGGAAACTAATAATCTCTCTCAGTGATGAATTGCAACATCAGCCTTTTGAAGAGAAAGTTAAAGAAGCATTAGGTAACAATATTTCACTTTTAATTATCGATCACGACCCCCCCCATACCCCACAGCTAGCAACAGAAGCTAGAATCAGGGGGATCACAACCTATACTGCATTAAATTTCAATGAAGCTAGAGAAATAATCGCTCAACAATTACCTACGGCGGTAGTGCAAACAATTGTGTTTCCTGATGGAAAAGATTTAATCTTTTTGGAACAACTGCATCAACAAATGCCACAGTTACCAATTGTCATTATTACAGAAGATGCCCAATTATCAGACCGTTTAGAGATAGTCCGCAAAGGAGGTAACTTGATTCTACAATCTCCAGTAGAACCTAGTACCGTAATTTCCTCTGTTACTGAACTGATACAGAATCAGGGGGCTGCTGCCAAAGTGTTAATCTTAGATGACGATCCACAGGTATTATTATCCCTGGAAATAGGTCTTAAGCCTTGGGGTTTCCAGCTAACTACTCTTGAGAGTCCACAACAGTTTTGGCAAGTCTTAGAAAAAGTCGAGCCAGATTTATTAGTATTAGATATAGAAATGCCTGAAATAAACGGTATTGAGTTGTGTCAACTCTTAAGGTGCGATCGCCGTTGGCAAAAGCTACCAGTCTTATTTCTTACCGTTCATCAAGACGAAAAAACTCAACATCAAGCCTTCGCTATCGGTGCAGACGATTATATCTGCAAACCAGTAGTAGCGGGAGAGTTAGCAAACCGTATAATCAATCGCCTACAAAGAAGCCGTTTTTTGAAGTCAGAAGTTACAAGTTAGAATTCTGGTAGGTTATGCCATATTCTGGGGACAGTAACCCAATCTCTCTACAATTTGCTGGCGGAAAATCTCAATTTCTTCTTTTTCTGGTTGACCATAAGCCACTATTACTATCTTGTAGCGATTCATTATGCTAGTTGGGGACTCTCCAGCTTTTAATCTTTCTAAAGCAGTTGCTATTTCCCCTGATGGCTTATAACCAAATCCCATTTCTTTCAAAAAAGCTTGAAGATTTTTAGCTGAGTCAATCGGGATCAACTTTTTCAGGTTAACTTGAACTAGCCAACCACTAATAAGATTTACTACTGCTACCGAGTTTAATTGTGATTGATAGTGATTACGCAGATGTTCAATGACTCTCAGTGTGTGGCTAGCATTAGCAAAATAATAAGTATAATTTGTGTCAGGTTTCATCTTCTTTAAAGTTAAGATACTTCTAACCAATCAAATATGTGTTCTAGTTGTTTTTTGTCCAGCAGTCCGTACTGCCAGAGTATTATTGGTAAGGTATAAGGTTCTAAAGTCTGAGTTTTTCGCGCTAGAGAAATCGCATCAGCAGATATGCCTAATTCCGAGCGCAGATAATTAATTAGTTTCTCTAACATTTTGGATATTTTTGATACTTCTTGGCACAGATAACATATTTGTTTAATAATTTAGAAAACAAATTTGAGAAACTTGTGAAGAAACTTAACTTTGTTGAGTTATATTGATCTGTTTGATGGTAAAAATTGTAAACTAATGATATATAAGCTGTATTTTTCTCTCACTTCATCCCTTAGCCTGAATCTCGATCCCCTCCGCATAATTTTGATAAATTAATTGTTATTGATAAGTATCTAGAGAGAATTAATTGTCTAAACAGTTTTACTGTTGCCTATTACTTAGATCTTGCACTGGCACGAAAATACCTCAGTTTTTAGGTTAATGGTTAATGGTTAAGAAAAACAAGTATCTGCCCAAGCCCTCTGCTCCTAAAAGAGGGAGTTATTATGCCAAAAATATCATCAATTCTGGTTCTACAGACGGGAATTAGAGCACCAGACCCTCCTTATGGCGGATATACCTTTAAAATAATTTAAAAATCTCTAACCTAACACTTATTACCTACTACCTAAACAATTACCAGTATTTTTATACTAATAAAATAGGATTATTAGCTGATGCTTTTTGCCTAGTCCTTAACCAGTAAATTTAATTTTGTCCAAGTAGTTAAATTGATAAAACACAATCCTTTAATTGTTGCTCCACATACTCTACTGTCAGAGGCAATAGCTATGATGACTCCATCGCAGCCAAGTAGCTTATCTGATTGTGTTTTGGTAGTTGCAGCATCAGGATTAATCGGAATTATCACCAAAAGCGATGTAGTGAGATTGGTAGCTACAGGAGTGGATCTAGCAACTACAACTGTTGAAGAGGTAATGAGTCAGCCAGTAATGACACTAGAGCGATCGCAATGCCAAAATATAGAGTTAGTTTGGTCGTTTATGCAACAGCATTCGGTGAGTTATGTCCCCGTTTTAGGAGACAATCAAGAGATAATAGGGGTTATGGTGAGCAAGAGTTTAATGCAGTGTTTGGGAACTAAGGAAGAAAATCAAAGGGAGTCAGAGCCAACAGCAACAGAATTAGAATTAGAAAGATTTTTTGATATTACTCCCAGTATCCTGTGTATTGCTGGTTTTGATGGCTACTTTAAATGGATCAATCCTGCTTTTTGTAAGATTCTGGGTTTTACTCAAAGTGAGCTAAAAGCGGAACCTTTTATCAACTTCGTTCATCCAAAAGATCGTGCTGCAACCCTAGCTGAAATGGAGAATTTGGCAGCAGGAAACACTACTATTTCCTGGGAAAATCGCTACCGTACTAAAGATGGTGATTATCGTTGGTTGTTGTGGACAGCAAAAGCTTATTTGGCAGAAGAAAGGATATACGCATCCGCGCAAGATATTACGGAGCGCAAAACAGCAGAGCAAGCCTTAAAAGACAGTGAAGCAAGATGGCAACTTATGCTAAGGGAAGCTAATGATGGTATTTGGGATTGGAACGTTCAAACTAATGAAGTGTTCTTTTCGCGACGCTGGAAAGAGATGCTAGGTTTTGCTGAGGATGAAATTGGTAATACTTTAGAAGAATGGTCAAAGCGAGTTCATCCAGATGATATCGGTTGGGTAACTAAGGTTATGGAAGATCATTTTGCCCAAAAAACCCCTTTCTATATCTCTGAGCATCGAGTGCTGTGTAAAGACGGTAGCTATAAGTGGATTTTAGACCGAGGACAAGCATTGTGGGATGAAGCAGGTAAGGTAATACGGATCATTGGTTCTTATACTGATATTAGCCAGCAGCAAGCTGCGCTTCGCAAGGGCAAAAAAGCGGAAATTCAACTACAACAAGAACGAGATTTTTCTAAGGCTGTTATTAATACTGTGGGTGCTTTGGTAGCAGTATTAGACCGACAAGGAAGAATAGTTAGTTTTAATTATACCTGTGAACAAATTACTGGTTACAGCTTTGAAGAAATTAAAGGTCAGCAAATATGGGAAAAATTCATCCCACCCGCCGAAAAAGCCGTAGTGAGAGCGGTATTTGAGCGATTGCTCACAGGACAAGTTCCCAACCAATACACCAACTCTTGGATAGCTAAAGATGGTAGCAGTCATTTAATTTCCTGGTCGAATACTGCCTTATTCAATGCCCAAGGAGTAGTAGAATTCATTATAGCTACGGGTATTGATGTTACAGAACAGTGTCAAGTTTGGAACAAATTAGAAAATCAGTATCAACATACTAAGTTGCTGGCAGAAATAACCCGTAAAATTCGGATGTCCATAGACCTAGAGGAGATTCTGCAAACAGCCGTTACAGAAGTACAGCACTTATTGGCTTGCGATCGCGTTTTAATTATGGAGGTGCGCTGTAATAACATTGCAGTACCCATTAGTGAGTCGATTTTACCTGAACTTCCCCCCATGTTGGGTTATGAACTTGCAGATCCTCTTTTGGTGGGGGAATATTTAGCAAAATATCGTCAGGGAAAAATTTTAACAATTAACGATCTCTCCACCGCGCCAATTGCTCCTGAGATCAAACAGCTATTAGAACAATTTAAAATAAAAGCCCAACTGGTAGTTCCGATTCTTAGTCAGAAGGAACTCAAAGGTCTTTTAGTAGCCCACCAATGCCACAATCTCAGACAATGGCAAGAAAATGAAATTCAGGTATTAAATCAGTTAGCAGATCAAATTGGGGTAGCTTTGTCTCAAGCTCAATTACTAAATAATCTGGAAGAACTAGTATCAGAACGCACTACTGAGTTAACGACGACTAACCAACTATTACAAGCAGAAATAGCGGAGCGGGAGCAAACAGAAGCAGATTTAAGAGAAAATCAGCGAAAGCTAGCAGGTATTTTAGATAATGCGGATGAAGCAATTATTTCTATCAACGAACAACAGCAAATTCAACTGTTTAACCGAGGAGCAGAAAAGATTTTCGGTTACAAAGCTCAAGAGATTGTAGGACAGCGGTTAGATATTTTAATACCAGAAACTTCCCGTCCAGTACACTGCCAGTACATTAATGAGTTTGGTAAATCAGTAGAGCAAGCTCGCACTATGGCAGAGCGTGGTGGTAATGTATATGGTCTTCGTAAGAATGGTGAAGAGTTCCCCGCAGAAGCTTCTATTGCTAAATTGCCAACCCGAGAGGGAATACTGTTTACTGTGATGCTCAAAGATATTACCAAGCGACAGCAAGCAGAAGAAAAACTGCAAGCTTCTCAAGCTCTCCTTGCCAAAGCTGAAAAAATCGCTAAAATCGGCAGTTGGGAATATAACCTGGCAACTCAACAGTTAACTTGGTCAGAGGAATTATTTGAGATTTTAGGGTTTACGAACAATACCTCAATACCATCTTGTCAAGCAATTTTTGAGCGCTTTCATCCAGAAGACTGGCTTTTAGTCAAAAACACTCTCCAACAGGGACATAGAGACGGCAAACCTTGGCAATTCAACTCTCGTTGGGTGCTACCCAATGGCACAGTTAAATATTTAGAAAGCAGAGGAGAACCAACAGTAGATCGTCAAGGTAGAGTTTTTAAAGTGTGGGGGACGATTATGGATATCAGCGATCGCGTACAAGCAGAAAAGTCCCTTCAGCGCAGCGAACAACAACTACAATTGATTAGTGATGCTCTGCCAGTTTTAATTGCCTACATAGATAATCAGCAGCGTTACCGTTACAATAACCGTACCTACGAAATTTGGTTTGGTAAACCCCGTTCTGCTTTACTAGGAGTTCACATCAAAGAATTATTTGGGGAAGACAACTATCAAAAAATGTTGCCCTATATCAGGACAGCTTTATCCGGGAAAACCGTTACTTTTGAAATTCAACCTACTAATGAAAGGGGTAATTCTTATTGGATGAATGCTACTTACATTCCTGATTTTGATTTAGATGGGGAGGTCAAAGGCTTTTTCTCCATGATTGAGGATATTACTGACCGCAAAGAAGTCGAACGGATGAAAAGTGAATTTGTTTCTGTCGCCAGTCATGAAATGCGAACCCCCCTAACTTCCATTTATGGAGTCATTAAACTACTTTGCGCCGGACGTTTGGGAGAGCTTTCCCCACCAGGAGTAGAAATGGCAAATATGGCACTGAGAAATAGCGATCGCCTGGTGCGTCTGGTTAACGATATTCTTGATCTTGAACGGATGGAATCAGGAACAGACACAATTGAAAGACAACAGTGTGACAGTGGGAAGCTGATAAAACAAGCAGCAGAAACTATGGAATCAATGGCTCAGGAGCATCAAATTGTCATCGAAACCAATCCTCAATCAATTGAATTCTGGGGAGAGCGCGATCCCATCTTACAAACCCTCACCAATCTACTTAGCAACGCTATTAAGTTTTCTCCTGCTGGCAGTAAAGTCTGGATAAGTTGTCAAAAACAAGAGGGAGAAATTCTCTTCGCTGTCCAAGATCGAGGTAGAGGTATTCCCACAGAGAAACTAGAAACTATTTTTGAGCGTTTCCAACAAGTAGATGCTTCTGATTCTCGCAAAAAAGGCGGTACTGGTTTGGGTTTAGCCATTTGTCGCCATATTGTCCAGCAACACGGAGGCAAAATTTGGGTAGAAAGTGTTTATGGTGAGGGTAGCATCTTTTTCTTTACCATTCCCCAGAGTTAATGAGGGATGTTGATTGTTAATTGTTAATTGTTAATTGTTAATTGATGAAAAAGAAACGTATTTTATTTATCGACGATGAAGAGGATATTAGAATTTTAGCTAGTTTTTGTCTGGAATTAGAGGCTGGCTGGGAAATGATCACTGCTTCTAGTGGCAAAGAAGGCATAGAGATCGCAGCATCCCAACAACCAGATGCAATTTTATTAGATGCGATGATGCCAGAAATGGATGGATTAGAAACTCTTGTCCAACTCCAAAATAATCCCAAAACTAAGCATATTCCCACGATTTTTATTACCGCCAAAGTTCAAGCCAGCGATCGTCGTCGCTTCTACGCTGCTGGTGCTAAAGGGGTGATCAATAAACCCTTCGATTCTCTAACCTTAGCCAGTCAAATTTCTGGATTTCTCGGCTGGAGTAATCAGTAATCAGTCATCAGTTATCAGTTATCAGTTATCAGTTATCAGTATTTCTCTCCCCCAATTCCCCAATTCCCCAATTCCCCAATTATTTTAGATTTTCTTTATGCCCCTCACATTTTCCTCAAATTCCAGAACTATTATTGAGATCAGATTGAGGCAAGACTAACTGAGGAAAAATGATGTCATCCAATTGGCAAGCTGCTACGACCGAACCTATCTCAGAAATGCTGTGTTATTACACTAATTCAACTAGTAAAATGCAGCTTATTCGAGTAACCAAAAGTCAGAATTTAGATTTAGAAAAAATTGTCTTTCCCCAACAAAGACTTTTATTTGAAGCGATCCCCGAAGGACAATTAGAAATTTACAGCGATCAAGCAGGAAAACAAAGCCTTGTCGAAGTTATTTCCTGTCAGAGTTTGCAAGTTAATCAAGTTCAGCATAAGCCAACTGTTGTTGAGACTCTTCCTCTATATAGAGAAAAATCCGCTTAAGAGTTTTTTATCAGATTAAATGGAGTTTAAATAATCATGAATATTTTGACTATTTGTCCTTGTTGTTCTAGCCCTATGCTTCACCACTTTCGTCATGGTAAAGAATACTGGTTTTGTCGAAGCTGTTGGCAAGAAATGCCAAACTTATCTGTTATCAAAGAAAAAAATAGCTGTTCTCAAAATCAGATTATCAATTTATCTTCTAGTCTGGTCAAACTTACTAAAGCTGTTGTAGTATAAGCCAATTTCCCAAAGGTACGAATATAGGAAACTAAAATGAATAGTCAACAAAAAGCGAGAAAAGCTATGGCTCAATCTCGTCAGCACGAAGAACATAGCGAGAAAAATATCTTATTTCGTGTTGAAGAAAAAATTGAACAATCTCCTTGCCAAGAAATAGAAGCAGAAGCTAGAGAATTAATGATTGAAAAACGCCAGCACGACAAACACACACAAGATACCATGCTGTCTCGTTCAGAATCAGAAATTGGTCATACAACTCCATAAAAAAAATGCTGTTTTGAATACTGGATTAGGAAAATAGTTGTGAATTTTAGTATGAATGAATAATTACTAATTTATGGGATGTAATTAATGCCTAACAAAATAGAAAAAGATTACACAAATAGGCAACAATCAAATCTAAATCTTCTCAATTCTAAATTCCAAGAGAGATTGGGATATTTAGGCATTTATTCCCAAAGAAATCATCAACAGTTTTTTAACAATCTTTCTCCTATAGAACAGCAAAAATTGCTTGAAGAATTTAAAGCAGAATACTATGAAATTCTGACTAATTATTTTAGTGAAGAAACTAAAATTAATTCTGAGATTGATCGATTTGTAGAAAAAGCTTTTTTCGTGAATTTACCTCTGGATAAAGTTGTAGAAATTCATATAGAATTGATAGAAGATTTGGGTCGTGAGCTAAAATTCAAAGGTTTACATTCCGATTTTCTCAGTGATTATCGTTTGACTTTAATTGATGTTATTACTCACCTGGGAGAAATGTATCGGAGTGTAATTAGTAAAAACTGCGCCGTTTATCATCGTTGATTTTAACCTTGCCTTAGTAATCTTTTTCTTGATTGTTAGTAGTTAGTAGTTAGTAGTTAGTGGTTAGTTCTTATGTTGAAATTATTTGTTGCTGTTGTGACATTGTTATATCAAATCACTAAGTATTTGCTACACATAAAATATCTACTTTTTCTCACCTATTAATATTTGTTTCTAGCGATCGCCTGATCCATTAATAGCATATCTAAAGTAATTTGATATTACGATTAATATCATCTATATATTTTTTTCCAGAAAAAATTGAATCAAATCATCAAAAAAAAATTCTAATAATGTAATTTCTGAGCAAATAACTAAAGTTATTTCCCAGGATATCCTTTTTCAGATTGAACCGAATACATCTTTAGATTTGGTACGTGAAATACTAGGAACACCTCAGAAAATATATAATAGCAGATTACCAGTATTTTCAGATTTGGTTGTTATAATCATCCTGAATTATTAGGATCAAAAATCAAAAATGGAAAAATACTTGATGTTCAGGGAAGCGAAATAGATTGGCTCTTCCGATTTGGTCATGCCAAACTGTTAGAAACTAGTACTTAAAAGTCTTGCTGTGCAAGACTTGTGGTTTTTAAAGTTTGATATTGTATATTTTTCTCCAAATCCCTTTAAAGGTAAGCCTTTTACCAAAATTCAGCATGGTGAGTTCGGTAGAGCCAATAGATT
>JAAUYH010257085.1_pt1 | contig 59673 bp, 39 predicted proteins | sample 7278061 | NCBI WGS metagenome assembly JAAUYH01 (sample SAMN14350203, study PRJNA611818) | marine sediment metagenome | isolation source: surface marine sediment (0.6m) | place: French Polynesia: Moorea | collected 2018-08 | reverse complement strand
GTCGCCTTCACGCATCAGTGCCCGAATCGCAGTCGGGGCCGTGTAGCAGATGTTGACGTCGTGCTTGTCGCAAACTTCCCAGAAGCGCGACGATGTCGGGTAATTCGGGACGCCTTCGAACATCAGCGTAATCGCGCCATTGGCCAGCGGGCCATAGACGATATAACTGTGGCCCGTGACCCAGCCGACGTCTGCCGTGCACCAGTAAACATCGCCGGGGTGATAGTCGAACACATACTCGTGTGTGATCGAGGCGTAGACCAGGTATCCGCCGGTCGTGTGCAGCACGCCCTTGGGTTTGCCTGTCGAGCCGGACGTATAGAGGATGAACAGCGGGTCTTCGGCGTTCATTTCCTCGCACGGGCAATCCGCGTCGACCTGTTCTTCGAGCTCGTGCAGCCAGACGTCGCGGCCCTCGACCCAGCCGACGTCGTTGCCCGTGTTGCGGACGACGAGCACTTTTTCGAGCGTCGTGACGTCGGGGTTCGACGCCGCCGCGTCGACGTTCGCCTTCAGCGGTACCGTCTTGCCGCCGCGAAGACCTTCGTCCGCCGTCACGACGATATTGGACTCGCAGTCGTGGATGCGCCCGGCCAGCGCGTCGGGCGAAAAGCCGCCGAATACGACCGAGTGAACGGCGCCGATGCGCGCGCAGGCGAGCATCGCGACGGCCGCCTCGGGGATCATCGGCATGTATATAGTGACGCGATCGCCTTTCTTGGCGCCAATGGCTTTCAGGCCGTTCGCGAACTTGCACACGCGCTCATGCAGTTCCTTGTAGGTGATCGTCAGATCGCGCGACGGGTCATCGCCTTCCCAGACGATGGCAGTGTCATCACCCTTGGTATCGAGGTGACGATCGATGCAGTTGTAGCAAACGTTCAGCGTGCCGTCTTCAAACCAGCGAATGTGCAGATCGCCCTTGGCGTAGGAGACGTCCTTCACTTTCGTGAACGGCTTGATCCAGTCGACTCTCTGCTTCGCCTGTTCGGCCCAGAAGCCCTCGTTGTCCTCGACCGACCGTTTGTACATCTCCTCATAGCCTGCCTCATCGATCAATGCGCGGTCCTTGACCTCGGCGCTGACGGGATAGATGTGCGTGTCCATTACCGTTTCCTCTTTTTGTCAATGCGATTGGCGCTTCGCCAATTCCAGAATTCTCTTGGCCTGTACCAGGTGCGGCCGATCGAGCATCTTGCCGTCCAGCGACACTACGCCGGCGCCAGGGTTCGCCTCGAACGACTCGATCACGCGCTCGGCGAACTCGACCTCCTCCGCCGAGGGCTGGAAAGCCTCGTTGATCGTATCGACCTGGCCCGGGTGGATCGCGAGCATGCCCGCGAAACCGTCTCTCCTTGCAGCTGCGGCGTATCGTGCCAGACCCTCGAGATTGCGAACATCGGTAAAGACCGTATCGTAAGCCGCAACCTCCGCAGCGCCTGCCGCGTAAAGGCACAGGGTACGTGCCATCTGGTAGGGCGGCAGCCAGTCACCGTCCTCGCCACGATTCGCGGTGGCGCCCAGCGAGGCACTCAGGTCTTCGGCGCCCCACGTCAGGCCCGCGAGTCGGTCGGTGGCATGCTGGTAGCTGCCGAGCGAGAACAACGCCTCGGGCGTCTCGGTAACCAGCGGCAGGATGCGGATACTGCCGGCCGCGATGCCGTTCTCGCGCTCTGCCTTGTCGATTATCGCCGAGAGCTCCTTTACATCGCTTGCGCTACGCGCTTTCGGCAGGACGATGCCGGCCGGGTTCGCGCCGAGCACCGCGTCGAGATCGGGCAGAGCGTCAGGGCTGTCTATCGGGTTGATACGCACCCAGGTATCGCTCTTGCCCGCGACGAACTCGGCGGTCAATTGCCGGGCTGCAGGACGCGCCGTCGGCAAAACGGCGTCCTCCAGGTCGACGATCAGCGCATCGGCGCCCGACGTTGGCGCTTTCTCGAGCTTGCGCTCGCTGTCGCCGGGCACGAACAGGAAGCTGCGAATCATGCAGGCCCCCTCAACATCAGCGCGGACCGTCTGCAGATACCGACGAGCTCGTCGTGCTGGTTGAACGCACGGTGCTCGAAGATCGCGATGCCGTTCTCGGGCCGTGACCTGCTGTCGCGCAGCTCCAGTACTTCCGTCTGGATGCGCAGCGTATCGCCGTGAAATACGGGTTTCGGGAACCGAACCTCGTCCCAGCCGAGGTTTGCGACGGTTGTGCCGTGTGTGGTGTCGTTCACCGAAATTCCGACCATCAGGCTCAGTGTCAGGCAGCTGTTCACGATCACCTGTCCGAACTCGCTGTCCTTCATATACTCGGCATCGAGGTGCAGTGCGGCCGGATTGTGGGTGAGCGTAGTGATCAGGACGTTGTCGGCTTCCGTCACCGTCCTGCGAATCGGGTGGTCGATGACCTGACCCACCGAGAGTTCTTCGAAATAGAGGCCTGGCACGTGGTTCCCTCCTGACAGCGAGGCTAGCAGTTGCTTTCGATGCTTTTTATTAGCCGATAGTATAGTCCCCGCCACAGGGGGTCGGATGAGCAGAACAACAAATACCGCTTACATCATAGTAATCAGCTGTATCGCGACGATCGGGGGTTTCCTGTTCGGCTTCGACAGCGGCGTCATCAACGGAACCGTCGACGGCCTGCAGATAGCGTTCAATTCCGACAGCGTCGGGACGGGATTCAACGTCGCCTCGATGCTGCTGGGCTGCGCGATCGGCGCCTACTTCGCGGGCCGGCTGGCAGACCGCTTCGGCCGGCGCTTCATCATGCGCGTTGCCGCCGTGTTTTTCATCGTCAGCGCCTGGGGCTCCGGAGTCGCTGGCGGTTCGCTGGAATTCGTCGTCTTCAGGGTCATTGGTGGTCTCGCCGTCGGCGCGGCCAGCGTGCTTGCTCCCGCCTACATCAGTGAAGTCGCCCCGGCGCGCTACCGCGGCGCACTCGCGACGGTGCAGCAGATCGCGATCATCACGGGGCTGTTCATGGCGTTCGTCAGCAACTACCTGGTCGCCGCAGCCGCAGGCGCATCGACCAGCGAGTTCTGGCTCGGTTTCGAGGCGTGGCGCTGGATGTTCTGGATCGAGATCCTGCCGGCGACAATCTTTCTGCTCGCATTGTTCGTAATCCCGGAGAGCCCGCGCTACCTGGTTCTGAGCCGGCACCGTGAAGAGGCGCTCGAGGTCCTGAAACGCCTCGGTGGGAGCGAGTTCGCGCGGGCCAAGGTCGAGGAGATCGATGCGACGCTTGCAGCCGACCACCACCGCCCGAAGCTCGCTGACCTCGTGGATCCGAAGACGCGCCGACTGCGCCGTATCGTGTGGGTCGGAATCGGGCTCGCCACCTTGCAACAGCTCGTCGGCATCAACGTCGTGTTCTACTACGGAGCGGTGCTCTGGCAGTCGGTAGGCTTTACAGAGAGCGATGCATTGCTGATCAACGTACTCAGCGGCGGCCTGAGTATCGCTGCCGTTACCGTAACCGTGCTCACTATCGACCGCATCGGCCGCAAGCCGATCCTGCTCGTGGGCTCGATCGGCATGGCTGTCACGCTGGCGGTTGTCGCTTACGCGTTCCTGAATGCCACGACCGCCGCCGACGGTTCGCTGTCGCTCGAAGGCGTCTACGGTCCGATGGCACTGATCGCTGCCAACGCTTACGTCGTGTTCTTCAATTTTTCGTGGGGGCCGGTCATGTGGGTCATGCTCGGCGAGATGTTCCCGAACCAGATACGCGGCGCGGGCCTTGCAGTAAGCGGACTGGCCCAGTGGGGCTCGAATTTTGCGATCACGATGACATTCCCGATGCTGCTCGCGAGCATCGGGCTGGCCGGCGCGTACGGCTTCTACACCGTTTGCGCGGTACTTTCGGTCGTTTTCGTGGTCAAAATGGTCCACGAGACGCGCGGCGTCGAACTCGAAGATATGCAGGGCTAGCGGCCTGCTGGACAAGTATTTGGAGGCTCAACATGGGATTCACACGCCGGGACTTCATCCAGTCGAGCATCGCGGCGGCGACGCTTGCGTCGCTCGGGACGGGCGCGAGGGCGGAATCCGATGGCATGATCATGCGCACGATCCCGTCATCCGGCGAGAAGATCCCGATCATCGGACTCGGTACGAATCGTTACGGTGTCGACAGATCCGAGTCTGCTCGCGCGCCGCTCAAAGCCGCGCTGGAACGTTTCAATGAGCTCGGCGGCACCGTCATCGATACAGCGCCGATGTACCGAACCTCCGAATCTGTGCTGGGCGACCTGATCGCCGATCTCGATATTCGTAGCGAGCTGTTTGTGGCCACCAAGGCAGACAAGGATCCTGGCGGCGCGGCGACGGTCTCGCAGATGGGCGCCTCGTTGAAGAAACTCAGGACCGACAGCATCGACCTGATGCAGGTGCACAACCTGCGTGGCTGGAAGAAAGCGCTCGCGGCGATGCGCGAATGGAAGAAGGAAGGCGTTGTGCGACACATTGGTATCACGACGTCTCGTTCGAGCCAGTACGAAGAGTTCGAGCAGATCATGCGCAGCGAGGAACTGGACTTCATCCAGATCAATTACTCGATCGAGCAGCGGCAGGCCGCCGATCGCATCCTGCCGCTTGCCGGGGACAAGGGCATTGCCGTCATGATCAACCGCGCGTTCGGCGGCGGCCGGATATTCAAGACCGTGGGCGACCAGCCATTGCCCGAGTGGGCGAAGGAGTTCGATGCCGGCAGCTGGGCGCAATTCCTCCTCAAGTATGCGCTGTCACATCCGGCCGCAACCGTCGCAATTCCCGGCATGACGAAGGAGCGTCACGTCGAGGACAATATTGCAGCGGGCAAGGGGCGCATGCCGACGGCCGAGCTGCGCCGTGAGCAGGAAGCGTTCTTCGACAGACTGTAGAGCGGCTCAGGCCCCCGCGCGCTCGATCGCCTCGACGATAAGGCGCTTCGCGACCTCCACGCCATGCCAGTCCCCGATCTTGACCCATTTCCCGGGCTCGAGATCCTTGTAGTGCTCGAAGAAATGCTCGATCTGCTGCAAGGTTATATCGGGCAAGTTGTCGAAATTGCTCACGTGATCGTAGCGCTTGGTCAGCGCATGTGAAGGGACACCGATGACCTTTTCGTCCTGCCCCGCGTTGTCTTCCATGATCAGGACGCCGACCGGGCGGACATTGATGACACATCCGGGAACGAGCTCCCGCGTATTGATCACGAGTACATCGATAGGGTCGCCGTCTTCGGAGAGCGTGTGCGGCACGAAGCCGTAATTGCCCGGATACGACATGGGCGTGTACAGGAAACGGTCGACGACGAGCGTACCCGCGTTCTTGTCGAGCTCGTACTTGATCGGCTGTCCGCCGAGTGGCACCTCGATAATGACGTTGACGTCGTCCGGCGGATTGTCGCCGATTGCAATAGCATCGATACGCATCTGGAATTCCTGCGGGCTGCCCGGTACGAGCGAAGTGTACTACCGGACGTGAACTACGTCTCATTCCTGGACCTTGCATATGACGCGGCACCTGCCTGCAGCGGATAATGCTTTCTCCTGTAACTCTGTGAGCCACGGCGACAATGACGGAGCACGACGACACAGATCGACAACGCTTGCCTGCCCTGTCCGGAAACGTTGTGCTTCTCGTGTCGTCGAGTGGCAGCATCCATCGCGTCCTCGAGGCGCCGAGCTTCGCCGATGGCAACGAGTGCGACGCAGACGAGCTGAGCTACCTGCAGCGACTCTGGCCCGAAGACACCGTCGCGCGCTTGCGCAAAGGCATCGGCCGCGTAATCCGTGGGCGCGAGACCCACCGCGAGACCATTGGCAACTACGAGTTCCTGCTGGTCGCACAAGGTCGCGACCGCGCGCTGCTCGTTGCACAGGACCTGCTGTCACGGGGCGCAGAGCTCAGCGACGCGCAGGACCTTGCCTACCGCGACCGTGTAACCGGCCTGCCAAATCGTGAATTTCTTGTCGCGGAGCTCGGCAAAATCGCGCAGGCGCAGCAGCTCAAGGAGGGGCGAGTCGCGGCGATCTGTCTGCACGTGGATCAGTTCGACGACCACGGGTATTCACTCAGCTCGATTCAGCGCGACCAGATCCTGGTTGAGCTTGCGGCGCGCCTCAGGGCGCAGCTTCGCGGTAGCAACGAAGTCGACAACGAGGACCTGGAACGGCTGTCGATAGTTGCGCGCACGGACTTTCAGCAGTTTACGATCGTACTTCCGAGCATCGAGTGCGGCGAGCACGCCGAAGCGGTTGTCGAACGATTGCTCGCGACGCTGACGCAGCCCGTATCGGTCGGCGCAAGGACGATCGGCGCCACGGTCTACGGCGGCGTATCTCTGTTTCCGCAGGACGGTACCGACGCGGATACGCTGCTCGACAACGCGCACGCCGCAGTCGAGGACGCTCGCAACAGCAAGCCGAATTCCTGGAAACTCCACTCCGGCACGGTACGCCTGCGCAGTTTGCAGCGGCAGGACCTCGAAGTGGAGCTCCGAACGGCGTTGGAGCGCGATGAGTATTCCCTGAAGTTCCTGCCCATCGTGTCTGCCGGGGATCATGAAACCGTTGCGATCGAGGCGCTGCTGCGCTGGCCCGAGACCATACTCGGCACACACCCGACCAGGCGCGTGGTCGCTATTGCCGAGCGCACCGGCCTGATCCTGCCGATCGGCGAATGGGTGCTGACGAATGCACTCGAACAACTCGCTTCCTGGCACGAAGCGGGACACGCGGACCTGCGCATTGCGATCAACCTCTCGGCGCAGGAGTTCTCACGCAGCGACCTGGCATCCCGCGTCCACGATATCGTGGACCGCTCCGCGATCGATACCGGCCTCGTGGACTTCGAGATCAGCGAACATGTGCTCACGCGCGATGCACTGTCCGGCTACCCCGGGTGCAAGGCTTTGAAAGATCTTGACGTACGCATCTTCGTCGACGATTTCGGCACGGGTAACTGCTCTCTCGCACACCTGGCACAAAGCCCCGTCGACGGCATCAAGATCGATCCTGTATTCACTCAACACCTGCAGACCGGCGACCGTTTCCGAGCGGCTGCTTCGGCGATGATTTCGCTCGCTGCCGAGCTGGGCCTCAACGTCGTTGCCGAAGGTGTCGAGGATACGGCGCAGGCGGAACTGCTCGCCGAAATGGGCTGCCCGTACCTGCAAGGATTCTGTTTCGCTGCGCCGCTTTCCGAATCCGATGTCCTTGCTTTCCTTGACGATCCGGAAGATGCGGACGCTCGCTGCCGGAGCGCCAGATGAAGAACGACCCGAAAAACCCGGGCAAGCCTCGCCCACAGGAGCGGCTCAATCTTACGCAGACGATTCGGCAGCTGTCGGTGCCCGTCTCGGTATCCGACGACGGCAGCGAAGACGAACAGGGCGTGGCTCTCCTGCTGTGTCGCGACAGCGCATCCCGGAAATGGGGTCCACGCTGGTTACGCCAGGCGGGACTCACGGCGAATATTCCCGCGGACTTGTCGAGTGGTTTGCAGCTTGCCCGAAAGACGAGGCCCGACGTCATAATTGTCGAAGCGCAGCTGCCGTCGGCGACAGGAAACCTCCTTTACGAGGACCTGCTGGATGCTGCCGACCTGCAGATACCGGTTATCGTGCTTTGCGCGACGACGAAGGAAATCTCGGCGGTCACGGACAGCGACGCGTTCGACGTCGCAAGGAAGCCGTTCGACTGGCAGCTCGTCAGTCGCCGTGCGCGGCATGCCTGGCACCTCCAGGCAATGCAGTCGAAGCTCGACGCCCGTAACGAGGCGCTCGGCAAGGCTCTGAGCCTTGCCGATGCGGCACGCGAGCGCCTGCGCAGCCGCGAGTCATTTGAACCCGTCACCGGCCTGCCTAACAAGACCAAATTCATGGACCTGCTCAAACGCGGCATGCGTGCAATCGATCGTGACAACAACGTGCTCGCGGTTTTCGTGGTCGGCTTCACACGATTTCGGCTCGTCGTCGAGGCGATGGGGCAGGAACAGGCGGACCTCGTCCTCAACGAAATCGGTCAGAACCTTGCGAAGTGCCTGCGCGAAGCCAGTCCCGCCCACCGATCGAACAGCGGCCTGCGCACTGCAGCCGTCGCAAGCCTCGACCAGTTCCGCTTCGGCCTGATGCTGACCTGGTCCGGCGACACCGATGAGCTCGACGAACTGCGCCAGGCGCTGCTCGACACCCTGACGCGCCCTATCCAGATCGCTGGCCAGACGGTACACCTCTCGGCGTGCCTGGGTATCGCGCTGTATCCACAGGATGCCGAAGACGCGGACAGCCTGCTGCAACGTGCAGACAACGCAATGCGCGAGGCTCAGGGCAGAGGCGGCGGATTCAAGTTCTATTGCGTCGAATCGGACGCTGCCGCGGCGCGCAAGCTCAAGATCGAACACTTGTTGCACGAGGCGCTGGATCGAAGGGAGCTGACCCTCGCGTACCAGCCGATCGTTCGCGCCGAAGATATATCGCTCGTCGCCGTGGAAGCACTGCTGCGCTGGCGGCGGTCCGACGGCGGCGAGCTGCCGCCGAAAGAGTTCGTCGCCGTGGCCGAGGAATCGGGACTGATGATCCGTATGGGCGAATTCGTCCTCGACGAGGCCTGCAGGCAACTCGGCGAATGGCATGACGCAGGCTTCGAGCTGCCCTTGATGTGCGTCAACGTTTCCAAAGTGCAGCTCATGAGCGGCGGGTTTGCGAGTTTCGTGCGGCGCTGCCTGGAGCGCTACGAACTGGACCCCGCGTGTCTCGAGTTCGAAGTCAGCGAACGCGGCGTGCTGTCGGGTAACCACGACGCCATCAGCCAGCTCCACGAATTGCGCAGCCTGGGCGTGCGCTTATCGATTGACGACTTCGGCACCGGCGATTCCGCTATCGCCTATCTCAAGGACCTGCCGGTCGACGCGCTGAAAATCGACCGGTCTTACGTGGCCGGATTGCACGACAATCGCAAGGACTTCGCCATCGCATCGGCCATGGTCGCGCTGGGTCAACGCCTCGATCTGCAGGTCATCGCCGAGGGCGTCGAAACCGACAAGCAGCTGGCGAGCCTCAGGAAGCTCGGTTGTGACGCAGTTCAGGGTTTCCTGATTTCCGAGGCCGTACCGCCGCAACTCTTTGAAAAATTTATAGAAAAAGCGCGATAAAGACGCTTTCCAAGGCGTTTTAACCAGCAAATTATTTGAACTGCGTCACACTTTTGGCGCAATTCGCCGTGCGTTCATCAACACATTTTCTGCCCCGATGCTTCTTAATGCTCCTGCGTTTCAGGAGTGAGCAGCTTGCACAACAAATCCAATCGTGGGGCATTCATGAAACAGATCGCAAAGGACTCTCATAGCCGTCTGGGTGACCTGGTTGCAGTAACAGCGGCGCTGCTGTTTGCGCTGATGCTTTCCGCATCGGCACATGCCGCCGGCAGCAGTCACCCGATGCGTTTCGATCACCTGACGCTCGATGACGGCCTGTCGCAGAGCACGGTGCTGGCCATCCGGCAGGATTCGTCGGGTTACATCTGGATTGGCACCGAAAATGGCCTGAACCGCTACAACGGCTACGAGTTCACTCATTTCAAACGCGAGCGCGGCAATCCCGATGCGCTCAGCAACGACTTCATACTCGACATTGCCGAAGACGACGCCGGCAACCTCTGGCTCGCTACGAGCGGCGGCGGGCTCGTTCGCTACGATCGCGAGTCCGAGACGTTCCGGACCTGGCGCCATGATCCACAGGACCCCGCCAGTATCGGCAGCGACACGGTGCGGCGCGTGCTCGTCGACAAGGACGGCTTCGTCTGGGCGGGTACCCGCGGCGCAGGCCTGAGCCGGCTCGATCCCGCTTCCGGATCGTTCAGCCACTACCGGTTCAAGCAGGGCGATCACGGCAGGCCCGACAACATTTATGTGCTGATGCAGGACACCCGCGGCTTCCTCTGGGCCGGCGGCGACCACGGCCTGACGCGGCTCGACACGCGCAACGGCGATTCCCTTACGTTCGCACACCTGGAGGGCGACGCCAGCTCGCTGAGCAAGCACAGCGTTCGCGCCATCGAACAGGATGCGGACGGTCGCATCTGGGTCGGTACTTACGGCGGCGGACTGCACCGTCTTCGTGACGACGGCGTCTCGTTCGACCGTTTTGTCAGCGAGCGTGACAACCCCGCGACGCTGTCAAGCAACCGGGTCGCCGTGATTTTCGAGGACAGCGACGGGCGACTGTGGGCTGGCACGACAAAAGGCCTCAATCTCGTCGACCGTTATTCGGGCGAAGTCACGCGGTACGTGAGCGACGCCACCGACATATCGAGCCTCAGTGACGACAGCATCACGACGATTTACGAGGACCGTACGGGACTCCTCTGGATCGGTACGAAGACACATGGCATCAACAAATGGAACCCTCGCACCTGGAGCTACGGCTTCGAACCCGCGCGCGAGGTAACGGCAAGCGGCGAAAGTAAGCCCAACGTCACGTCGTTCGTGGAAGATGCCGAAGGAACGGTCTGGATCGGCACTTTCGGTGACGGCCTCAACGCCCTCAACCGCGATACCGGCGACCTGATCAAGTACCGCAAGGGCGGCGGCGACGCATCGAGCATCGCCGACGATCGCGTGATGAGCCTGATGCGCGACCGCAACGGCAAGATCTGGGTCGGCACCATGGGCAGCGGTATCAGCGTTCTCGATCCCGTGACTGGCAAGAGTGAAACGTTTCGCAACGACCCCGCCGACCCGGAGAGCCTCGGCGCCGACGGCATCATGACGATCGTCGAGGACAGCCTCGGCCAGGTCTGGGTCGGCACGTTCGGCGGCGGCATAAGCCGCTTCGACCGCGCGAGTCGCACGTTCACCCGATTCGTCCACGACACGGACGACCCGACCTCGATTTCGAGCAACCGCGTCACGAGCTTCGCCGAGGATACGAGCGGCCGGATCTGGATTGGTACGGAATCGGGCGGCCTGAACCTGTTCGACGCGGAGTCGTCGACGTTCCGGCGCTTCATGCACGATCCGAATGATCCGACGACACTGGCCGCGAATACCGTCTACTCGATCAACGTGGATGCCAAAGGCGTCGTCTGGGTGGGCACGCACGGCGGCGGCCTCGACAAGGTTGTCGGCGAGTTCGACAAAGACGGCGGCATTCGCTTCGAAAATCTTTCACAGGCCGATGGCCTTGCGAACGACGTCATCTACGGCGTGCTTTTCGATGAAACGGGCTGGATCTGGATGTCGACCAACTACGGCATCAGCCGCTACCACCCGGAAACCGGCGAGATAAGCAACATGCACCGGCGCGACGGCCTGCAATCGGACGAATTCAATTTCGGCGCGCACTACCGCAGCGACAGCGGTGAACTGTTCTTCGGCGGTCACAATGGCTACAACGCCTTCCACCCGGAGGACCTGCGCGCGAACACTGTGGTACCGCTGATCGCATTGACCGCCGCGTTCAACATGGGCGATCCCAACAAGGCGGACCTCCCCTTCGACAAGGACGACGGCATCGACGTCAGCTGGAAAGACGACGTCATCACGTTCGAATTCGCGGCACTCGACTACACGGCGTCAGAGATGAATCGCTACCAGTACAAGCTCGAGGGCTTCGATCAGGACTGGATCGACCTCGGCTACCGTCGCCGCATTACTTACACGGACCTCGACGACGGCAATTACCTGCTGCGCGTCAAGGCAGCCAACAGCGATGGCACCTGGAACGAAGCCGGCTTCGCATTGCCGGTGCACGTCTCGGCTGCTCCCTGGGACACCTGGTGGGCATACACGGGCTACGCGATCCTGTTCGCTTACCTGTGCATCAGCCTGTGGCTCGGACACAAGCGGAAGATTCAGCGCGAGGAGGAATACAGCCATCGTCTCGAACTCGAGGTGAACTCCCGGACCGAAAGGCTGCTCGACAAGAACCAGCAGCTCAGGGAGCTCAACAAGGCGCTGCAGGAAAGCAGCCTGAGCGACCCGCTGACCGGCCTGCGCAACCGCCGATTCGTATTCGAGGAAGTCTCCAGGGACCTCGACGTCATTCGCCGCAAGATGGAAGACGAACGCGAGGGCCGCGATACCGACAACGCGGCGGAGATGGTCTTCATGATGATCGACCTCGACAACTTCAAGCCCATCAACGATACCTACGGGCACGCCGCCGGCGACGCCATGCTGCTCGAATTGCGTGACGTGTTGCTCGGCATCTGCCGCCGGTCCGACTTTGTCATTCGCTGGGGCGGTGACGAGTTCGTCGTGATCGCCAAGCAGGCCAAGCACGGCGAGGCGGAAGCGCTCGCCGAACGAATCCGGTCGACGATCTGCAACCACAGCTTCGCGCTCAACGACGGTCAGATCGTGCGCACGACCTGTTCGATCGGATTTGCGGCCTACCCGCTATTCAAGGCGCAGGCGGACGACGGCAGCCTGGACCAGGTCATCAGCCTGGCCGACGCACTGATGTACGAAGCGAAACGCGAGCGCAACGCGTGGGTCGGCATGCTCGGCCCAAGCGAGGCCTGCACGAGCGCCGATTTCGACCACGAATCGATTGAACCGACCTCTGTGCTGTTCAGGGCGCGGCGCGCGGGCAACCTTGCCCGCCACGCGTCGGCCTTCGACGGCGACTATGCAGACGTTCGCACCGGCACGGGGGACTGAATCATGACAATAAACAAACAAGATATTTGCACGCGCAATGATTCGCGCAACACGGCGGACAAGTCTATGAACAAGTCAATGAAGATCCTGCTTCCGATAGTCGCGGTTGGCGCTGTCGCCTTCATGACGAGCGGCATAAGTCGGCCCGTGCCATCGCACGACGCGCCGCAACCGAAAGCTGATGCCGGCGCACCGGAGTCGAGTCCGTCGACCGTCGCGAAGCCGCGTAAGGGTCGCGTCTACGAATCCTCGATCCCCGAGGAAATCGTTGGCCCCGCAGTGCCGGCCATCGAGTACTCGTCGACAGCAGACGACAAGCACGGAACCGGACCGGCGCGAGACACATCGAAAACGGACGCGGAATCAGACACCGAATCGGCCAGGAATCCGCGCGACCAAATGAGCGATTCGGTCGCTGCGCTGGCGGCTGCTGGCGGCCACGGGCTCGTGGACATCGTCGTCCGTTACGATCAGCATCCTGAAATGTTCGACGACGACGTCGTCGCCGACCTGGGCGGTGTAGTCGTGCGCAGCTACCAGTCGCTCGAGATGCGCGCAATTCGCTTGCCCGCGAGCGCGCTCGAAGACCTCGCCGCGGAGGAAAACGTCGACTGGCTGTCTCTCGACAGCGCAGTCGCATCGCTGTCCGTCGCGTCGCGTCTTACGGCGAATCTGCCGTCGGATGCATCGACCAACATCGGCTACAACGGCCAGGACATCGGCATTGCGATCATCGACACCGGCGTCTCGAAACACGCCGACCTCGGCGCGAACTTCCTGCAGTACAGCTTCCTCGGCGGGGCGTATCCGACACCCGGGATCGTCGACGGTGCCATCGTCACTTTCAATGACACCGGTCGCGACGATCGCTTCGGTCACGGCACGCACGTAGCCGGCATCATAACCGGCAACGGCCTGGATTCCGGCGGCGCCTACGAGGGCTCGGCCAAAGGCGCCACCGTGCTTGCGCTGCAGGTCCTCGACCACAAGGGCGCGGGACAGATGAGCGACGTGCTTGCCGCGCTGGACTGGCTGCACGAATTCGGCAGCTACTTCGATATACGCATCGTCAACCTGTCGCTGGGCATGAGCATCGGCGAATCGAATGCGACGGACCCGATGGTACTGGCCGCGGAGCGGCTGTGGGACGCCGGCATCGTCGTCGTCGTAGCCGCGGGCAACGAAGGATTCCAGGGCAACATGACGATTACGAGCCCGGGCAACTCGCGCAAGGTCATCACCGTGGGTTCGCTGACCGACAGCGGCACCGGCGACGTTCTCAGTGACGACTACGTATCGTCGTTCTCGTCAAGGGGACCGACGGTCGGCGATTACGTGCTCAAACCCGACCTCGTTGCGCCCGGCAATCGACTCGTCGCCGCGATTCCGAAAAACTCAACTCTGAAGCAGGAACTTTCGAGCCGGCTCATCACGTGCTCCGTCTCGGCTTGTGACAGCGACTACCTCGAGCTGTCGGGCACGAGCATGGCCACCCCCATGGTGACGGCGGCCGTTGCCCGCATGCTGCAGAAAGACCCCGCAGCGTCGCCGGCTACGGTAAAAGCGCGCCTGATGCGTTCGTCGCGCAAGATAGACGATGAGCCGACGGCCGCGGGTGCCGGGGCGCTCGACGTCGAAGCGGCACTCGACGATACGGGCATCGTCGCCGGCGAAGCGCTGTCGCCGCTGATGGTGCGCGACGAGACGACCGGCAACATCTTCATCGAAGACACGGGCGAACTCTGGGGCGATGCCGTATGGGGCGCGGGCTACCTGTTCTTCGGCGGCTTCGGCTGGGTGGACGGCTACGCCTTTTCCGGCGACGACACGGTGACCGCGAGCAGCTACCTGTGGACCGACGGCGACGTCTGGGCCAAAGGCTACCTGTGGACCGACGGCGGTGACGTCTGGGCCAAAGGCTATCTCTGGACCGATGGCGACGACGTCGGGGCGAAATCGCTGCTCGAGGGCAGCGATGAAACCGGCTACGCCCTCAACGACGACTAGGAAATAGTGAGGTCGGCCCCGTTGCGGGGCCGACCTCACCCTCCCTACTCTTCCTTTTTGGATTCCGCACGCCTGACGTTCGCCGCCAGGTAAGCGCGGGAGGAGTCGCAGGACACTTTGCCCGCAAACAGCTCTTCGGCTTTGGCCCAGCCCTCCTTGCTGTACATGTCGAAGTCCTCGCCCATGTCCTCGAGATTCTGCCAGGCGGCAACGTACTTGAAGTCGTAGTCTTCGCCGCCACCGCCGTACGCCGGGAAGAACACCCAGATGCCGGACGTCGATCCGGTCGACTCGCGCCATTTGCCCCACTCACCGAGCGATGGACCGATGTCGCCGAAGCTACTGCCATCGCTGAGCTTGCAGTCGGCGAACGAAATCACGATATTGTCCGGCGACTCGCGCTCGGGCGGCTGCTTGAACTGCAGTACCGCGAACGCAGAGTGCATGCTGCACGTCGAGACCCCCGCAAAAGCCTCGGCGACTTTCGATCCGGTCGCGATCCAGCTGTCCTGCGCTCGTCCGAGCGCCGCTCCGCTGGGGCTGCCGCCCAGCCAGATGACATCGAACGCCCGATCCACGCCGTAGTAATGCGGGGTCAGCGTCCAGGCCGAGTAATCCGTCAGGTCCTGTTTGTCCGCCCACTTGTTCCACTGGCTGGCGACGGCGTTCCAGTCGTCCATCGTCTTGCCATCGTTGAGCGTGCAGCCGAACGCCTCGACCGGCGTCGCCGGGTCCATGCCCCCTTCTTCGTGACTGTCGGCGCCGACAGTTCCGGCGAGCGCGAGAAGTCCGCCCGAGACGAGCGCGATTACGCTTTTATTCATTGTCTACCCCTGTTCTTGTTGTTATGGCACGACTGGATCGCCCTGCCCTTGGATCGAGTATAGTCCACGAACACGACATGGGCTTTGCGGCTACACTGTGCCAACTCGCCCACATGCACGGATATCATCGCATGCGACAACTCATCTGCTGCCTCGGCGTGCTGGTCCTGTCAGGCTGCATGCAAGCACCGGCCGAGCCGAACGGCGATGATTTTCTCGAGCCCTTTCGCGCCCGTGCAGTGGCCGACTGGGAGGACGATATCCAGCGCTTCGAGGCTCGTGACGCGGTCGAGGCGCATCCTGACGACGCAATACTGTTTGTCGGCAGCAGCAGCATTCGCCTCTGGGAAACTCTTGCCGCGGACATGGCACCGTACCCGGTCATTCAGCGCGGCTACGGTGGCGCCCGCTACAGCGACATGGCGGTCTATGCCGCGCGCCTCATCGAGCCACACGACTACCGCGCGATGGTCATGTTCGTCGCCAACGACGTTTCGGGGGAGGCGCGCGATCATAGCCCCGAACAGGTCGGTCGATTCGTTCGATACATACTCGACATCGCGAGATCACATCGGCCCCGGGCCCCGATCTTCATCGTCGAGATCACGCCGACCGAATCGAGATTCAATGTCTGGACCGAGATCCGCAAAGTTAATGCCACTCTGAGGGAAATCGCGCTAACGACTGATAACACGTACTTTATCCCGACTGCGGAGTACTACCTCGATGCTTCCGGGAACCCGCGGCCGGAGTTCTTCGTCGACGACAGGCTGCACCTCAACGCCGACGGCTATGCGCTCTGGACGAAACTCATCCGGCGGCGGCTGAACGAGGTACTGGGCGGCTGACCCGAAACCGGGTGCTGTTCGGATATACTGGACGCGCAAACAAGAATCCGAATAACAACGGGGGTAGCAATGAAGCGCATATTCCATTTTCTGCTTGCGACGGTTCTGTTCTCACTGTCGACGACGGCGGCAGCCGGCTGGGGATCATGGTTTTCACCGGGTCTCAATCATGAAGCGAGGGCCGAGCTCGAGGCCGCGGGCCTCGACAAGTATCTTGGCGAGTTCACGCCGTCATCGTCGGAGGACGCGGGTGACGGATGGGTACGGCACCGTTTCGCGCAGAGCGCCGATGGCCCGTTGTGCATCGCCGGCACCGAGTACTCGGTGTTTACGAAAGCCAGGAATCCGCGCAAGCTGCTGATCTTCACGCAGGGTGGCGGCGCGTGCTGGCAGGACTTCTACCGCTGTAATGTCGTGGTCGATGATGTAAGCCAGTTGCCGCCCCCGCCGCCAGTCGGTCTCTGGAGCGACAACGGCCTCGATACTCCGGCCGGCAACATCCCGAATCCCTTCGCCGACTACTCCATCGTCTACCTGCCCTACTGCGACGGTTCCGTGTTCACGGGCGATAACGACGTTTTCGATCCTGCGTTCGGCAAGGCTATCGGCGCACCGCAAGCGCAGGTCCGATTCCACCGCGGCTTGCGCAACCTGTCCGCCGGCATGGACATTGCCCGGCACATGTTCCCACGCCCGCGGCGCATCGTACTCGCGGGATCCAGTGCGGGCGGCGTCGGCACGGCGACCTGGACACCGTTCCTCGCGCGCATGCTTTACGGCAACTGGCGCGATCTCGCCGTGTTCAACGATGCAGGGCCGAACGCGATCAACCTGCTCGACGTTCCCGCGATCCTGGCACGCGGCGCCGACTGGCAGTCTGCGCAGTTTTTTCCGGCGAGCTGTACCGATTGCAAAGTCGACGGACAGGGCACTGAAATCGTCAAGTGGCGCCTTGCCAACGATCGGACCATCCGCGAGTCCTTCTACTCGACCGACGGCGATGCAACGAATCGTTTCTTCCTGAAAGTCCCCACCCAGGAGATGTATCGCAAGCTGATACTCTCAGAGCACGGCGAGATCAACGCGGCGTACCCGTTCCGCTACAAGCGCTTTATCCAGAGCGGCTCGACGACGCATACGGCCGTGCAGACGCCGTTGCTTTACGTCGGCACGGCTGCGGGCATTCCGCTGAATCTCTGGACGGCTGACTTCCTGGAGCCGCCGATCATTCGCTTCATCAGAGCGTGGCGTCAGGGTCGACTGCCGGTCTGGATCGACGCGATCGACGATTTCGTCGAGGCCCCCGATCCGCAGTAACGCGTCTAATCCGCATAGCCGGTAAGTTCCACATAGCCGCGGCCGCTGATGGCCGCGGCGTCTTTCGTGCCGCTGACGTCCACCGCGCCTTCCCAGTAGCGCACGATGGTCTCGAGTTCCTGGTCGTCGAGTATCGGCTCGACCTCGACGTCCAGACCGATCGACGGCACCGACACGACCCATCGGGCCGGGTACGTGCCGCCTTTCGGGCTGTCCCAGATGTCGGTCGCCGTGATTTCGAAGTCACCGCGTCGCAGAGCGCGGTACGTGCCGTCGGGCAGTGTCAGCGTTCCGGAGCTGCTGGGGTCGGCGGAGCCGTCGAGCTTCCTGATGTTGTAGAGCATCAATTCGCTGCCATCCGACAGCTGCAACGCAAACCAGTCCCAGCCGACCTGGTCCGTCGCAAGTGCGCTCGTGCTCCATTCGCGATCAAGCCAGGAATACCCGGACACCTCGAACGGCTTTTCGGCGACCGTAACAGTGCCCGATGTCTGCAAGCGCGGAATCGAGTAGTAGTAGGACGCGCTGTCGATCTCATACGATTTGCGCGATAGCCCTGCCTCACCGTTCAGCACGGGTTGTTTGAGAGGCACCAGGTTCAGGTCGATCGCGAAGCCGTCGTCTCCGGCACCGAGTTGCCAGCTCGAATCATCGGGCTGTGCCGCGATCTGCCAGTCGTCGATCCAGACACGGAACGGGTCGGCCTGGGCGCCCGCCAGGCCGAGCGCGCCGCGGGAGTAACGCTCGGCCATGTAGAAGTCCTGCCTGTCCGCATCGGTCAATGCGAGGTGGCCGACATACACCTGGTTGCTGCGCCACGCCGAGCCGTCCTCGGGCCTGTCAGGCGTCAGCGAGAAGCGGAAGATCGTCAGCTCGAATCCGAATCGGCTGCCGTCGTCCGCGTCGAGATTGCCCGTGACGTACCACCACTCGTTGCGAAAAGCCTCGTGAGGCCCGTGGTCGTTCGGAAACGAGAATCGCCTTGGGGCGTTCGCGGTCTCGAACTCACTCGCTGCGTCCGTGTTCAACAGGTCGCTCAGCTGCGACCCCTGCCCTGCGGCGTTTCCCCAGGCGGCAAGGCAGGCGACGCCGACTACGACGGCCGACAGTGACCGAAACATTGCGCTATTCCTCCCGCATCGCTATTGCCGGACGACTCATGGCCGCACGGTAGCCTGGATAAAGACCCGCCAGGAGTGACGCACCGACGGCAAATGCGGCTCCGGTCAGGAGTATGGCCGGCGCAATGTCCATGTCGATCTGCCAGCCGAATGCGCGCCGGTTAATGACCTTGATCAGCACCCACGACATGGCAAGCCCGAGCGGAATCGCGGCAAGCCCGCTGATGAGGCCGATGACGCCCGTTTGCGTCGTGATCATCGCGCCCACCTGTCGCGGCGTCATGCCCAGGGCACGCAGCAAGGCAAATTCGCGTGCACGCTCGAGCTGCAGTGCCAGCATCGCGCTCAGGATGCCGATGAACGCCACGCCGCTTGCCAGCCAGTAGAGCACGTCGGTGATCACGAATGTCCGGTCGAAGATCTGCAACGACAGGTCCCGTATGCGAACGTTGGATTCGATGCGAAGTTCCTGGCGCCCGTTGCTGAGCGAGCGGATTCTGGCGATCGTCGCCTCGACGTCGGCGGCGGCGTCGAGATAGAGTCCGAGCGAATCGATGCCATCGTCGTCAAAAAATCGATCGTAGCGGCTGCGACTCATCATGATCGCGCTGGCATTGATGTCGTAGCTTCGAAACGTTGCGGCAACGTGGAACGGACGTTCGCCCGCGTCGGTGGGCAAGGTAACCGAGTCGCCGGGCGATACTGCGTTCTGGTACGCATAGGGTTCGGAAACGAGAACGGCATCGCCGTTCTCCCAGGCATCCCAGACCGGGCCCGGGTCGAGGTCGAGGATATCGGTACCCGCGTAGCTTCCGGGAGCCATCCGGACCACTAGCAACTGCGTGCGGGACAGAGCGTCCTCGAGCCACACCCTGCGGCTCGTACTGACCGAGACGACGCCATCGATGTTGCCGATGTCGTCGATCAGCTCCGGCAGCATCGTGCCCCGCGCAACGCCAGCGTAGATGTCGGCCTGCAATGTCTGCTCGAGCCAGGACTTCACCGATCCCCGGAAGCTGTCGACCATGACGCTGACACCGATCGTGGCCGAGACGGCGACGGCCAGTGCAACGATGGCGACGCCGGTGCGACTCAGGCTCGTTGCGATTCCGGCCACTGCGAGGCGTGCCGGAGTGCCGGCGATACGTTGTGCCAGCGGCGCTGCCGCCATGGACGCTGAGCGGACGGCAACGGGCACGCAGAACGAAAAGCCGAGGATCAGCAGGAACACGGCAACGAGTCCGGCAACCAGGTTGCGACCCGATAGGGCGAGCAATGCGACCGCCAGGAGTATCGTGGCAACACCGGCGACTGTGACAAGTGGCAGCATGCGGCCGGCGCGACGCTCGAGCGAAGAACGCATCATCGCGAGCCTGGGTTCGTAAGTCGTTGCTTCGATGGCCGGCGCGGCGGCGGCGAGCAACGCTGCACCGAGTCCGGCGAACAGGCCCTTCACGACCGAGATTGTGTCGACGGCGACGTCGGTGACGGTGACGCGAAAGTAAAGATCGTTGATCGACTGTGCAACCAGCACCAGCAGCTTCTCACCGAGCCACACGCCGAGGACTACCCCCGCTACGGCGGCAGCCGCCCCGAGAACCGCAGCTTCGGTGAGCACCATGGCGAGCAACTGGATGCGAGTAACGCCCAGCGCTCTCAAACTCGCTATGAGTCCGCGCCGCTGAAGCACGGAAAAACTGACGCTGTTGAAGATCAGGAACAGCCCGACGAGCAGGGCCAGCAGGCTCATTGCCGTGAGGTTGGTCATGAACGCCTGGCTCATCGCCGCCGTGGCCTGGGTGCGCCCGGCGGCCGTCAGTACGCGGGTGCCATCCGGTAGAGCCGCCTCGAGCGCGGTGAGTGCGTCGTCGTCCCCGTACGGCAGCTTCACATCGATACGGGATAGCCAGCCACGCTGGCCGAGCCAGGATTGCGCCGTGGCGATGTCTGCAAGGATGACGTTGTCCAGGCCGCCCTCGGACGTATCAAACGTACCCAGCAAGGAAGCGCGGTGTGACTGTCCGTTGGCAATGACCGAAAAGGCATCGCCAGCGTCGAGCCCGAGCTGGCGCGCTGTTTGCGTAGACATCGTCACGACGCCCGGTCTCGACATGAACGCCTCGAACAACGACTGCGCCGATGACCCGTTACTCCCTGCGGGCACACTGGCCTGGCTCGTGAATTCACGCACTTCTCGTTCAGCGAACAGGTCGACGCCAAGCAACTGCAACGACTGCTCGCCTACGAACAACGTGCCGTCAATGACAGGTGCCAGTGAGCGGATACCGTGCCGAACCCTGAGGTCCGCATAGACCTGCTCATTGACGCCGCGCGGGCCGCCGATCACCTGGTGCGTGGCCTCACCCGTCAGCGTATCCATCGACAACAAGAAGGCTTTGCGGGCACTGCTGTTCGCCAGGTCGACGGCGACAATCACAGCGACCCCGACAACGATCCCGAGCAACGCCAATGCCAGTTGCCAGGGGTGCCTCAGCAGGTAGCTGAAGCTGGCACGGTAGCGAACGGGAATCATGCCGGGCTAACGAGGCGGCTCGAGCTTGCCATTGTGCAGTTCGAGCGTGCGGTCGCACGTTGCCGCGATGCTGTTGCTGTGCGTCGCCATGATCATGGTCGCGCCCGTCTCGCGAATCAGCTTCGAAAACACCGAAAGCACCGAGTCGGCCGTCGCATCGTCGAGATTGCCGGTCGGCTCGTCGGCCAGGATGACCGATGGATCGTGGCACAGCGCCCGGGCAATGGCGACGCGTTGTTGCTCGCCGCCGGACAGCACGTCCGGAAAGCTCGCGGCCCTGTCCCCGAGGGCAACGGCATCGAGGAGACCGGCGATGCGATCGGCGATCTCCGGCTTCGGCACACCGTTGAGCTCGAGTACGAGCCTCAAATTGTCGGCGACGCTCAGGGTCGGGATGAGGTTGAACGCCTGGTAGACGAATCCGATGTGCTTGCGGCGGTACAGCGTCCGTTCGCGTTCATCGAGGTCGGTTAGATTGATGCCCGCAACGACGACGGAACCCTCGTCCGGTGTGTCGATGCCACTGATGAGGTTGAGCAGTGTCGACTTGCCGGAGCCACTGCGGCCCCTCAGCGCCACCGTCTCGCCGCTCGCGATGTGCGCCGTCAAGCCGTCCAGAACGAGGTGCTGTTTCTCACCTTCCGTGAAACTGCGGCGTAGACCGCGAAGTTCGATCAGCGGCTCGGGTGCCGAATTGCTAGAAGACGTACGAGACAATGGCCAGCCCTTTGAAGACGATATCGTCGTCGACGATCGGGCTCGCAGTGACGTCATCGTCGAGTCGCTCACCCGAGAGATTGACGATGATACGCCAGTCCTCGGAAAGTTCGATGAACGTTCCGATGCCGGCCTCGAAGCTCTGCGTGCTGCCGAGCTGGTAGGCAGGCCGTTCAGCGGTCGCAGATGCGGCCGGCACGCCGAAGTCGTGATTGCTGATTTCACTGCCGAGCCAGTTGTATGCCAAAAAGGGCTCTATGTTCGCCGAACCCAGCGGAATGCCGCGGGACAGGCGCACGTTTGCCATGCCACCGCCGATACGGTCCAGGACGTCGTGCTGGTAGAGCATCTCGAGCTCGAATCCCTCCGCGATCTCGTACTGCAGGGCGAGCCCGCCGAGCACCGTACCGTCACGGTCGCCCAGCCCCTGGAGTACGGGACTGTCCGACTCTTCGTAGCTGCCGATGCGGTACTCGGCGGCTGCGGCGAGTCGGAGCCGGCCGCTGCCGGCGATGCCGTAGCGAAGCAAGGGACCGAACCACTGCATGCGTTCTCCGACATAGGTAACGGCCGGAATGACTTGCGTGACGGCTTGCGTCGATTCGACGTAAGGACTGCTGCGGCCGATGACGCCGACGCCCAGGCCGACACGTCCCCGCTCGCCCAGTACCTGGTACATGCTCATGTCGATACCGGCTGCTTGCTCAGACCCGAACTCGAAACTCGCTCTCGCAAACCTCGGCGGCCCCTTGGGCTGGTAATCGTTCGACAACGCGAGGGACTCGCGAGGAATGCCGATGAAGTTCTTGTCGATGAGCCCGTTGCCGTTCTCGTCGTGATAGACGAGTACGGCAATCTTGCCGGTGCGGACGTCCGACAACTCGTACTCGCCGTCGCCGCGAGCGGGTAAGACAACTTCCTGCGCCGGGTCGCGAAAATCGCCGAACGCGTCGGCCGCGTCATACACCTGGAACACGAGATTGCCCGATTCCGGCGCGTTGTCGAGGCGCACGGTCAGATCTGCCGCAGAGGCGATCAGCGGCAAGGCAAGGAGTACGAGGGCAAAGGTCCGCGGTATGGTTTTCAGTCGCTTCTTCACCAGCGAGACGGTAGCATCCATTCCGGGGCCGAGACACCGCCAGCCTCCAATCGTTACAGACAGTTACGGGATTTCGATCGGGATGATGGAGGTGCTTTCGCCGCTGTCACGGCACCCGTATTTCTTTTGCTCGTGGAGAACCGCCCGATGATTGCTGACCGTTTGACTTCGTGCACCTTACTCGTGATAGCGCTTATGTTTACGCTGTCCTGCGGAAATGCCGCGACTGACGCGCAGGAGGCTGCGAAAAGACCCACCGTTCTGATCACCGGCGCGAATCGCGGGCTGGGCCTCGAGTTCGCGAAGCAATATGCGGCGGATGGCTGGCAGGTCATCGGTACCGCAAGAAATCCGGCACAAGCCGATGCGCTGAACGAACTCGACGTACGTGTACTCCAGCTCGACGTGGTCGATCGCGACAGCGTTGCCGCGCTGGTGACGTCATTGGGTGATGCGCCTGTGGACCTCCTGATCAACAACGCCGGCATCTTCCCGCGCTTCAGCACAATCGAGAGCGTCGACTACGATGACTACATGCGAACCCTGGCCGTGAACACGGCGGGCCCGATGCTCGTCACTTCTGCGGTTCTGCCGAACCTGCGGAAGGGCGAACGAAAAAAGATCGTCAACATCACGAGCAGGCTCGGCAGCATCGAGCTGAATGACGGGAGCAATTTCTACGGCTACCGCGAGAGCAAAGCCGCCCTGAACATGCTGTCGAAAACACTCGCGGGTGAGCTGGGTCCCGAGGGATTCATCGTGCTCGCGTTGCACCCGGGCTGGGTCGCCACCGACATGGGCGGTGCCAGCGCGCCGCTGACACCGGAGCAGTCGGTCACGGCGATGCGCGCCGTCATCGGAAGTCTGACGCCCGAAGAAAGCGGTAGCTATCGATCGTACGAGGGCGAAGTCGAGCCCTGGTAAAAAAACGGGTTTCAGGAGAGGACGTCGCGCTGGACGATGGCATCCGCCGCGGAGTAAGCAGAAAGGATCGCGCCTTCCTGCCAACCCTGCAGAATGCTCAGGTGTTCGCCGGCAAAGAAGATATTGTCATCCGGCGTCAACAATACAGAGGGACTGGAAGTGCCCCATCCACCGAGCTGAAACGGAACCTTGCTCCAGGCGATGCTGATCCCGTGCATCGCCTGCCCCGTCATCTGCGGGTGCACGTTCGACGCCTGTTGTATCGTCGTGTCGATGCGCTGCTGCGGTGACAGACCCGCGAAGGTAGCGCCCGCCGGGCCGTCGAAAATGTAGGCCCCGACAATGATGCCGCTCGACGACTGGTACCCTTGGTTCGGATACCAGATTTGCGTGATGTCCTGGTCCGTCCAGGATATCCCCCCGTAGATGTTGTGCTCCCGCTCCCAGAATCGCGGTGACTGAAACGCAACCCGGACTGCGTTCGAATAACGGAATCCGCCGATCTCCGACCGATGGGAGGCCGAGAAGTCGTTCGGGATGCCCGCGAGCACCGGTGCCGGGATCGTGACGACGCAATAGTCCGTATCGAGGGTCATCGGCGCTCCGGTACGATCTGCATAGACGACCCGCGTGCCGTTGGGTGTCTTGCGAATCTCGGCAACACGTGCCTCGTAGACGATGTCGTTTGCTACCCGGGCCTCGAACGCGCGGGCAACCCTGTCCATGCCACCAACCGGCTGCAGCATCGTTGGCTGCTGCTCGAAGCCCTGTGAGAATGAAAGGCGCTGCTCCCAGAAGGTCTCGGCGACGAGTTGCTGCAATTGCCGCGCCGGCAGCAGTTCGCCGCGACTCCGGCTCCCGGCGTTTTCCTGGCCCGGAAACCCTGCGCGCGCCGTCCCACCGTAATTGAAACCGGCATCGAGATCGCCATATTGGCGCAGCATCGCCAGCACGTTTACCTTGTCCGCCTCCGTCAGCTCCTGGTCGAGCGCGTTCTGATTGACGGCCGTCGACAACAACCGGGCGATCCCGCCGCGTGTATCCGCGAGTATTCGTCTCGCAATTTGCGGCTGCCCGCCGAATGCATTCGGCGAATGCAACCAGGCGCCGCGATTGTCGTTCGTGAAAACTTCGAGCGGCACACCGAATTCGCGGCAATACCCGAGGAGCAACTCGTGATGCTGCGCGATTCGCGAAGGCCCCGCATCGAAATACAGCGATTCGTCGATATCGAACTGGCAGGTCTGGACCGAATCTGTCTCAGTGACGACATCGCCGCTGCGTATTGTCCTGACTCGGCCGCCGGCCGATCCACGGGCCTCGAGAACCGTGCAGGAATACCCGAGCCTGGTCATTTCCAGCGCTGCCACCATTCCGGAAATGCCGGCGCCGAGTATTGCCACGGACCTGCCGCTGCCGACATCGGGCGGCCAGTCCTCGGGCCGTGGCGATGACCGAGGGGTAGGCGGTGGCATTGGCGGCGATGGCGCAGAAACCGGTGCCGCCGAGGAGGAGCCGCAAGCAGCGATCGTCGTTCCGATCCCCATGGCCGTCATCGCACGGAGCATTGCCGTACCGCCGACCGTTTTGCCAATGCCGGTCAGAAACTCGCGTCGAGCAATTCCGCGTTTACCCGGGGACATAGGCTGACCAGTATGACCCAGCGCTTCAGTTTGACAAAACAGCGGCGTTGCCGGTCAGCAGGATTCGTCGGCTCTGACGGTGATGAATCGCTCGATCGTCAGCGACAGCGGTGCGCCGTCGTGCGACCAGGAGAATCGACCGACGAGTTCGACGAACGTCGGAGAGCCGCGACCGGCGATGCTCCGATATTGATGTTGGAAGCTCCGGTAATCGGCAGTTTTGCGTACCGGTACGACGATGCCGGTAAGGCATTCCGTGAATACGAAGCTGTCGTCCCGTATACGCACCGTTCCCGACATCCTGAGCGCTGCGGAGAATTCGCGCTTGGCGGCGGCGCGAGACAGCAGGAACTCGAGATCGGATTCCGTCCGCATCGACAGCGTATCGCGATCTGCGCGCTCGAATATCCGCCGCGGGCCGGATCCAACGAGTTCGATTGCCGTCTCGTCGGGCAAGGTACGCCACACACCCAGGCTGTAGACGTCCATTGCTTCGACGGATTCCCGAGGCGGATATCGCTGTTCGAAGAAAAACCGACCATCCGGACGCAACCAGAGTGTCGTTTCGATCGCAGCACAACCATCGCAAGGAAATGCACCGCCGTAGACGCCGGGTAAGGTATCGTCCGACAGTTCTTCAGCCGGTGGCACGCCCTGGTCGCCGCCGCATCCCGCGGCCACGACCAGTACGAACAGGACGAGCGGGCGGATCATTTCGAAAGAGAATCGGCCAAAGGCTAGTTGTCGACTTCGATTGCGCCGATATCGCTCATGAGATCCGCAGGCTTGGCATTACCCAGCTGATCCGCGTCGAGCGGGATTACACCAAGCGTCGTCTCAGTGAGATGTACCGTGATACCGTTGAAGTAGCTGTAACCCAGGCCGAAGAACGAGGTCCAGGCATCATCGTTCAACAGTGCCGAGCCGAGGCCCGCCATCTGGTCCACGTTGACCGCGGCGATTCGTCCCGCCAGCGCGAGGTCGAGGTGGTGCCAGAATTCGATGTAGGCATGGTTGTGCGCGTATTGAGGCCAGGTCTGTGCGGGACCACACCAGAACGCCTGCTCGAGCGTGTTGATGGTCTCGTCGACGCAGTTGAGGTATTGCTGGGACCCCGCGGTGTCCGGATCGATATCCTGCAAGTACCCCTGGTAATAGTCTCTGAACTCGCTCGCGAATCCTGCCTGACCGTGATGCGCCTCGATCTCATCCAGGATCAATGGCAGCAGCAGGGGATTCCCGCCTTCATCGGGTGGCCCGTCCAGCCCACCGACAATCTCTGTTACGTTGTAACTTCCGCTGGGCACCTGGTCCAGGGCGCTGCCCCGGGGCTCGTAGTGGAGCACCGCAAACGGATCGGCCTCGACGCCGGACGAGCCGATGAGCGTAGACAGCGTCGCGCTACCGAGTACGTCGGCCATCAATACGCCATCCTCGTCGTTCGTCTTCGGGTAGTGTTTTCGGGATAGCGAAGCCCAGCCGGGTTCGCCGATCGGCACCAGTATCTGGCTGAAATCGATGACACCCACGCGGTTATATCCCATGCTCCGGAACTCGAAGACTGATCCGGTGAAAATATCGTGCGGATAGACGTTTCCAATCGTATACACCCCGGGACCGATGCCGTCGATCTCGTGAACGGTGTTCCCGACCACGATGGAATGGCCGATGATCATATCTTCTACGGCGTGCGCATTGCCGATGGTTGCGGCGATGCCGCCCGCCAGATTCGGTTTGCCGAGCTCGTTGGTCCGCGGTTTCCCATGCACCTGGTTCTCCGCGACGGTGCTGCTTTGAACCTGCATGTATCCGTTGGACATATAGAGACCGCCGCCTCGCCAATAACCGATATCCAGCAGATCGAACAGGAAAGGTGGAAGTAGCGGCGGTTCGACCAGGTTCCGTGCGATCGTGCTGTTGTCGATGTGAATTCTCGTTGAGCGCCCGATCCCTCCTCCGTCCGAATATACGCCACCGCCGTAGGCGAAAAGACCGGCGATTCGGTTTTCGGTGATCGTCGACTGAGCGATCGACGAGACAATATAGCCGGTATCGCGCCCGCCGACCGAAAAGACGCCGCCGCCGGCCGCTCCGGCCCCGGAAACCGTATTTCCGCTGACAACGCAGTTCTCCATCACAACGGTATCTGCATAGACTCCACCGCCGTACGCGCCGCCATCGCGCGACGAATCGGCGTCATCGCCAGCGGCATGATTGTCGTAGATAGCGCAGTCGACGAGGTTGGCGATACCCCATACTGCGAGCCCCGCTCCCCGCGCGAGCGTGGACGTTTGGTCATCGTCGGGATGCTGGCCAATATCCGCGGCCACGTCAAAAACACTGTTGCCGCCTGTGATCGCAACGTTGATCAGAGTGAGGTCACCGGATACCGCCAGTACCCTGGCGGAATCGGCACCGTCCCAGTTGATCGTGATGCCATCGGGGAGGTTCGACGCATCGATGACAACGTTCTTGTCGGCATATAGTGCCGACCTCCCGTAGTCCCGGTCGAAATAACCAACGAGATAGGAGATGTTGTTGACGTCGTCGAAGCCCATCACCTCGCCGACGAGAACGGTGTGTTCTTCCGCGACCAGGATCAGGTTGATCGTGCTGCCGTTGAGTGATCGGTCAAACGTGATTCTCTGGCCGGATGAAGCAGACGCGAGTGCAGAGCGCAGCGTAACCGTACCGCTTGGAGGCGATGCATCGTCCAGCAGGCTATTGACGACGGTTTCGCTTGGCGAGGGACCGCCTCCGCCACCTCCGCCGCTGCTTCCACAACCGGCGAGCCCCGTCAGTACCGCCAGACACAGCAGTGCAATCCCGGCACCCGTTGGCAAATGACGATTGGCAAGCGATTCGATGCTCATGGCGGCCCTCCGAAGATCCGGCCCGCGCGCATACAGCGAGGCCCGCTGCACAGCGAGAACCCTTAGCCTTTATCTGGTGGCCAATGCACGAATTACAAGCGATTCAGCAGGCGAATTTCGTCATCGAGGCCGGTCATTTCCCAGCGACCAAGGGCGATCGGAATGCTGTCTATCGCGTTCAGCCGATCGAAGAAGTCTCTGAGCCGGAACGGCTCGCCGCGGTCCTCGAGCTGCTTGGCGTAATCGGCGAGGGTGCGCTCGAGCAGGTACTTGCCCGTAACGTAACTCGTGCCATAACCGGGCTGGCGCAGATACAGGTGCTGCTCGAATCGGAGCAGCTCCGGTTCGGTCTTCATCCAGCCGCGCGGCGTCCATTCCACGTGCACGGAGCCTGCCTCCGCCATCGTCATCTCGTTCGCGTGTGCGTACAGAGAGCCGAGCCCTCGCGCGGCGCGCTGCGCAAGCATGATCCAAACGATTTCTCTCACGCGCGGACTGTCGTCATACAGACCCGCGTGCATGAACATCTCTTCGACGCCGGTCGCGGTGCCCTCGTTGCGGCTATCGAAGATGTTGTAAAGCAATGCGCCGCGCCGAATCGGGCTGGCATGTGGTGTACGATCCATCCGCGCGAGTTCGAACCAGTGATAGAAATGTGAGTACAGCGGCGTAGGATCGTAGTGCGCGGCGATCCAGAAAAAATTTCGGGTCTCTTCGGGCACGAACTCGCCCAGGTGCTCGCGCAGCGCCGGTGTGAAGTAGTCCTCGACGCTGACGATCTCTTCTTCGCGCAGAAATTCGATGAATCGATCCGCCGACCGTTCCGCGAGATCCGCGTATTCCCCGGGTGTCGACGCCGCGACAAGCTGCGGAAGATCTCGATTTCGATGCTCTTCCAGCTTCAGCGATGACCATGCTCGATCGAGCTCGCGCTTGAGTAGCCGAACCTCGTCCTCCCAGGTCAGGGGCACGAGATGCACGTTCTGCGCGTACCACGTGTAATTGGCCTTGCCAATGCCCGACGGCCCCGTCTTGTTGTCCGCCTGCTGCTCGAGCCATTCCGCGAGGTCATCGCTGGCTTGCCGGGCCGCCTCGATGGCCTCGCACAGTTCGCTGCTGGCGTAGCTGCCGACCTTCTCCATCAGGTTCTCGAGCGTACGACTCTGATCGTGAATATTCCGCGTTCCGGCAATCCACAACTCGCGCGCATTTCCGGTCAGGTTTCGACGAGCCTGCTGCATCAGCGGTGGAATGATCGAGAGGTCCGCGAGCAGGCGGCCCTGCTCCGACTCCGACAATGGAAACTCGTAGGTCCATAGCTCTGTCACGGCGTGATGTGTCGGCCCTTCGTGAGCCGGCACGTCACTTCTCTCTGTCCACACGGACTGGTAAAACGCGGGATCCCTGGCCCAGGGTTGCAGCACCCGGTAGTTGAAGTCGAAGCCGTTCATCTCGGCCCGTACGAGGTGCCAGTCAACCTGCTGCTCGACTGGCCAGCCACTGATATCAAAGGCGTTCAGGCGCGCCCTGTATTGCGCAAACTCCGCATGACGCGCGTCGAAGGTCTCCCGGGTGTAGTCCGGCGCGCCGTCTCTTGGCGGCGGGCTTTCGAACTCCCGCCACTCGGCGAACAGCACCAACAGCCCGTCGTAGTCGCTCGAACTCGTATCGTCGGCCGCCGTTGAAGCCCCTGCAACAAACAGTTGCGCCAGCACGACAAAATTGGCGAAGCAATGCATGCGGTGTCTTTTCGTCACAATAACCCCCTGAAATCGCCATTCTCCACGACGACTGTACGCGAAATCGTCCGCCCGAGCCTTGCTGTTGTTGGAATTTCGCAACAAAATCGCTTGACATAAGGTATCGGTGATAGTATCCGTCAGGAACACGTAAAGAAGGGGGAAAATAATGAATACACGCAAACTCATCGCTGTGTCCGCAGCGGCATCCCTGGCGTTGGCATTTATGGCGATGCCGTCATCGCAGGCCTATGCGCAGCAGGCTGACCAGGCACAGCCGGACGAAATAGAAGAGGTTGTCGTTACCGGATCGAGAATCCGCAGGGATCCGCTGGATGAGCCGGTCGCGATTATGGAACTTGGAAGTGCCGCGATCACGGGCACCGGTAAGACCAACCTCGGTGACGCATTGCGGCAACAGCCGATCACCGGGTCAGCTATCAACTCGCAGTTCAACGTGCCGGGCAATTCCGGCTTTCCACAAGACGGCTCGGGCATCGGTGCGGGTGCCGTGCAAACCTCGATCCGCAACGTGGGCGCAAAACGTACGCTCGTACTCGTCGATGGCCGGCGCTGGGTCGCTGGCGCATCAGCATCAGGCGTACCCAGTGCGGTAGACCTGAATACGATCCCCGACAACGTCATCGATCGAGTCGAAATACTCCAGGACGGTGCCTCCGCAATCTACGGTTCCGATGCAATCGGCGGTGTGGTCAATATCATCACTGACCAGGACTTCGAAGGCTTCAGGATCGACGCCCAGACCGGCAGTTACCTGTCCGACAGCGACGGCGAGTCGACCGAGATTTCCTTGTTGTGGGGTGGTGGCAACGACACGACACACCTGATGCTGAGTGCCAGTTACAAGGATGAGCAAGGGATCGAAACCGCGGATCGCAGTCGCTCGGCGTTTCCCAATCCGGATGCCACGAGCTGCGATGTCGATGACACGTTCTGCTCGTCATTTACGCCGCAGGGCCGTTTCATCCTGGGCCCAAGTGTTGGCCTTTACAGGAACGGTATTCTCGATCCGACCTGCACGCCTACCGACGAGGATTGTTCGACCGCCAGCATTACGCTCAATGACGGCGTACTCAACGACGGCGGCGCCAATATTCCGTTTTTCGACGTGAACGACCTCAACGCCGGGGACTTTCATCCCTTCACGAATGCCGATCGGTTCAATTACAACGGCCCGGGCTTCAATTTCCTGCGGACACCCAACGAGCGCGTGAATTTGTACGCCAATGTCCGACACGAGTTATCGGACCAGGTCACGCTTTTCGCAAAAGCGTCATATACCAACCGGTCATCGGCAACCAAGGCGGCTCCGGAGCCACTGTGCTTTTTTGACTGTGGTAACCGCATCGCCGACGCCACAGTAATATCCGCACTGAACCCGTTTAACCCGTTCGGCGTGGATCTTTCGGTTGCCGATGGTACTGCAGAGTTTTTCGGCCGACGTCCGCTGGAATCAGGTGGTCGCCTGTTCTTCCAGGACGTACACTCCTACATGTTCTCGATGGGTCTCGAAGGCGAATTCGCAGCCGGCGACCGGGATTTCTACTGGGACCTGACCGCGGGTTACGGCGACAATCGCGGCTTCCAGGAGAAATACAACTCTCATAACCAGGCCAAGCTGCAAATTGCTCTGGGTGATCCGGCCGTGTGCGCGCAGGTGCCAAACTGCGTTCCATTCAACCTGTTTGGCGGCCAGGGCCCGGACGGTAACGGGTCGTTCACGCAGGAGATGCTGGATTTCATCACCTACACGCAGCGAGATTTCAGCGAACAGACGCTGAAGAATTTTGCGTTCAATATCGCTGGCGATATCACTGAATTGCCCGCAGGTATCATGGGATTCGCAGCCGGTTTCGAATATCGAGATCACGAAGGCTCGTTCAGACCCGACCCGATAGCCGAGCGTGGCGAAACAGCGGGCATCCCGTCAGGCGGCACGGCTGGTGATTTCGATGTCACCGAGTTCTACGCCGAGATCAACGTTCCCTTGCTTGAAGGGGCAGGGGCCGCAGATTATCTCGAAGTCAACCTCGCCGCCCGTGCTTCCGACTACAGCACGTCGGGAAGTGAGTCGACGTACAAGGCCAGCGGTCTGTGGCGGATTGTCCCGGATGTCTCGGTGCGTGCCTCGTTCTCGACCGGTTTCCGTGCGCCGGGCATTGGCGAGCTGTTCGGCGGCGCCGCGCGTGAGGACTTCACGTACTTCGATCCCTGTGCCGACTATACCGGGATACTGGGCTCGGGCGCCGGCGGTCGCGACACGCCGCAGCCTGCCAATATCCAGGCAAACTGCCTCGCGCTCGGTGTCCAGCCGGGCCTCGCGCAGGTCAATCCGCAGTTCTCCGCAGTATCCGCGGGCAATGAGAACTTGTCGCCGGAGGAGTCCGACAACTGGACGGCGGGAATCGTCTGGAGCCCGTCCTGGTCCGAAGGTGCAAACTGGACCGAAGGTATTACGGCATCGCTCGATTTCTACAACCTGGAGATCGACAACGCGATCCAGGGCCGCAACCCGGGTGACCTGATCGACGGATGTGTCGAAACACTGGATCCGACGCTGTGTAGTCTGATCCCGAGGTCAGCTGCGGGGCAGATTGGTCTCGTCGATAACCAGCTGCAGAACATCGGCAAGATCGATGCGTCCGGCTTCGACCTGATGGTGAATTACCTGAGTCCGGAGTTCGATATCGGCCAGTTCAGCGTCCGCCTGGACCTCACGAAACTGAACGAATACGAGGAACAGACCAGCAATCCCGACGGTTCGGTAGTGGTCAACGACCTCACCGGTATGCACACCGACGAGACCTTCGCCCGCGCATTCCCCGAATTGCGCGCGAATACGACAATCGACTGGAATCGTGATCGCTGGAATGGCGCGCTGACCTTCCGTTGGACGGACGACATGACCACCGACGACGGCAGCAATCTGGATTCGGTGATGTTCACCGATCTTCGCGTAAGCTACGTCCCGCCGGTTCTTGAAGACGCATTGTCCTTCACGCTCGGATTCAACAACGTGCTCGACGAAGACCCGCCGGTCTGCTTCCCGTGCGGTGTCATCGGTCTGAGCACGGTGTCACACGACCTTCCGGGACGCGTCGGCTACCTGCGCGTGAGCTACGAACTCTGAACACGGTTCCGTGCAACTCAAGACGGCCCCGCAAGCGGGGCCGTTTTTTTTGCGCGGCTAATCAGGTGCCCGGGTTGGCGTCGCTGCCACGCGCCGCAATGTCGCATCGTCGACGAGCTCATCCGCTCGCGGAGCCCACCGATAGGCGGTGAGCGATTCGTGCGACGTCACCGTGGTTGCGAGCCCGATGAATGCGTTTCGACGTCTGTACACGCTCAGTCTGGCTGCCTGGTCTCCCCGCACGCGGGCCTCGATATCGGGCGGCCTGACTGCACATCGCAGGCTGTCCAGTCCGCCGGGAATACCGGAGCCCGTAGCTTTCAACCACGCTTCCTTGATTACCCACAACATCAGGAAGCGCTCGTCCGGATCCTCTGCAATCCACGCGGCTTCTTCCTCGGCAAAGAACCGCTCGGCAATCTTCCCTGCGTCACGCGGGCCGGGTGGCAGCTCGACATCGATCCCGATCGCACCGTCGCCGGTCGTCGCGCACACAATCGTGTCATCGCTGTGCGCAATACTGATTGCGGGCCCTTCGACACAGACAGGCTTGCCGTTGTCTGCCGTGACGATCTCATGCGAGCTGCAGGCGCGGCCCGTCAATCTCTCCAGCAAGCAGCGCAACAAGACGCGCCCGCCAAGAAATTCTTGCCGCCGTCGCGGTAGCCGGAACCCCTCAGCGCGCCGCAATTCGGATACTGACAGACAGTTCTTTGCGCTCCCCTCGAGATCTTCGATCTTCGCGTGCGCGACGATAATCCCGGAATCATCCGATAACACGCTCGATCATCCAGTATGCCGCAATCGCTGCGATAACGACGGATCCACCGCGGACTACCACGGGGATGAACCACGTCTGCTTGCGCAACAGGTAAAGCACAGGGAAAGCAACAAATACGATTGCGAGTTGCCCCAGTTCCACGCCAACGTTGAACGTCACCATGACTTTTACGAGGTCGACCATTCGGAAAGTCAGGTGCCCCATCACGGTGGCGAAGCCGAGCCCGTGAAAGAGCCCGAAAAAAAAGATCACGATCCAGCGGCCGGGAAGAAACGGGCGCAGGTTGTTGAGTGCCATGACTATGATCGACAAGGCAATGATGATTTCAACCGGTCGACTCGGCAGCTTGACAATGTCCAGCGCGGCAAGACTCAGTGATACCGAGTGAGCAATCGTGAATACCGTTACGATGGCAGCGACATTGATCAGGGACCGTTTGAAGCTATCCTGTGGCATCCAGTTGTCGTCTCGACGCGCGAGCACCGACGTCAACAACAGCGAGATGAGAAACAGGATGTGATCGTAGCCGATCAGGATGTGCCAGGCGCCTTGCCAAAGAAACTGCCGAATCCGCAGGAGTCCTGGTACATCGACGAGATCCAGCTCCTGCACATCTCTCTCGGGGCTGAATACCAGGGCCGTGTACTCCTCGCCGAAATCGCGATCGATGACCGCGTTATGCTCGATGAGCAGCAGGCCACGATGGCGCGGTTGGTCTTCGAAAAACAGCGTTTGGCGAACGACGAGGCGCTCCGGCAAGGCCCCGGGCCAGGACGCTTCGAGAAACAGTTGCAGGAACTTGCCTTGCGGCGGGGCAAAAACATCGGCCGACGTCAACCTGAAGTCCAGCGGCTGATCAGCGACGCGTACTTCAAACCTCTCCAGGGCATACGCCAGGATCGGCTCCAGGACTTCCGCGGCGGGCACCTCCTCCTGGAGCTGGAGTCCGAACTGCGATTCGAGATCTCTCTCGTGCAATTCCAGACGTACGCGCAGCGCGTCCTCTTCTACGTCCAGAAACGCGTAATGCTCGCCGGTCGCGTGTGCCGAGGCGTCCTGCATCAGGGCTGTCATCACCACGACACCAAACATCATCGGCGCCAGCTTTTTGATCATTCTCTTCGCTTTCCCTTCGTCAGCCCTGCGTGTACAGATAAACTTTGTTACTGATTCGAGTATGTCTTGGGCGAGTGCCTTGGTTTAATATGGAATCCCGGCCCAAGGCCCGATTGACGCAACGTAAGTACTACGCGTGACCCCCCCGATGCAAGCATTTTCCAGACCGCTCACCCACGTCGAGCAGCTGATCTGGACCGGCCAACAGCTGGCGGGCGACGCCCCGATCTACAACATGGTGCTTGCAATATCCCTGGCCTCGATTGATTCGCAGCAATTCCGTGACGCATTCGAGCGCTTGTCCGCCGACTTTGCGCCACTCCGGACCAGCGTGCGCAGCGGCCGCGACGGACCTTTGCTCCACGTTGCGGATGACCAGGCAACAGATCTCGCATTGCTGGACTTTCGGAGCGAACATGACGCGGAGGCTGCGGCCAGGGAGTGGATGGACAGCGAAGCGGCGCGGCCGTTTGCGCCGGAAGAACTGCTTTGCCGCTCGGCGCTGATCCGCACGGGCGAAGACCGCTATACGTGGTTTATCAATCAGCACCATCTCGTTGCGGACGCGTGGTCGTGCACGCTGCTGCTTGCCGCGATGGATCGGGCTTATCGTCAGTTGTCGAGCCTCGTACCGGGCCCCAGAGCGATCGGTCAAGTCTCGAAAGGTCGCGTTTTCGACGAACATAGACTGGAACGGGCGCGGACGCACTGGCGCCAGGTTTATCGCAGCGTGCCGCCGCAGGATGCGATCTTCGGCCGCCTGAATCCCGACCGCGACAATGCCTCGGACCGCCTGAGCTTCCGGCTCGATCCTGGCGCAGTCGAGCAGCTGCAGTCGGTCGCCAGCCGGGAGTTTCCGGCGTTGTCGCCCCAGATGTCGCTGTTTACGGCTTTTTCCGTGTTGCTCGTGGCCCTGTTGAGCCGCATCTCGCATCGCAAGCGCATCGGATTCGAGACGCCTTTCGCCAACCGCTTGACCAGTGAGGAACAAGCCACACCCGGCCTTTATATCGAGCTCTTTCCCTTCGCTGCCGACGTCGACGGAGGTACTACGTTTTCCGAGTTGGGGCGACAGATCCAGGCACAGTTGCCGGCGCTGATGAAACATGCAATGCCGGGAGCCAGCGTCCCAACCGCCAACAATCACTGTGATGCGGTGCTCAATTTCATCCCCTTCGGCGTTGGCACGTTTGCCGACGAGCCGGTAAGCGCGGAGTTTGTCCATCCGGGTGCGCACGACGATGCGCACGCCATTCGTCTGCAGGTCTGGGATTTGCACGGCGACGGCGGCCTGACGATCATGTTCGACCTGAACAATTCCGTTATCGAGAAGAACAATCAGGATACAGTCGTCGACTATTTCAGGGCTTTGATGGAAAACCTGATCGAGCGGCCGCAGTTCCCGATTGCTGCGGTTCCGTTGCTCAGCGATGCACATCGCGTGCAGGTAGTCGATGAATTCAATGACACCGGTCCCACATCGTTACCCGGCAAGCCAGTATTAGAAGCGATCTTCGACCAGGCCGAACGCACGCCCGACGCAACCGCGCTGGAATACCGGGGGAGTCAGCGCAGCTACGCGGAACTGATCGCCCGTATCGATTCGATCGCCGGCCGACTGGCGCGCTTTGGAATTTCTCGTGGCGATCGGGTGTGTGTGGCTGCAGAGCGATCTGCGGAACTCGTTGAAACGATACTCGCTGTACTGCGCCTCGGTGCAACTTATGTACCGATCGATCCTGAGTATCCGGCCTCGCGCCGCGCGGCGATTTACGAGGCGGTTCGACCTCAACTGCTGATCAGGCAAGCATCAGGCGATGAAGCCGTGCCGGAGGCGACCCGACAAATTTCGATCGAGTCGCTGACCGGCGATGCCGCGAAACGGGGCTCGTCATCCCCGCGCCTCCCCGACTGGAGCCAGATCCAGTCCGATGACGTGGCATATATCCTCTTTACCTCAGGATCGACGGGACAGCCGAAAGGCGTTCCTGTCACGCAACTGGGACTTGCCGTGTACCTCGACTGGGCACTCTCGGTCTACGCGGATGAAGGGCCCGTGACGATGCCGTTGATAACGTCGATCGCCTTCGACCTGACCGTGACATCGATGTTTTTGCCCCTGCTGTCCGGGGGTGCCGTCGTCGCGTATACGCAGACCACCGAGACCTTTGACGACGCGCTGTTTCGCGCGATTGAAGAGGACCGTGTCAATACGATCAAACTCACGCCGTCACACCTGCGCCTGTTACAGCGATTGGACCTGCACCGCTCCGGTGTTCGCAATCTGATCGTCGGCGGTGAGCAATTGACCAGGGAACTTGCCGAGAAAATCGACCGCCAGTTTGGCGCGGTCAGGATCTTCAACGAGTACGGCCCGACAGAGGCCGTCGTCGGTTGCATGATTCACCAGTACGACAGAACGTCCGGTGAACATCCGCAGGCTTCCCGAACGGCCGGCTCCAGCGCCGTGCCGATCGGAAGGCCGGCGCAGAATACACGCATCTACGTTCTCAATGCAGCGCGACAGCCGGTGCATCCCGACGTAAGCGGCGAGCTGTACGTGCAGCGCGTGGGCGCACCTGATTCGTATCTCGACAATCCTGCAGCGACCGAGCGAGCTTTTTATCCGGATCTGCCGGCATCGCGAGGAAAAATGTATCGCACGGGCGATCTCGCGCGTTTCAATCGACACGGCGAACTCGTATACCTGGGCCGTATCGACCAGCAGGTGAAAATCGCCGGGCACCGGGTAGAGACTGAGGAGATCGAAAGTACACTCCTTCGCGTTGCCGACATTGACGCCTGCAGCGTGGTGCTCGACCGGCCACCGGAGACACCGGCCGCCACCGTTCATTGTTCCGCCTGTGGTATCGGCAGCGATACGCCGGGGATCAAGCTCGACGAAGACGGCAAATGCAACCTGTGTGGTGACTTTGCAAAGCATGCAACGAGGGTCGAGGCTTACTTCCGTGGGCGTGATGAATTGCGGGAGACTATCGCCAGCGCCGCTCAACGGAAAAGCGGTGACTACGACTGCATGGTGTTGCTGAGCGGCGGCAAGGACAGCACCTATGCGCTGTACCAGGTTGCGCAGATGGGATTCAGGATCTACGCGTTTACACTCGACAACGGCTACATGTCGGAGCAGGCCCGTGACAACGTAAAACGCGTCGTTGACGACCTCGGTGTCGACCATGAATTTGCGACTACCGAGCACATGCCTGAAATCTTTCGCGACAGCCTTACTCGTTTCAGCAACGTTTGTCAGGGCTGCTTCAAGACGATCTATACGCTGAGCCTGCGCCGTGCGGATGAACTGGGAATACCCGCACTGGTTACCGGAATTTCTCGCGGGCAGCTGTTTGAAACCCGATTGAACGTCGGGCTGTTCCGCGGCGATCGCGGTGACGAGGAAATAGACCATGCGGTGCTACAGGCCAGAAAAGCCTATCACCGCAGAGACGATGCGGTCACTCATCTCCTGGGCAATGAAGAATTCAGGAGCGACGACATTTTTGAACGCATACAGCTTATCGACTTTTACCGATACTGGAGCGCTTCACTGACCGAGATGCTCGACTTTCTGGCGTCGCGGGCTCCATGGATTCGGCCGGAGGATACCGGTCGCTCGTCCAATTGCCTCATCAATGACGTGGGAATACACGTGCACCGCAGCGAGCGCGGATTTCACAACTATGCGATCCCGTACAGTTGGGACGTTCGCCTCGAGCAAAAGGATCGCGACCAGGCCGTCCACGAACTCAATGACGATATCGACGCAGACCGGGTTGCGGAGATTCTGGACGATATCGACTATCAACCCGCTGCAAACCCCGAGCATCGGGCAGAACAGCTGGTGGCGTTTTTCAGTGCGCCCAGGCCAACGGATCCCGACCTTCTGCGGGCCCGTCTCGAAGAGGCTATCCCCGCCTGGGCAGTACCGCATCGCTTTGTGCAGGTCGAATCGATCCCCCTGACCATCAATAACAAGGTGGACCGGGATGCACTGTTGGCAAGACTGTCGGCCGCACCGTCGTCCCGGCCGTTTCGAGCGCCCGAAACCGACGCGGAACAGGTAACGGCAGAGTTGTGGTCCGAGCTTCTGCCTGTTGCCGAAATAGGCGGCGATGACAATTTTTTCGAACTCGGCGGCACCTCTATCGAAGCGATCGAGTTCATGACTCGGCTCGGCGAGCAGTTCGGTGTGAACCTCCCGCTTGAACTGATATTCAACCACCCCGTTCTCTCTGAAATTGCCGCGCAACTGGAAGCCGCGCTCGTCGCACAGATTAGCGAAATGACTGACGCCGAAGTCGAGGCCGAACTCGGCAGACTTGGCACCTGACGATGGGCAAGCACACCGGCTCAGCACGAGACGCCCTGCTCAGGGACAGACTGCGGCAACGTAAACGCGGTAATAACAAGACCGTGCCGCACGCGGCGGCGCCTGCTCCCCTCGAGCCGGCGGACCTCAGTCCCAACCAACGGCCTCTTTGGGTCGATTATCGAATGTTCCCGGAGCGCAGGGCGGCGTGGATCATGCGGGGTTACGAGCTCGACGGTCCCATCGATGCAGCCCGCCTGTTGGATGCGCTGTCGCTGTTGCGGCGGCGTCACTGGTATTTGAGCTGTTCGATCGATGCAGACGGCAAGATGCGCCCGCGGGATGTGCCAATTCCCCTCGAGACCATACCGCCTGCCGCTGATCCCTGGGAACGAGCGAAACAATACTGCCGCAATGAAATGCCCCCGTTTCGGCTGGAGCAAGGTGAGCTATTTCGCGTAATTCTGTTCCAGGGCGAAGAACGTTCGGCTGTGGTGTTCGCGATGCATCACATTCTCGCCGATCAACGCAGCGTCGATGTGCTTGCCGAAGAATTGAGCGGCCTCTTCGGTGATGGCGCGCAGGAGTTGGCGCCGCCACCGGACCTGATGAGGGCCTATGAACAACAGCGGTCGGCTCTTGACGAAGATCGACCGCAGTTGCAGCGATTCTGGCGATCCCGTCTGGACCACCTGCCTGCTTCGGAACCGCTGCCGCTGGCAAAGCGCGGTCTCGACTCCGGTGTTCGCGAAGGCGCACTGGTTCGCTCCGAATCTGTTCCCCACCTGGCGGAGCGCTGCCGTGCTGCTGCCATGGCGGCCGGCGTATCCCCGTACCAGTGGTATCTGTCCGTCTGGTCCGTGCTTCTTTGCCATTATCACGACAAGGACGACGTTCACCTCGGGACAATGTGTTCGACGCGGACCGGTGCGCATCAGAAAGACGCCGTGGGGTGCTTCCAGAACGTCGTGATCGTCAGGGCCGATCTGGAAGACACCGAGACATTTGCGGAGGTGCTGGCAACAATGCGCTCTGTCATCGGCGATGCAGTTGCGCATGGCGGATTGCCGCTTGACGAAGTATCGCGTCTTTCGCCTGCACGTTCCGGCAGTCAGCTGTTTTCGACCTTGTTCACAATGCTCGATGCGCGCCGCCAACCGCGGCTCTTGCAGAGAAACGCATTACGGGTCGAGGAGCTCGACTATGGTGGAACATCGTTCGATTTCACCTTCTTCGTGGTCGCTTCGGAAGAAGACCTCTCGTTTGCTGTCGAGTTTGATACTGCCTTGTACGACGAGGAGTCGGTGACGACGTTGCTGGGTCACTACGAGGCGCTGCTGATGCAATTGGCCGGCGATCCCGAATCCCCGTGGCGTCGCTGCAGCCTGATGGATGACGGGGAAAAAGCCCGGGTGACATCGGAATGGCGCCGGATCGCGTCGACACCTTTGCCGCAGCAACGCCTGCACGATGCGTTCTACCGGCATGCGGAGCAGAACCCGGACGCCGTGGCGTTGCGATGGAAGACAAACGGGGCAGTTCAGCAAACGAGCTACGGAGAGCTGGCAGACAGGGCCGATGCGATTGCGGGCTTCATCGATTCGGTAGCGGAGGACGACGACACGCTGGTTGCCGTAGTGGGTGCGTGGCACCCGGACACTGTAGCCGCGATAGTCGGTATATTGCGCTCGGGGCGTGCGTATCTGCCGATTGATGCGGACTATCCCGAGGCGCGTGTCTTGCAGATCCTGAGAGACGCCGGGAGGCCGCTCGTGCTATTGCAGCAAAACGTGCAGCCGCCTGAGGATCACTCCCGCAAATGCCATTCGATCGATGATGCTGTCAATTCGATGCGTGCGCCCGGCGCCGCAAGTGACAACCCCACCGCTTACGTGATTTTCACTTCGGGATCCAGCGGTGATCCGAAAGGCGTACGCGTCAGCCACGAGGCAGCCGTGTATTCAACCCTGGAGCGCAACACGGTTTACGCCGACTGGCCGCCGGAGAGGTTTCTCCTGTTGTCCAGTTTCGCTTTCGACAGTGCTATCGCAGGTTTCTGGTGGACGCTTTCAACGGGAGGCTGCCTGCGTCTGGTCCGGCGCCGGACCGTGCGGGCCGCAGACGAGGTAGCCGACCTGATTCGGTACGAGGAGATCACGCACACACTCTGCCTTCCAAGCCAGTGGGCCGATATCTGCCGGATTTCCCGGCGTACGCTGGACTCAATGAAACTCGCGATCGTCGCCGGTGAGGCGTGCTCGGGCGCTGCTATCCGCCATCACTTCGAATATGCTCCGGGCGCCGCCCTTTACAACGAATACGGTCCTACCGAGATGACCGTATGGAGCACCTTTCATCGACTCCGGCCCGGGGACACCGATCCTGTTCCCATAGGCCGGCCCCTGCCGCTCACCCAGGCGCTCGTAGCTGATCGCTACGGAAACCTGGTGCCCGAGGGCCTGAGTGGAGAACTGCTGTTGGCAGGACACGGTATCGCCGAGGGCTACGTCGGATACGCTCAAGGGGGATTCATTGCACATCCTCTCGACTCCACGAGTCGTGCGTATCGCAGCGGAGACCGTGTCCGACGTGGTATCGACGGCCTGATCTACTATCTCGGTCGTGTCGATGAGCAGGTGAAGTATCGGGGATACCGGATCGGGATAGAGTCGATTGAGCAGGCCCTGGGCACGAACGGCGCCGAAGTCGCTGTGATCCCATGGGACGGCACGACGCTGGAGGACCTGCTTGCGAGACTACCGGAGGATCAGGCACATGAGCTCGTGGATCGATGGTTCGAATGCGAAGATGGTTCGGGACCGCTCCGTCAAAGCCTGTCGAAGGAAGAGGATGGATTCCGGCTGAACATGGAACTGGACCCCGGCTTCATTGACCCGCCGAGACCCGCGCAGCGAGCATGGCTACTTCGCAAAGTGATGAACGAGCTGACGGGCGACCTGAGGGCGCTTGATCAAATTGCCGGCCGATTCGTCAGTGGGCGGGAGCGCGTCGAAACTGATGATTTCGAAACGCAGGCCCTCTCGGAGCTGTCTGATGCCGTCATCATGGAAGATTGGCAGATACCGATCATGCGCGCCATGGCCCGGATCGTCGGACGTCACGGCGGCAACATACTGGAAGTCGGATTCGGCCGCGGCATTTCCGCGGAGTTCATCCAGGAGTACGAGGTCGACTGCCACACGATCGTAGAATCAGAGACAGCGGTCGTAGAACGATACTTCAACCCATGGCGGCAAAAGCACGATAAGGCCAATATTGATCTGCGGGTCGGCAAATGGCAGGACTGCGACTTCATGCCGGAGAGCTTCGACGGCATCCTGTTCCACGCCTACCCGTTGGACGAAAGTGAGTTCTTCGAGCACATCGTGCAGAGCGTTACCTATGCCGAGCACGCGATTCCTGCCATGGCGAGTCTGCTCCGGCCGGGCGGCAGGTTTACCTACCTGTCGAACGAGATCGACTCGTTGAGCCGGACCCACCAGCGGCTGTTGTTCCGTTACTTCACGCAGATCAGAACCGAGGTTATCGATATCGAGGTTCCGGAAGACACCAGGGACGCGTGGTGGGCGCCGCAAATGGTCATTATCGAGTGTGTGCGCTGAGCCGGCCCGATTCTACTTCCGCTATCAGGACTGGAACGACTTCGTCTGTCATGAACGGATCATCGAAGATTGAAGTGTGGCCTTTATCGAGGCCATGGACAGCAGTCAGATTTCGAAGATGAGACGTCCACGTGCGCCGGGAGTGTGGACCCGTCTCGTTGCTTATCATGAGCACGGTCGGCCCGTCATACGCCGGCGGCCGGTAGTTCATCCATAGGTCCGTGGTCCGCAGGCTTCTGTAGCTATGTTGCTCCTCGCTGGGGATTGAAGACTTCTCGCTCATTCGACGGGTCAGTTGCTTGCGCGTGGCGAACCGACGGAGCCGGTTCCAGAATCTCGCCTGAAACGGATGGTTCGCGACGAGCCAGCGTATATAGGGATTCTGGCCTTCCTTCAGGACACCGCGCGCCTGCAGGTCCATTTCGAGCAAAGCCCGGAAACTGTACAGCGACGTAGGCTCTATCAGAATTGTGAGCCTTGGCTCGCGCCCGGCGGCCCGTAACTGCCTCGCGACCTCGAATGCCAGGATTCCAGGGAAGGAATTGCCGATCAGCACGAATTCCCCGGCGCTGCACACCCTGGATATCTCTTTCACGATGCGACCCGCCATATCCTCCAGGCCGCGGTACTCTATTTCTTCGTCCTCGTCGGTTCGCCATCGGAGCTGGACCCCGTAAACCGACCAGTCCGGTTTCTGTTTCTTCAGCGCATACGCCAGCCTGCTCCCGGAAAAAACAAAGACCGGCAATCCCGCGAGGTTCTCGCTGACGAGATGAACGTAATCGTAGTCCGGCGTATCCAGCTTATGCAGCTGTGCCGCAATACCGCGAGCCGTCGGATGATTCAGGAATTGCGTAATGGTAATTCTCTTACCGGTCTTCTTCTCCAGGGCGAGGACGCACTCCACTGCCAGCAGGCTGTGTCCGCCACGTTCGAAGAAATTCGACTCCGGCACTATCGACGAGGTTTCCAGCACTCGCTCGAACGTCTCGATCACGGCGTCGAGGATTTCGTCCGAATGTTCAGCGTGCGTGACGGGTCGGTCTCGCAGCGGATGCTCGTGTCGAATCAGTCCCGGCAGGGCGCGCCGGTCCAGCTTGCCGTGCGGCGTCCTCGGCAGTTTGTCCGTTGCTATGAAGCGCGTTGGCCGCTCGTGCTCCGGCAGACGGTTGCGCGCAATGTCCCGAATTGCGTCCGGACCGGCCTCCGCTCTTTTTTCATAGACGAGTAACAGCTCCCTGACGACCTGGCCCGAAGGCTCGCCCAGCCGGTCCAGCAATTCCCGGTACAACTCGGCGCGGTCCGTGTCACTGAGCCGGGCGAGTTTCGCATTGAGTTCGGTCATCGTAAGCAAATGTAACTGTTGTATTCAGCGCTAATATCGGGAGCAGTCTCGTGTAACATTCGTGCGTATTTGCGGATAACTGCGGGACAAGCATTCTGATCATGGAGTTCGATTTTAGCAAGGAGCAAGTGGAGCTATATCAGTCCGTGGTCGCATTCTGCGAGGAGCACCTGCAATACGACGTCGTCGCGCTCGACGCTGAAGGGACTTTCTCGCGTGAGGCCTGGCGCAGCTGTGCCGATTTCGGCGTGTTGGGCTGGCCTGTTTCGACCGAGTTGGGCGGCGCGGAATACGACGTCACCACGGTCGCGTACCTGATGGAAGCTTTCGGCTACGGATGTGAAGACAACAGCCTGGCCTTTGCCATCGGCACGCAGCTATGGAGCATTCAGACCTCGATACTGCACTTCGGCAGCGATGAGCAGATCGAAAAGTACATACCGGGCTCGATCAGCGGCGACCTCATCGGCGCCTATGCCATGACCGAAGAAGGTAGTGGTTCAGACGCACTGGGCCTGTCCGCGACTGCTGTACGCGACGGCGACGATTACGTCATAAACGCAGAGAAAAGACTGATTACTTTCGCACCCATTGCAGACTTTGCGATTGTCTTTGCAAAGACCGATCCGGATGCCGGCAACTGGGGAGTTTCGGCCTTCCTCATCGATGCCGACACTTCCGGCTACCACGCGCTTCCGGTGGAACAGAAGATGGGACTGCGCACGGTGCCTATCGGTCGAATCAGTCTGCGGGATTGCCGTGTACCCGCCAAAGCGTTACTCGGCAAGCCGGGCTCGGGTACCGGAATCTTCAACTATTCCCAGGGCTGGGAGCGCGGCCTTGTGCTGGCTCCCCATATCGGGGCCATGCAGCGGTTGCTCGATCGGTGTGTCGATATTGCGCGCAACCGCAAGCGCGCCGGAGTTCCCATAGGCAAGCACCAGGCGGTTTCGCATCGCATCGCGAACATGAAATTACGTCTTGAAACAGCCCGTCTGCTCCAATACAAGACCGCGTGGTTACAACAGCTTGGCAAGTCAAACCTGATGGAGGCGGCATTGACCAAGATGCACCTGAGCGAGTGCCTGACGCAGTCGAGCCTGGAGGCACTGACGATTCACGGCGGCGAGGGATACCTGTCGGAGTTCGGCGTGGAACGCAATTTCCGCGACGCCGTAGGCGCAACGATTTACTGCGGCACCTCTGACATGCAGCGAAACATAATCGCCGGCTTGCTGGGCCTCTAGCGGCGCAAGGGTTCTCACGATGTTCGACTTTCTGATTCACTCGCCGGTGGCGCACTACGCTCGTACGATGCCGGAGCACCCTGCTCTCAGCTTCAAGGGCGACGAGCTAAGCTACGGCGAACTCGATTCCGCGAGCAACCGGCTGGGAAACGCGCTCGTTTCGCACGGCCTCGAGCCGGGAGGGCGCGTCGGTATCTTCATGCACAAGTCCCTAGAGCTTGGCGTGGCGATATACGGTGCGTTGAAAGCCGGCGGCGTGTTCGTTCCCCTCGACCCGTTCCTGCCTGCGGAGCGTCTCAGGTTCATTCTGGACGATTGCAACATCGAGCACATCGTCAGTGCCAACGCGATGTCTGCAAGCTTGAAGGAGCTGCCAGAAAGCTATAAAGGTCGGATTTACGGTGTCGACGCCGATATCGGAGCCGTCAAGAGCACGAGCTGGAACCAGGTCGAGGAATACCCGGACACGCAGCCCGACGTGTGGATTATTGACCAGGACCTCGGCTACATCATGTATACCTCGGGATCTACCGGTCATCCGAAAGGCATGATGCACACCCATCATGGCAGCATCAGCTACGCGCGCTGGGGAGCCCGGCACGTGGACCTGACGCCCGACGACCGGGTGGCCAGTCATGCACCCCTGCATTTCGACCTCAGCATCTTCGACTTTTTCTCGACGGCACAGTCGGGCGCTACCGTGGTCCTCGTACCCGAACCGGTAACGAAGTTCGCGGCAAGCTGGAGCCAGTACATCGAAGATGAGCGCATCAGTGTCGTTTTCACCGTGCCGTTCACGCTGATCGAGATGCTGGAGCGCGGCGTAATGGAGCAGCGCGACCTGTCGTCACTTCGCTGGATTCTCTTCGGCGGCGAACCGTTCCCTCCGAAGCATCTGCGTACTCTGATGGAAAGGCTCCCGGAAGTGCGCTTCACGAACGTCTATGGCCCGGCTGAAGCACCCTCCTGTACCTGTTATGACCTGCCGCAATATTCGCAGCTGTCCGACGAACCGGTTCCGATCGGTACCGTTTCTGTCAACTCCGAAGACCTGATCATCGACGACGACGATCAGGAGTGCGCAGTTGGCGAACCCGGGGAACTTTGCATTCGCAGCTCCACCTTGACAAAAGGCTACTGGAACAGGCCTGACCTCAACGAGCGTGTCTACTTCTTTCGCGACAGCTTCGGGCCGTTTCCGGACGTCTACTTCCGAACAGGCGACATGGTAGTGCGGCATGAGGATGGCCTGCTGAGATTCCTCGGTCGCAAGGACAGAATGGTGAAGACACGGGGAAATCGCGTGGAGCTCGACGAAGTCGAGGCTGCGCTGGCCACTCACGCTTCGGTGTCGGAGGCAGCCGCATTTGCCGTACCGGACGACCAGGGAAGCAAGAAGATCGTTGCCGCAGTCAAGTTGTCGGACGACGAAAGCGTAGCGACAGCAGCTTTAACCAGGCATGCCAGTACCAGGTTGCCTGGCTATGCTTTGCCCCAGCAGCTCTTTATCGTCGACGAATTCCCGCGCACAAGCAGCGGAAAGATCGATCGCAATGAGCTGGTCAGTCAGTTAGTAAGTTCGGATGATTCATGAATATTGATGCGATTCGATCAATCATCAGGGATGAGATTCTGAATGATCCGGATTTCGAGATCGAAGCAGCCCAGGACCTGCTGCTTTCTGAAATCCTGAATTCGCTCAGAGTAACGTTGCTGATCACGCGCCTCGAGGATTCCTACGGTGTCGAGATCCCGCCGGAAGATGTGACCCTGGAGAATTTCGGCACGCTCGAGAGCATCGCCGCGTACGTTCAGACCCTTCTCGATTCAGGCGACTGAATTATGCGCGGTCAATTCATTAGCGAACGGATCCAGTCGACCAGCACTGCCGGCTGCCTGCCCGCACGCGAGGCATAGTCTTCACCCGTATAGCCCCACCAGTCCCAGCACCCGTGCGGGTTCATCGGCATGACCTTGCTTTTGACAACCTGCGGAAACGCCAGCACGATGCCATTGGTTTCGGCCCAGGGCAGATAACCGCTCATCTCGATGAAATCGGTGCCCACCGCCTCGGTTGACTGGTCACAACCGTGCAGCACCAGGTGCAACGCACATGATTGCGCACCGCCCTCGCAAGCACTCGGTACATACAGGTAAGCCGTTTCCATGAGCTCTGCATCGGCGGCACCCGGCAGGTCCACTCTCAGCAGGTCAGCGACCTGCGGGTTGTCCGGCTCCGCCAGGCCCGGATAGAGGAAGCTCAATAATTCACCCGCTCCGTCGTAGTCGCAGTCGCCCACGTAAGGCTGGGTGACTTCCTGGCAATCCTTGCCACGCCCGTTGGCGGGAAATACGTGATCCGCATCGATGTCGTCCACACGACGTATCTGATCAGCGGGCACGAACTCGGCGTAGAGGTCTGCTGCCGAGCCATGCACGAGTGCTGACACCTTCGAATCCTTCGTCCCTCGAAACAGCCAGACACGGTCGTCTGCGAGGTTTTTCGGATCGGCGATATCGCCGGTCGCAGACGCGGCTCGAATACCGGACGCAAAATCTGCAACCGGCAAGGGCTCGTCCGTGTTGGTCGTGCAACGCTTGAGCGCCGTCAGCAGGGAGTTGCCGGCGCAGTTGTATGGGCCGCCCGACAGTATTGCCGCCCCGGAAAAGACGTCCGAGTAGGCAACGTGCAACTGGGTCGCCATATAGGCGCCCGATGAGATCCCCGACACCGTGACCCGGGCCGGATCGATGTCCAGCGGCAATTCGTCAAGTGCTGCCGCCGGGGCCGCGAGTAACAGGCAGGTCAGGATGAGGTTACGCATTACTGGCTTCCCCGCGGGTAGTTCGTTCCAGGTGGGCATGAAAAGCCCGGTTGAACGAATCGGGATGGGTGATGAAAGGAACATGACCGCAGTCGTCAATCGCGACCTCCTCGTACGAGCCGCCGCATTCGGTGTAATTGTCGAGCATCTTGCGGATCTGATCCATCATCGGCTGCGGCGGATAGTCCTCGGGCCCCGGATAGCCCGGCAGCCTGCCGGTCGGACCCCACGTACCGGGATCGGAGGCCGCCGTATTCGACACCGCGAGGTCGTCCGCGCCGTAGATCCAGAGCAGAGGTACCTTCGGTTCCGCAGCCAGGATACGCTGCACAAGGTTGCCGACGTACTTCGGCGACATCGCGTTGGTGGCGCCCCATTTGCCCGGCCGCACGTACGGCCAGTGAGGCGAGTCTTCCTTGTCGCCCGGGAGCTCTCGCTCGCCGATATGAACGCGGAACATCGCATCGATGAGCTCGTCCTCGCGCTCAGGAATCTGTCCGCCGCTCCAGACCAGCCTGCGCATGATACCGCGCGGACTGAAGTCGGAAATCGTATCGCGATCACCGTCCAGCAGGCTCTGCACCAGCACGGGATTGATCAGGCCGCCGCCCGATCCCGCGAAGTCAGGCGTGGTCGGCGTGCCGGCTGCGTCTCGCGTTCCGCCAAAACCGAATGGCGCGCCGGGGCCGGCCAGTGTCGCAGACAACAGCCGTTCGGGCGCGTCCGCCAGCATCCACCAGACCACCAGTCCGCCGAGTGAATTGCCGACGAGATGAAAACGCTCATGGCCCAGAAAATCCATCAACGCCAGCGCGTCATCGACGAAATCGCGCATGCCGCGCGTGGCGTCGATCTTGGCTGCCGCGTCCGCACCATGGTAGCCGCGCTGGTCGGGCGCGATGCCCCGGTAGCCTGGTGGCAGCGTCACCAGCGATTCTTCCCACCAGGTTGCCGACGAGAAGTTGCCGTGGATAAACAGCACCGGAACGCCGTCGTCGGGTCCGGAGAACAGCACGCGCGTCGTAAGCCGGTCGGTCGTTACGCTGCGGGCCGTGATTCCATCGAGTACCGGCGTCATGACTGTTCTTCCCAGGTTGCGAGGACTTTCTTGTCGATCTTGCCGATAGCCGTCAAGGGCAACTCGTCGATGACGATAATCGAGCGTGGTTGTTTGTACCTGGCGAGGCGCTCCGCGACGAATGCGCGCAAATCTTCTTCTTCGAAGCCGTCCTCCACGACGACGAAGGCACGGCCAACCTCGCCCCAGGTATCGTGCGCAATGGCGACGACGGCCGCATCCAGCACTTTCGGGTGCGCGAGCAGGACCGATTCGATCTCCGCCGGATACACGTTTTCGCCGCCGCTGATGAACATCTCTTTCGACCGGCCGAGAATCGAATAACAGCCATCGGCATCGCGCACAGCGATATCACCCGTGTGCAACCAACCATCGCGAACGGTCTCGGCCGTCGCTTCCGCATTGCGCCAATACCCGGCGAAGATGTGCGGGCCGCGGATCAGCAGTTCGCCCTCCTCGCCGTCATCGCAAGCACCGCCGTCGTCGCGCACCGTTTTCATGTCGATGTGGAATATCGGGAAACCGACCGAGCCGATCTTTTCCCTGACGAGTTCGGCCGGAAGCCAGAAGTTGTTACCGGACGCCTCGGTGAGTCCATAGCCCATCTTGAAGTCGACTCCGCGATCCCAGAATTTCTCCATGATCGGTAACGGACAGGGCGCCCCGCCGCTGATGACGAGTTCCAGCCTCGTGAAGTCGACGTCTTGCCAGCGCGCATGCTCCTGCAACATCTGGAACATGGTCGGCACACCCACGTAGTGCGTAATGCCGGAATGCTCGACGAGGTCGAAGGTCTCGTCGGGATCGAAGCCCTGGCAGAGAACCGTCGTACCGCCGACGTGCACCAGCGGGGTCATGAAGATATTGGGCCCACCAATATGAAAGAACGGCAGCTGCAACGCTGCCTTGTGACCGGCGTTGAGCCCCCACGAACTGATCGTGTTGATGCTGTTCCAGGTCATGTTGCCGTGCGTCAGGACCGCGCCTTTGGGCAGTCCTGTCGTGCCACCCGTGTAATAGATGCCCCAGGGATCGTCGAGAGTCAGCTCGGGACGATTCTCGAGAACGGCCGATTCCGATTCGCGCTCGGCGAAGTCGCGTTCGCCCGCCCGCGGATCGGCGAATGCCACGACGTGTTCGACGGAATCCAGCGACGGCTTGAGTTCCTCGACCTGTGACAACCAGTCCTCGCTGTAAACCAGTACCTTGGGCGCGCCGCTCTTTACGATGCCTTTGAGTTCGTGAACCGTCAGCCGCCAGTTGAGGTTCTGCAGGATCGCGCCAATCTTGGGCGCCGCCCAGAACAGGTCGAGATACTCGCTGCAATTGGACGCATAGACGGCAACGCGGTCACCCTTCTCGACTCCCAGGCTCCGCAGGTAATTCGCCGTACGGTTGGCGCGGGAATTCCAGTCGGCGTAGGTGGTTTCCGTCCTGCTGACGTAATCGACGAGCGCGAGACGCCCCGGCGTCAGACTCGCGCGCTTCTCCAGCCAGTCGGCGACGGTTTGTGATGCCTGTTTCATTCGACTGCTCCCCATTCCACAATGGCGCCACCCCAGACATAGCCGATCCCGGCCGCAATGATGGCCATGGTGTCTCCCGGCCTCAGGCGTTCTCTCTCGAGACCGACCTCGATGTTGATAATGGCGTCTTGCTCCCCGATGTGTCCGATGTCCGAGATATAGACGCTCTGCTCCTCGGTCAGGCCGAGGTGTTCCAGCATTTCCGCGTGTGCCGATGGCTTGACCAGCGACATGTTGAAGAAGTCGATGTCCTTCCGCCTGTAGGGCGTACCGTCCGTTTTCGCTCCGGAATTCGCGAGCGCCCGGTCCACGCATTCCAGCCAGTTCTTGATGGAAACCTCGCCAAGACGGCTTTTCATGGCCTCGGGTTCGACCAGGCGGAAATTGAAGTCACCTTGCTTGATTGCCGCATCCGTCGGATGCTGAACCGTTCCACTGGCGGGCACGATCACGTGCCGGCTCATCGTGCCATCGGCGATCAGGTGAATGCCTTTCACGCGGTTCTCGGGCCAGTCGCGTTTGACGATCATGGCTCCGGCGCCCGCGCCGATGTTGAACAGGAACGAGGTGTTGACGTCGGTGAGGTCGATGAAATGCGAAATGGCGTAACCGCCTGCGATCAGGATGGTATCGATGTTGGGGTCGTCGGCCATCAGGCTGCGCGCAAGTTTCAGCGCGGCGATCGTCGTGACGCAACGCGCATGTATGTCGAGACCCCAGGCGTTTTTCGCGCCGATTTCATGGGCGACGTCGATCGCGGTCGTCCACAGCAGGTATTCACGCCATTCCTCGGTCGTACAAAGTACGACGTCGATGTCCATCGGATCCAGGCCAGCGCGCTCCACCGCCTTGCGTGCCGCTTTGACGGCCATCTCGTTCGGATGAACCGCGGAATCAGCGACGAACTTGCGTTCGATACCCAGCTTTTCGCGCACCACCCACTCGGGCAGACCGCTTTGCTCGGCGATCTCCGCAGCCGTTACAAAGGTCTCCGGAAACCAGGTTCCCGTCGACACGATACCCAAATCAGTCATTCTCGCACCCGTGATTCCAGTTCTACGTGATGCCGTTGGCGATCAGGTCGGTCATGATATCCGCCACCTCGGACGGTGACTTGCTTTCGTCCATGATGACGAAGCGCATGCCCATGAACACGGCGATGCCCATTATTGCCCACGCCCAGGCTTCGTAATCGCCGGGCCGCAGCTCCCCTTTTCGTGCCGCTCTTTCGAGGTTACGCCGGTAGGCCCTGGCGAAGCCCTCATAGTGCTCCCGGTAGGCATCGGGCGCCACGAATTCGGCTTCGGACACGATTCGGTAAATTCCCTTGTGCTGGCGGGCGAACTCGACGTATGCCTCGATACCCAGCCGCTCGGCGGTCAGCCGGTCGGACGCGCCGGCGACCCGCTCGCCGATCCAATCGCGAATGCGGCGGCTCATGTAGGCAACCAGGGCGTGGAAGATCTCTTCCTTGCTCTCGAAATACGTGTAGAACGTGCCCAGCGCGACGCCGGCCCGCTGGGTGATCCCGGCGATCGAACCCTCGTGGAACCCTTTCTCGCCGAACTCGGCCTCCGCCGCGTCGAGGATCCGCTGGCGGGTCTTGCGCCCCCGGCTGGTCTTGGGGTCCTTGCCTGAACTTGAAACTTGAACCATGTTTCAAATTGTTGCAAAATTTTGGCACAGTTAGCAAGGCTCGCCGGCAGAGCGAGCCGAACGAATAAGAGCGGGAGAAAATCACCATGACGAACGCGGTACACAATCGCACCAAGACAGCCGGTCGACGCCGGGGGCTCCTTCAATACACATTTGCCGCGACTGTGCTCGCCGTGATCGCGGCTCCCGCTTCGGTGCAGGCGCAAACCGCTGGTGCTCTGACCGACGAGGAGATCGATGCCCTGGACATCGAAGAGATCATCGTTACCGCCCAGCGGCGCGAACAGGCCTTGCAGGAAGTGCCGATGTCGATCAGCGCGTTCACGGGCGCGGACCTCGAAGCGCTGCAGGCCGATAACCTGGATTCGCTGCAGGGCGCCGTACCGAACCTGAACCTGGTCAAGGGCCGCGGATCCAACTCGAGCGTCAATGCCTTCATCCGCGGCGTCGGCCAGCCGGATGCGCTGCAGTCCTTCGACCCGGCCGTGGGCGTATACCTGGACGACGTCTACATGTCGCGTATCCAGGGCTCACTGTTCAAGCTTTACGACATCGAACGGATCGAGGTGCTGCGCGGTCCACAGGGCACGCTGTACGGCAAGAACACGCCGGGCGGCGCGATTCGGCTAATCACGAAGACGCCGGGTGACGAGTTCGAGGCGCAGGCAGGCGTACTGGCCGGCGATTACAGCCGAGTGCAGGCGCGCGCGCGCCTGGCAGGACCGGTAAGCGACGACTTCGCAATCGGTCTGAGCGTGCTGTACGACACCCGTGACGGCTTCGTCACCGACCCCATCGACGGCCGTGAATACAATGACGAAGACACGATAGTGGCCAGGGTCAAGGCCAACTGGGACGTCTCCGACAATGTGAACGTCGTGCTCTCGGCCGATTACGCGGAGGAAAACGTGATGCTGACGCTCGGCCGTTCCGAGGTCCTGCTGTTCAGCGTCGACTTGTTCGACTCCAGCATCGTTCCCATTGCACCCGCGCCGACCGGTGAGTGGGATTTCCGGACCTCCACCTCGCTGAGCGATTGGCCGAGCCAGGACACCCAGAACTGGGGTGCCAACGCGACGGTCAGCTGGGATATCGGCGGCAACAGCACGCTGAAGTCGATCACGGCGTACCGGTCGCTGGAGACGGCGCACTTCATCGATATCGATGCCACGACCGTCGAACTCGGCGATGTCTTCGTCTCGATCGACCAGAGCCAGGTCAGCCAGGAGTTCCAGTTGCTCGGCGACAACGGCGACAACGTAAACTGGGTAGCCGGCGCCTACTACCTCAAGGAAGAGGTGCCGTCCCACCAGGAAGCCTACGCGGACGACTTCCTGCTGTTCGCGGGCTTTCCGATTTCCTTCCTGCGTACGATCGACGATGACCTCGAAACCACCAGCTATGCCGTGTTCGGACAGGTTGACTGGGCCTTTGCCGATAGGTGGAGTCTCGGTCTCGGCGTGCGCTGGACGAGGGAGGAGAAGAAGTATTTCCGTACCACGAGCACGTTCAGCGACTTGCTGGGTGTAGCCGACCCGGCGTTCGAATTCACGGATTCGGATGACTGGAGCGACTGGACTCCGACGATCACGCTCGACTACGAGATGAGTGACGACGTGAGGTTTTACGGCCGCATTGCACAAGGCTTCAAGAGCGGCGGATTCAATGGCCGCGCGAACAGTGCCGCAGACGTGAGCACGTTCGACCCGGAGACCGTCTGGACGGCCGAGATCGGCGCCAAGACCACGGTGGCTGATGGCAAGGTACGCGCCAACTATGCGGTCTTCTATAGCCAGTATGACGACTTCCAGGCTCGCGTCTCCGTTGGCGACGGTATCGACTTCCGCTTCCCCGTGCTCAACGCGGCGGAGCTTGACATCAAGGGCGCCGAGGTCGAGGTGACCTGGCTGCCGATCGATCCGCTGGCGTTGTCTTCGCAAATCGGCTACCTCGATTCGAAGTACGGGTCGGGCGGTTTCACCGGTGCGGACGGTCTGGCCGACGAGCCGGCATTCTCGCCTGAGTGGACGGCCCGATTCGCCGCAACCTGGACGCAGTATCTCGCCAACGGCTCCGACCTGATGTTCGCCGTCGCCGCCAACTACCGCGACGCCATGTTGCTGAGTGTCGAGAACACGCCCGCCCTGAGCGAGGATGACTACTGGCTGATGGATGCCATGTTCAGCTGGGTCAGCGACGGCGGACGCTGGACGATCTCGGGCGGCGTAAAGAACCTGACCGACGAGGTCTACCGTGTCGAGGGCCAGGAGTTCAGGAGCGTCGGCGGAATCCAGACCGCTTACTACGGGTACCCGCGCACCTACACGATCGGCGTCGACTACAGGTATTGACAGGCGCGTCCGGCCCCGCCGAGATGATCGAGACCCTGCTCGTCGTCGCCAGCGGCCTGCTGTGGCTGCTGATGGTGGTGCTCGCCGGGGCCGGGCATTGGCTCGCCGGGCTCTATGTGCTGCTCCTGTTGTTGCTGGTGTACGGCATCCTCGGCACCTCCCACAAGGGTCGCTTCGACCTGAGACTTGCACTGTTCCCGACCGGGGTCTGGCTGCTGAGCTGGGCGGGGGCGTTCGGCCTGGGCGAGTACTTCGCCCGGGCCTATGATTCCGGCGTACCGGGTTTCACGATCTTCGGTTTTCATCCCTCTTTTGCGGCAATCATCGTCTTGTTCTGGGTGTTTCCAACACTCCTCATGGGCTTCGGTTTCGAGGCCGTCAAGGACCGCTGGCTGTCGCAGCAGCGGTGGGACGATTTCCTGGCTCGTCTGCGCGAAACGTCTTCCGGCTCAGAGGAAGACGAGCGTCCATGAGCGGCGGCGTCAAGTATCTGATCCTGGCCTCCTCGTTCGCGGTACTGGCCATCTCGTTCCTGATCGGTTTGTGGGCACGCCGCAAGGTGACATCGCCAGAGGCTTTCTTTGGCGGCGCGAAAATCTTCGGGCCGCTGACCATCGGCCTCGCGACCATGGCCGCCGTGGGCAGCGCCTTCGCGGTCGTCGGAGTGCCCGGTCTCGTCTACAGCACCGGCAACGCGATCCTGCTATTCATGTTCGCGGCGCCGGCGTTCGTGTTCGGCTATTTGGTGATCGGCAAGAAAGTGCGCGCACTGGCCGAAATCGGTTCCGTTGCGAGCCTCGGCGACCTGTCCGACCTGCGTTTCAACGGCCACCGGGGCATAAAGTTGCTGCTCTCGATCATGCTGTTCCTCGGCTGCGCGATGTATCTCTCGGCACAGGTCGAGGCCTGCGCCAAGTTGTTCGAGAACCTGTTCGACTGGAACGAGCTGGTGATCGCGTTCGTGATCTTCGCAATCCTGATCGCCTACACGGTGCTGAGCGGCGAGATCGGCGGCGTGCTGACGCAGGCATTCCAGGGCCTCGTGATCGTCGTAGCGGGATTCATATTCACTGCCTCGTTTTTCGCGGTGACCGGCGGGTTCGGTCCCGTCCTCGAGGTAATTGCGAGCACCGAATCCGACCTCGACCCGTCGGCCCTGACGGCCTGGGGCAGCCTGCCGGGCGCTTACTCATTCGCCTGGGTCCTGCTGCCCGCCCTCGGGATCATGTGCCAGCCCCAGGTGCTGACGCGGATGACAATGCTACGCACCCCGCGCGAACTCCCGAAGCTGTCACTGTATGCCGTTGTGACAAACATGATCACGGGACTCATGGTCATGGCGATCGGCTATTGCGCGATCTACCTGGTCGCAACCGGCAGGGTCGCAATCGACCACCCCGACGCGGCGGTGTTCAAGGTGGCGGACTACCTCGGCATCTCCGCCCAACTGTTTGTCTACCCTGCCGTACTCGCTGCAGCGCTGTCTACGTCGAGCCTGTTCCTGTCACTTGCAGGAACCATCGTGTCGCGCGACCTGCCCAGCGCACTGGGAATCGAGATCTCGCCAGTTCGGCAGGTCTCGGTGTCGCGCATCGCAATGATGCTGATGGGATTCTCGGCCATCGGATTTGCGGCGCTGAGCGGCGACATGGTCGCCATCCTGGGCACCTACGGTTTCGGAACGTTGACCGCAGCGACGTTTCCGATCTTCGTGATCGGACTGCTCTGGAGAAGAGCCAGCAGCAGCGGCGTCCTGCTCGGCATGCTTACCGCCCTCGTGACGACGTTGGGCGGTGTCGGCATCGAACTGCTGAAACGATTCGGCTTGTCAGAGTTCGCGTGGCCCGGCGGCGTCCCCTGGTACGTATTCGTGATGACCGCATCAGTGACCGTGACGATCGCAGCTTCGCTGCCAGACCGGACATGGCGCGAAGATCAGCTCGATCGCCGAGTCCGGATGGCCCTGGATCTCTAGGACGCTGTTCCCCGCTGCCCTAGCGCGACCAGGCAAGTGGATCGTCGGGCATCGTGACGTACGGCGGCTGCTCTTCCAGAGCCGCGTGCAGCCGAAGCAACGCCAAACCGATACCGGCGGTACCGTGAAAGATTCCGGTGAAGGCCGAGCGACCACCACCCATGAACTCTGGAGCGTCGACCTCCCAGTGCGCCGACCCGTTTTCGCGGTCTGCCTTGTCCGCCAACTCGCGCCATATTGCGTCACGAGTCTCTATCTCCTCGCCATGGTCGCTCAACAGAGAAAGCACGCCGGCACGACCGAACCGCCAGTCGAGCGGCGTCGATGGTTCGGCAAACGGTTCTTCTGGATCACCCGGCAAGCCGATATTTGACAGCGTGTTGACGATCAGCGCGTTGTATCGAGCTGCTTCTTTTCTCTTGATCCCGACTTGCTGCAAACGCATGAAAAACGCGTTACTGCCGACCAGACCATGTGCCCAGCCGAATTCGAAGAGGCCATCCCAGTTCTCGGCCGGCCAGCCGTAGGGGATAGCGAGCCGGTCCCCGGAAATCTGCGAGATGGAGTCAATGTATGCGAAGCCATCAGCAGCCGCATCTGTGAAAGCCGCTTCGTTCGCGAGCGACCCGACCGTGCCAAGCACGTACGCGATGCCCGCAGTCCCGTGTGAGAATCCGGGCAAATTGAACGGCTTGCTCCGGCGAAATCGCCAGTAGCGGCCGCGATCCGCCTTGTCGGCCTGCGCCAACAGGAAGTGACTGGCAGACACCGCGAGTCTCGCTGCGCGCTCGTCGCCATCCCTGTGACCGCGCCAGGCAAGAAACAGGATCGTGCCTGCGTCGCCGTACAGCAGGTCGTTGAACTCGTCGCTCCAGCGAACGCCGGCGGGCTCCGCTGTGCTCCAGTCATCGAGCAAGGCAACCACTTTGTCGACATCTGCAGAGAAGCCTGGTCGGTGCTCCGAGAGCAACTCCAATGCAACCCCTATCCCTGCGATACCCGTGTACAGACTTGCACGCCGCGCCCCTGTTCCAAAGACTTCAGAGTCGTCGAGCAGCGACGCAAGATAGGCACCGCCGCGCTCCGCCGTTTCGAGGTAGCGATCGTCTCCTGTCGCCGTATACAGAGTCAGGAAATAGACAACAACGCCTGCCGTCCCCGAGCCGAGATCGAAAGAGACGGTTTCGGGCTGGTACGCGTCGGCAGGCCATGCGATACCTGACGACTGCGCCTGGCTTTGCGCGGCAAGCCAGTCGCCGGCGTCGACGGCCAGCTGCACTACCTGGTCGGCCCGGGGAGCGGCTAGCGCGTACGGCGAGAGGCACAGAGACAGCAGCACCAGGAGAATTCCTGACGTCTTGATCGATTGTTTCATTGACTGTTCGCAGCTCGGACGGTCAGATAGTGTCTCAGACCGCGACGGGCGGGTTAGGTGCCCGGAAAACGCCGATCGGTCCGGCACCCCGAATCATGAAAGGAGGCTCGATGTGTTTCGCTCCTTTGCAGCAACTGCATTGATGTTGACGGCTATGAGCACCGTCTCGGTGGTCGCCGCGGACGCAGCGCCGGCCGATGCCAGAGAGCCGACAGACTGGGCGACGAGTTTCAGGGACGATATGCAGGCAGCGCGTCGCATCATCCTCGAGAACCACCCCGGTCCGGCGGATGCGCTGAATCCCGGATTCGTAGACTGGCTGGACAAAGGATTCGAACAGCAGATAGCGCTGGCCGAATCTGTCGATACGGCCCATGAGTATGTCTACGCAATACAGAAATTTATCGGTGGATTTCGCGACGGTCACCTCGGAATTCGATTCGACGTCGACCGCGACACCGTGCGTTGGCCCGGGTTTTTCGCAACCTGGCGCAATGGCACCGTGGTCGTCCACACCGTCGACCCTGCCGCCGCCCCCGAACTGGCCGAGGGCGACAGGCTGCAATCCTGCGACGGTCAAACCGCCGAGCAATTGCTCAGGCAACGCGTTTTCGACTTCCAGTTCGATCCGGCGATTCCGGCGTCGTGGGTGCCGGCCGCGGCGCGCGCCTTTGTCGATCGCGGCAATCCGTTCGTCGTTGCTCCGGAGCATTGCGTCTTCATTCGAGATGATCGTGAAATCGCGCTCGATCTCGAATGGCGTGATTTGTCCTGTGATGACCGCAAGGATGACTACGACGCCGCCCGCGGTCGAACGCGCCCCGACGTCGGGCTGTACGTACCGGAGACCGGCGTATACTGGTTGCAGGCCTCCACGTTCGGTCCGAACGAGGCGCAGATTGCGGTTTACCAGGACGCGTTTCGGCAATTGCGCGAAGCCCGCAATGCCGCGAAACTGGTCGTTCTGGACTTGCGGGGCAACAACGGCGGCTCGAGCATGTGGGCGGGCCTGTTTG
>JAAUYH010168237.1_pt1 | contig 59757 bp, 63 predicted proteins | sample 7278061 | NCBI WGS metagenome assembly JAAUYH01 (sample SAMN14350203, study PRJNA611818) | marine sediment metagenome | isolation source: surface marine sediment (0.6m) | place: French Polynesia: Moorea | collected 2018-08 | reverse complement strand
CCCCTAACCTCCTTAATTTCATAGACAAATTGAGCAATAAAATAACGACCGTTATATTTAGGAATAATCCTGAACTCATGAATTTTTTTCCCTTTTATCATGGGAGGAATTAAGAATTTAAACGCTTTAAAGACTTTCCCTGCTGTTTCTCGATAGTTTTTTCTAAACTGATTCGAGACTGAAAATTGGATCGCCCCTTCCTTAATATAGGGTTGAGGATACACTAAAGGAAAATAACCATCTTTTTTGAGATAGTGAGGTAAGGATATTCTGGCTGCTAATTTTCCTTCTTTTTTTCTTTCTAACAGCTTAAAAAACCCTGACATAGCTTCGTCAACAGACTTAAGACATTGTTGTGCAACTTGAGAATGCAACAAGCCATAATTCTCATTGTCCTTGCAATGATGATAATTCGATTCATAAGCTAAAAAACGATTTTCGGCGAAAAAGAACTGTCTTACCGTGTATAGTCCTACATTATACATATTTTTAGCTAAACGACATTGATAGCGCAGTATTTCATACTGCTCTGCTGTTAAGCCTCGAATTTGTATCGATTGCGTGACTAGCATTGGCAAGATTTATGACATATCTTGCTCATATTATAACATATCAGTAAGATATAGAGGGGAATTATTTTTAATGGACGCTTTGCGGTGTCTTGAGTGCGTCTTTCATTCCGAGGACACCTCGGAATTACGCACTCGCTTTATATTTTGGTCGCCATTCATCCCTAAGTTGTAGAACTTTAGGGTATTCTGGCGACATTAGGATAAAAGAATGAAAACAGATACTATCTTTTATCGTCTCTTTCAATCTTTTCCCTCTATTTTCTTTGAATTGATTGAACTTCCTGCAGGGGAAGTAAACAACTATTGTTTTGACTCGGTAGAGGTTAAGCAATTATCCTTTCGCATTGATGGGGTATTCTTACCGCAAGAAAATAATCCTAATACACCGATTTACTTTTGTGAGGTACAGTTTCAAAAAGACGATAATTTTTATGGTCGTTTTTTTGCAGAAATTTTCTTATATTTGAGTAAAGCTAAATTGATCAATGATTGGCGTGGGGTGATTATTTATCCTAACCGTCGAGTGGAAACCGATAACATCCAACGCTATCAAGATATGTTAACTTCTGGTAGGGTGACTCGCCTTTATCTCAATGAATTAGAAAACCTCAATCAAACCTCAATCGGACTAGCAACGGTACAGTTAATTACTTTACCTGAAACAGAAGCCATCGATGCTACCCATCAACTCATTCAACGAGTCAGAAATGAGTTAAAACCAGACCAAAAGCCCGAAGAACTTTTACAATAACGGTGAGAACATTGGATAATTATTTAGTGATCATTCCTAATGCCAAGTTAATTGAAGATAATATTATTAATTACTATGCCAAACCCCAGAGACGAATTGATTTAGTAATTGGAATTAGTTATGGTGATGACATCGATAAAGCGAGAAGATTAATCACAGAAGTTTTAGAAGAAGAATCACGGGTATTATCTGATCCTCCAGCCGTAATTTGGGTAGGAGAATTAGGCGATAATAGTGTTAATCTTTATGTTTATCCTTGGGTTAATTCTCCTGATTATTTACCGGTTAAATATACGCTCACAGAAACGATTAAAAAGAAATTTGATCTTGAAGGGATTACCATTCCTTTTCCCCAAAGAGATGTTTATCTTCATCAATAGTAACCTACAATTACTTAAGTGCTTAAACAAAATTAATTGCACGGTGGGCAATGTCTAGTAAAAAGCTAAAACTGTTATCCAGAAATTATTGTGACCATTTCCCACCCTACAGTTTTTATGTAAAGTTACTAATTTTTACCACAGGAATTAGAAATTAATACAATTTCTCAACTGTCTTCTTAGCTAAGATTTTGTATATGAAATTCCTGTGGTTAGATAGAACTTAAAGGGTTTCTGAATTATCAGAGTTGTCTGTATTTACCGCAAATGTTTCAGTAAACGTATGGTTTTCTGATGAAGTGATACAAAAACTCAGTTTACCGTCTTTCAGTTTTTCTACTAACACTACAATTTTTCCTCCTATTCCTTTATTACGAAATGTGCAAAGAAGTTGATACAGGGTACGATAAGCATTGGTAAATCCCTGGTCATTAATAGGATGAGATTTCATGAAAAATGACCTCTTGTCGATGTATGATGGACATTATTAACTTGCCATACCCTAAACCTATCAATCAACACCTGGAATCTCGATTTAAACCCAGGTGTTGACAAAAAGCTATCATTGTGTATTATGCCTAGATTAACTGAAGCAGGACAAAGAGAGGCTCTAGAGACTCTTTGTGCAAGTATTCGTCAGTGGGATCGCTGGTCTTCCTATGAGTATCTTTTTAATAATTCTTCGTTAGAAAAAATTGAGAAAAAAGTATCTAACAATAAGCATTTATCTCAAGACGAATATGATTATTTAGCTGATATTATCTCTAAAGAATTAACGTATAAAATAATAGTAGAATATACAGTAAACTATGAAAGAGATGAGATTTATTTACAAGATATGCAGGGATTAAGTGAAGATAAAATTATTAATATTGCCTGGGAAACATTAGAACAAATTACAGACTATAGCGTTTCTCGGACTCATGAGGTACACTTAACTCCTGCCTCCTGCCCCCTGCCTCCTGCCTCCAAGCGATAACCTCTGTACCTCACAAGTATCAGAACTGCTATATATTAGTTCTCGTTTACACAGTCGTGCTATTTCACCCAAAGAACACAAAGAACAAAAAAAACAAAATGACCTAAACCAAATTAATCACTTTTTAAACAGACGCAGCGGATTAAATTTGCAGCAATTACAGTTTTGCCTTGATCTTCCTGTTGATAAAAAATTAATTTGTGCTAGTGGCTTTTCGCTTTCAACTTGCCGCAAATTTTTAAAAAGAAATCAAGATTTAGGACAGAGAACATTCAATCATCTATGTGATTTTTTAAATATTGATATTAATAATGAGCAACTGGTTGTTATCAACTCTAATCCATCACCTAACTATCCTGAACTAGAAAAATTTCTCAGTGATCAGGATTTTCAAAGTGCGGATCAAGAAACCTATAATATTATGATTCAAGCTGTAGGCAAACAATTAGGAGAGTCTTTTGATGCAGAGGATATTAATAATTTTCCCTGTAATATTTTAGTGGAAATCAACTCACTTTGGGAGCAATATAGTAATCAGAAATTTGGTTTTAAGAAGCAAACACAAATTTGGCTTAACTGTGGTGGAGAAATAGATAAAATTGATGATAAAAACTGCTTGTATAAGTTTTGGCACAGACTAGGATGGTATGTAGGAAAACCAATGATTTATGATGTGGAAAATGCGCCGATAGGACACCTTCCTCGTCAAGTATTACGTGAATTTTGTGAATTATCTTTTATGTCTCGTTTTGTTACTTGTGAACGTGATGAGGAACAATAATTAATTTTGGATTATTATGGGTTAATGTTTTGACGTTTCCCCTTGCCTAAAGGGGTAAACGTCAACTGCATAACATCAGCAAAGATTATTGACAACCCATCAACCCTTGAAAAACCTCAACGTACTTGGCCGCCGGACCTTTCCAGGAAACGTCGTTGCCCATGCAAGCGAGACGCATTTGTTCAAACTTCGGGGTTCCATATTCTGCTAAAGCTTTTTTCATACCCACAATCATCGCATCTACCCCTCGTGCTAACATCTCCTCTGAAACTGCTACCCCAGGAATTTTCGGCATCGGAATCTTCTCCATCCAGAAACCAAATTGAGGGGGAACCGTATCCACTAAACCACCCACAGGGGCAACCACTGGAATCGTCCCATACATCATGGCGTACAATTGATTCAAACCGCAGGGTTCAAAGCGCGAAGGCATTAAGCAGTAGTCGGCACCGGCGGTGATAAAATGGGCTAATTCAGGGTCAAACCTAGCTACCCCTTTTGCAAACGGGTATTGGTCTGCGATCGCTTCTAGTTGCTCTTCCAATTTTGGTGATCCGATGCCTAGGATAACCACTTGACAGTTGAGTTGGGCTAACTTAGGCATGGCTGCGATGATCACGTCAGCCCCTTTTTGGTTTTCTAAACGACCGATGAAACCGAAGATAGGAATATCGGGGTCTGTTTTTAACCCGCACTCGATTTGCAAAGCCATTTTACAGGATTGCTTCCCACTGGCCATGGTTTCGGCATCGTAGTTAACGGGTATGTACTTATCTTTTTGGGGGTTCCAAGTTTCCACCTTGGTTCCGTTGGTAATACCGGTCAATTTAACGGCCCTGGCCACCTCGTCCAGTTCAACCCCACCGGCCGCATCGGCAGTCACTTCTCTGGCAAAGTTGGGGGAAACGGTTAACGCTTTATCGCAATGTAAGAAACCAGCTTTCAACCAGTTGAGCATCACCATCGGTTCCGAGGCAACAATGGGTTTCGTGGTGGTTTCATCCAAGGGAGGAGGGGCAAACTGGGTGGTAAACGAGAGGTCTTGTAGATACTTGTCGGGCAAGTTTAAGGCTTCAAATTTTAACAGGGGGAAACGGCCTTGAAAGGCGATATTATGCAGCAACATCACTGTTTTGGCGTTTAGGAATGTACCATAACTTTTGTAGTATTCTTTTAAGTACAAGGGCAAAAGGGCGGTATGCCAATCGTTGCAGACAAAGATAGTATTTTCTCCCATTGGACCTTTGCGGCCATAGGGACCCAAGGGAACCAGCAACGGTACTTCGATCGCTGCTTGGGATAGCATGGCAAAGCGTTCGGCGTTATCGGTGTAATCAACGGCATCTCTGGGGCCGTACAATTTTTTGTTAACTAAGGGAGTCTTGGACAAGTAGACGTGATGGTCGACCCAAATGTGGTCGACTCCTTTTTTGTAGGAGTGGAAGTAACGAACCTTGGTGGTTTCTTTACCATATTTGACTGGGTGCAGAATTTCGGTGTCCCAAGCGTCTTTATATTGGTCAAACCGTGGCGCAACAGTACAAACTGCATGACCCATTTTTGCCAATTCTTCTGGTAAACCTTCTGTTACATCCCCTAAGCCACCAGTTTTTGAATACGGGGCTACTTCCGTAGAGACAAAGCAAATATTTAACATTTTAGTGTGAGAAGTCTTAAAAGATGAATAATGAGTAAGAGATAGAAAAATGAATTGTAACTGATTATACCATCATGATTCCCGATTAATTCCTGTTTGTAATTGCCATAACCCCTGTATCATAATGATTAATCTTCCTTAGCTGATATTTCGCGTGAACTACCACACACTGACGCAAGGGTTCCTACCCAGAGACAAGCGCGGTACTCAAATGACCCTTAACATTAAAAGAGGTAAGAATGAAACAACAAATCAATATCTTAATAGAAAAAGATGACTCAGGTTACATTGCCTACTGTTCAGAAATCGAAGGGTATAAAGTAACTGCTAAATCCTTAGATATTGTCGTCAATAATCTTAAAACAACTATTGCAAATTATTTACAAGCACCGGCTACCCCTTCAGACAAAGAAGCGGATAAGCCAATTTGGGAAATTGCTCAAGACTTGATGGAAGACGTGACAGAAGATGAAAAGTCTAAACTTCCTAAGGATGGCGCCCAACAACATGACCATTATATTTATGGAACACCGAAAATAAATTCATGAGATTGGTTTTTGCTGATACTTTTTATTGGGTTGCCTTAATTAACCCTCAAGATGATTGGCACAAGAGAGTGATTCAAGTAAGTCAATCTTTAACTCAAACTCAGTTAATCACAACAGAAGAAATTTTAGGAGAAGTTCTAACTTTTTATTCAAAATCTGGCTATCAATCAAGGCAAAAAACAGTCACTTTTGTCCGAAATATTCTCAATCACTATCAAGTTCAAGTTATTGAACAAAGTCATCAATCGTTTTATTTAGGATTTGCCCTATATCAACAACGTTTAGATAAAGGATATAGTTTGACTGATTGTATTTCTATGAATGCCATGAAACGATTAGAGATTAGAGAAATTTTAAGTCATGATAAACACTTTACTCAAGAAGGTTTTACGATTTTATTGCCATAACTTCTTATTCTTTTCTCTTACTTACTGTTAACCCCAGTTTGTACTTGCCATAACCCCGCATAAATACCTTGTGCATCTAATAGCTGTTCGTGGGTTCCTTGTTCGACGATTTTTCCCTCTTCCATGACGTAAATACAGTCTGAATGACGAATGGTAGACAAACGATGGGCGATGGCAATGGTGGTTCTGTGGGCGGTAATTTTTTCGAGAGAACGAGCGATCGCGGCTTCGGTTTCGTTGTCTACGGCTGAGGTGGCTTCGTCTAAAATCAAAATAGGCGGATCTTTTAATATTGCCCTAGCAATAGCAATTCTTTGTCGTTGTCCCCCGGATAATTTTTGTCCCCTTTCTCCCACAATAGTATCGTAACCTTGATACAATTTTTCGATAAATTCATGGGCTTCTGCTAGTTTGGCAGCTTGTATAATTTCAGTATCAGTGGCGTTAGGATTTCCATAGGCAATATTTTCTTTGACAGTTCCATGAAATAGAAAGACATCTTGACTGACTAAACCAATGGCTTTCCGTAAATCTCCTAAAAAGATATCTTGGATATTGATGTCATCTAAGGTGATTTTGCCTTCATCAATTTCGTATAATCTGAGTAATAATTTTACTAAGGTACTTTTTCCTGAACCAGTAGAACCCACTACACCGATGCGATGACTGGCGGGAATATCTAAGGATAAGTTTTTGATAATTGGATGACCTTCTTGATAAGCAAACGTAACGTTTTCTAGGGTGATTTTTCCTTGTATGGTTTCTCTGGGTAAGGCCACAGTTCCAGAATGAATGGTTAAGGGAGTGTCTAATAAGTTCATCACCCGATTGGTAGAGGCCATTGACCGTTGATAAAGGTCTAAAGTTTGTCCTAATCGGGTTAATGGCCATAGTAGACGTTGAGTCATAAACACTAAAACGCTATAAGTTCCTACTGCTAATTTACCCTCAACGGCTTCCATGCCACCATATAATAAAATAGCAGTAAATCCTGCCAAGATAACCATACGAATAAGGGGAACAAAGGCCGCACTAAAGGCGATCGCTTTTTGATTACTCTTTCGATAGGCTTGACTATCTTGTCGTAATCTTTCTAATTCATAGGCTTCTGTGGTAAAACTTTTTATGGTAGTAATTCCGCTTAAGTTATTGGATAACCGACTATTTAATAATCCGACTTTTTCCCTAACTTTGGCATAACGAGGGGCTAATAATTTTTGAAAGGTAATGGAACCCCAAAGAATAAAAGGAATAGGTAACATAGCCATCCAAGCGGTTCCTGGGGTAACAATAAAAAAGGCTAAACCTATAATAATAACGGTGGTCACCACCTGTAAGATTTCATTTGCTCCCACATCCAAAAAACGTTCTAATTGATTAATATCATCGTTTAAAATGGATAATAAAAGTCCTGTATTCTTTTCTTCAAAATAAGACAATTCTAACTCTTGTAAATGTCCATAAGCGTCTAATCTTAAATCGTGTTGAATATTTTGAGCTAAATTACGCCATAACCTCTCATAAGTATATTGAAATACCGACTCTAAAACCCAGACAATAATTGATAAAAATGTTAAGATTAATAATTGAATAAAAACATCTTTAAACCCTAAATTTGCAATTAAAGAATCTTGTTTTTTAACCACGACATCAACAGCAGCCCCAATTAATACGGGCGGTGCTAAATCAAAAATTTTATTAATAATAGAACAGGTGACTGCTTGCCAAATAAGCGGTCGATAGGCTTGTCCATATTCAAAAAGCCGTTGCATTTGATAATTCATAGTTGCCTATTTTTCTAAGCTTCTTGATTATATTTTGCCATAGCTGTGGGTTGGGTTGAGGACGAAACCCAACACCAGCCAGTTGTAGATAATGAGTAGATTATTGGACTTATTGACTTGATGTAATTCCTCTTTCCCTGAGTTGTTGTACAAAATATTCTTCTAAAGAAGCCCTAGCGCGATTTAAACTGAGTAATTGAGCGTCGATAGTGGAGAGAAATTCGATAAATTCTTGGGGATTTCCGTTTAATTGTCCGTGCCACGTATGCTCAATCTCTTTAATGCCTGATATCCACGGTTCTAAGGCTTGTTTTGTCCCCCCTTGAACAATCACTTGATAGACATCGGAACGACCTAAAATTTCTTCGAGGGACCCCACACACAATAAATCTCCTCTGGCCAAAAGGGCAATGCGATCGCAGATTTTTTCAATATCGGTTAAAACGTGGGAGTTAAAAAAGATGGTTTTTCCTTGTTCTTTGAGGGATAAGACGATTTCTCTGACTTGATAGCGTCCCAAGGGGTCAAGTCCGGACATGGGTTCATCAAAAAAGACCACTTCGGGGTCATTAATTAGTGCTTGGGCCATCCCAACCCGTTGCAGCATCCCTTTAGAATATTGTCTTAATTGTTTCTTTTTGGCGGTTTTTTGCGCTAACCCCACTAAATCAATTAATTCAGGGATGCGTCTTTTTTGCACTGACTTGGGAATTTGAAATAAACCTGCGACGAATTCCAAAAATTCCCAGGCGGTTAAATAATCGTAATAATAGGCGTTTTCGGGTAAATAGCCGATTTTCTGTTTTACGGAGAGATTACCGACGGGATAACCTAATAATACGGCGCGGCCTGTTGTTGGGCGTACAATTCCGAGTAACATTTTTAAGAGGGTTGTTTTCCCGGCACCATTGGGTCCGAGTAACCCGAAGGTTTCTCCTTTATAGACGGAGAAGGAGCAATCATTGAGCGATCGCAATTTTTGATTCATCCAAAAGCCAGTGCGATACACTTTACTTAAATTCCATGTTTGCACCACTGGCATTACATCGTTTTGTTGTTCTTGTGGTTGGACTTCAGTAACGGAATTCATTGCTTTTCAGGTAGTGATTTGTGATCTATTTAGAAATGCTCTATTCCCATTGTTCCCTATTCTCTAAGTAAAATTAACTTTGTTAAGAATTTTAATACAATCTGTTAGAACCTAAACTTATCAATATGATTTAAACTATTTTCTGGGTAACGATAAAGTTTTGTCTTTCTAAGTTATTATCTCTTGCTTGCATTTTCAGCAACTAAAATCTAGATATTTGGATATAATTCTACAACAAAGCCCTAAAACTTTCCATATCTAGTTCAAAAAACAAAACATTGCGAGGTGGTCAATGATTTCAGGTATGTAATTAGTTCACATGAATTTCTGATCTGTATTTATAGTAGATTGTTTCGGGGTGTTTTTAGCCACAATCAAAGCTTACTGTTTATATTACCCCTCGCAATGACAAATGAAATCTCTAATTACTTTTGAAAATTAGGGGTATATTCATTAATATAAATCTTTTCCTAATGTTCTTCTCATCTTGCTCTCATCTTGGTATTTTTTAATGAAAATATAGATTAATTCCACATCAGGAGGTCATATGATGTTTCCCAAATCAGCATCATTTTGGTTAAGTTTGTGTCTCACTAGCTTTGTTGTTCCTTTGTTTTTTGTCGCTACCAATCCTAATAAGGTATCTGCTTCTGATAACATTTCAGCGTCACAACTTCATGCTTGTGCGGGCAGTTCAAGAAGAAATGTGGGGGGACCCTTAGCTAGAGAATTACAAGGAAAACCCGTTGTTATCGATATTTATGCGACTTGGTGTTCAGGTTGTAAAAATATTGCCCCTACCCTGAGTCAATTAAAAAAACAATATCAAGGAAAAGCTCATTTTATAGTCTTCGATGTTAGTGATAAAGCCACATCTCGTCAAGCAGAAGCAAGAGCAAGAGAATTGGGTTTAGGAGACTTTTTTAATCAACATAAATCTCAAACAGCCAGTGTTACCATTGTTGACCCAGCTAACGGTGATATTCTCAGTCAAGAACGTAAGAATAGTAATTTGAGTGATTATACTTCGGTGTTAGATGCTGCTATTACTCAAAGATAATTTACTTTATTTTTTATTGTTGTCAGAAGTGGAAGTCTGAGATTTCAGAAAATATATATATCAGACTTCTCTTTTATCACCTGCACAAAAGACAAATATCATTGATTCAGAAAAGTTTTATGACTCAGATAGAGAAATCACTCCCAAAAAAGAAAGCGTTAGGCAATCCTAAAATCCCGAGAAAATGGTTATTTTATTTTGCATTGGGACTGCTTGCTTTAATTCTTGTTCTCACCGTTGGCCCCCTCATTAGTCATCCTATTGAAAGCGTAATTTCTGTTGTGGAAAATCGTTATCAAGAATGGTTTGATCAACAAAATACAACCAGTCCCTTCGTCTTATTACCCCTAGCCTTTATCGGTGGTTTATTAGCTAGTGTTTCTCCCTGCATCCTTGCTTTACTTCCTGTTAATCTCAGTTACATTGGTACATTAAACATAAAATCTCGATGGGATGCTTTTAGTAAAGCTGCTTTATTTGTGTTGGGTGCCGTAACTATTTTAAGTTTATTTGGCTTGGTTTCTTCCTTTACCGGTTTAATAATGGTGGAATATCGAGGCTATATTAATATTGCAGTTGGCCTGATCATGGCTGTGATGGGATTATGGTTAATTGGAGTTATTAACATACCTTTACCACAAACTAATATTAATTTTCCCCAAGCCGGGCCTTATGGAGTGGGTTTAACCTTTGCTTTAGTCAGTTCTCCTTGTGCTAGTCCGGTTTTATTTGCTGTGTTAGCTGCTGCTGCTGCTACCGGTTCTCAGGTTTTAGCCACTCTAACAATGGTTAGTTATGGGTTAGGTTATACGATGCTGATTTTTCTAGCAAGCTTATTCACAGGATTAGCCAAACAAAGTAGATCGTTATTGAGTCATTCTGAAACCATTATTCGCTTAGGGAGTGTAGCCTTAATTATGACGGGTGCTTATTATTTATTCACTGGGAGTAAATGGTTTATAGGAGGTTAAATTATCAAAAAAAAAGAAAGTGAAACCTTGCTATCTTATAGCAGGGTTATTTTAATGTGTAGCAGTACAAAAATTAGTTTAGTATAATTAGTTAAAGATAAAATAGTAATCCTATGGATATTTTCAGTGCTACTGAAGCAAAAGATAATTTATTCAAGTTATGGGCAATAATTTGAGGTATCTAATTAGTTTACATAAATTTTTGATTTGCCCACCCTACGGTCTGAAAGTAAAAAAGTTAAATAATAATCTAAAAAGTCTGCAACAAACACCTAAAACAATTCATAATAAAAGATAGCGTGATAAAGAAAAGCCAGAAACATCCATGAGTAAAGGAACCCTCTTCGATAAAGTTTGGGATACCCATACCGTTCAAATATTACCTTCAGGACAAACCCAACTCTTCATCGGACTGCATTTGATCCACGAAGTCACCAGTCCCCAAGCGTTTGCCATGTTACGAGAAAGGGGACTTAAAGTCATGTATCCTGATCGCACTGTGGCCACCGTTGATCATATCGTCCCCACAGAAAACCAGGCCCGTCCTTTTGTTGATACCCTAGCCGAAGAGATGATGCAAGCATTGGAAAACAGTGCCAAAGAGAACGGTATTCGCTTCTATAATATCGGTTCAGGAAACCAAGGCATCGTCCATGTTATTGCCCCGGAACAAGGACTCACCCAACCCGGCATGACCATTGCTTGCGGGGACTCCCATACCTCCACCCACGGGGCCTTCGGGGCGATCGCATTTGGGATCGGAACCTCTCAAGTTCGGGATGTATTAGCTTCCCAAACCCTTGCCCTCTCTAAGTTAAAAGTGCGTAAAATCGAGGTAAATGGCACGTTACCCCCTGGTGTTTATGCTAAAGATGTCATTCTTCATATCATCCGTAAACTAGGGGTTAAAGGGGGCGTAGGGTACGCCTACGAGTATGCAGGAACCACCTTTGCATCTATGTCTATGGAAGAACGGATGACGGTATGCAATATGTCTATCGAAGGGGGGGCAAGATGTGGCTATATTAACCCGGATGATATTACCTTTGATTATCTAAAAGGACGAGACTTTTCCCCCAAAGGAGACGACTGGGAAAAAGCGGTCAGTTGGTGGCGTAGTATGACTTCTGATGCCGATGCAGAATACGATGATGTGGTTACCTTTGACGCTTCAGACATAGAACCCACCGTAACTTGGGGGATCACACCCGGCCAAGGAATAGGTATCAGCGAACCGGTTCCCACTCCTGAGAGTTTACCCGAAAGCGATCGCGCGATCGCCCAAGAAGCCTACAGTTATATGCAGTTATCTCCTGGAACCCCCATCAAAGGGACAAAAGTTGATGTCTGTTTTATTGGAAGTTGCACTAATGGCCGTATTAGCGACTTACGGGAAGCTGCTAAGTTTGCCAAGGGACATCATGTAGCTAATGGGGTGAAAGCGTTTGTGGTTCCGGGTTCGGAACGGGTGAAAGTGGAAGCCGAAAAAGAAGGATTAGATAAAATCTTTGTTGAAGCCGGCTTTGAATGGCGTGAGGCCGGATGTTCCATGTGTTTAGCCATGAACCCCGATAAGTTACAAGGGGATCAAATTAGTGCCTCTTCTTCTAATCGTAACTTTAAAGGTCGTCAAGGATCATCCACGGGACGAACTTTGCTAATGAGTCCAGCGATGGTGGTTGCTGCTGCAGTCAATGGGAAAGTTGCTGATGTACGAGAGTTAGGATAAAGTCCCTAGGATGGACAATCCCCCGTTACATCCTTAGCTTAACGGGTGATTGTTGTTACCTTAGATTAATCAGGGGCTAAAGATTTGAGCATATCCGTCATGCTTGCTAACAAATCACTACGTTGCTGTTGTTCAATGGGTCGTCGGTTGGGAATGGTAGGACGTTCAAAATAGCGTTGAATTCCCTCTTTGACTTGTTGAGCAATCAACCCTTGTAATTCTTCTTTTGCTCGTTGTCTTTGATAGTCTGCGCCTTCATGACTCGTTGCATAAAGGGGCGGTAAACGGTTAAGGGCATAAGCAGCAATGTCACCAATATCAAGCTGACAGGATTGTTTAGACTCTTGTTCAGCCACTTGAGTAATGGCTTCACTTAAGACCAATTCCTCCATCACGTTGATAAACTGTTTCCGAGGAACAGCTTTGACTTCTCCTGTTAATAATGCCCCCATGAGGCGATCTAACGCCATATATTCCTCCATGGGTAAGTCGGAGGCAGATTCACAGATCCGTCCGACCTCTTCTTCCATTGTAGGTGTCAAATAGCCATCTTGAAGTGCATTTTCGACAATTTTTTGAATGCTCATAGGTTTATTGTTTTGCTTAGTAAGTCGAACGGTCTGCGAATAGTCGTTATTCTCAGATTACCCATTTTTTGGCTAAAAGTTACAAAGAAAGGGATTGGCTTTGCCTTGTGAGATATACTAATGTCCATCAGAGCCAATTACGAGGCAGGTTTAATATAAATCAGACCTTGTCGCCAAACTAACAGGGATTGATTGGACTCATCGGCGACACAAAGACATTGAGAGTCTTGCCATAAAACTTGACCGGTGATTGTCTCGGTTGTGGTGAGTTGAATAACCACTTTTTGTTGATCTTTAATATACTTTTGAATAAGTCGAACACTGGGCAACCCCGTATCAAATTCAGTCATGAGTTTTAGGGATATGGATAGCTGTTATTTCTATTATCAGTTATCCCTTGTTCTTGTTTGTGAATTAATTGATAATTATTTATATAACCCTCCCTTAAGTCATTATGGAATTTACTAAATATCAGGGTCTAGGCAATGATTTCATTTTAGTGGACAATCGCCACAGTGCGACTCCTTTGTTATCCCCAGAAGAGGCGGTTAAGTTATGCGATCGCCATTTTGGTATCGGGGCGGATGGGGTCATTTTTGCCTTACCTGGGGATGAACAGAGCGATTACACCATGCGGATTTTTAATTCTGATGGGTCAGAACCGCAAATGTGTGGTAATGGTATTCGTTGTTTGGCTCGTTTTTTGGCTAAGTTAGAAGGGACGACCACCGTCGGTAAATCCTATGGTATTCAAACCCTAGCCGGTATTATCGTCCCTCGTTTGGAAGAAGACGGACAAGTGAAGGTGGATATGGGAACGCCTTTTTTATTGGCCAAAGAGATTCCCACTACGTTAACCAAAGCAGAAGAAAAGGTGATTAATCAACCCCTAGAAGTGGGGGGTCAGTCTTGGTCTGTCACTTGTGTCAGTATGGGGAATCCTCACTGTATTACGTTTGTAGAAGATGTGGCTAAGGTTCCTTTAGAAACCATTGGTCCTCTGTTTGAACATCATTCTGTCTTCCCAGAACGCACCAATACGGAGTTTATTGAGGTGGTTCGTTCTGATTATCTGAAAATGAGAGTATGGGAACGGGGGGCAGGAATTACCTTAGCTTGTGGCACCGGTGCTTGTGCGTCTGTGGTAGCAGGGGTATTAACGGGAAATTGCGATCGCTTGTGTACGGTAGAGTTACCGGGAGGATGTTTAACCATCGAATGGTCCCAAGCCGATAACCGACTGTATATGACAGGCCCTGCTGAAGCGGTGTTTAGTGGGGTTATTCGTTAATGTAACACTACGCATTATGGTTAGCACATTGTATAAAATTTCAAAATACTTGTAGGGTAGGCATTGCCCACCTTACCGTAATTTAGCAAAAAATAAGTTATAATTATGATATGATAAGAAGTTATTCCAAAAAATAGTAATACAGGAGAAAAATAGCATGAAACCATAACTTCAATATCGGTAATAGATAATAAGTGGTCATTATCGATTACAATAACCTATATTCCTAAAACTCTAGATATTTTAACCATTTCAAAAAAACTTGATGTGCAAAAGCCTCAATAAGACAAATGCTCTAACCAAAAAGCCGTCATTAAGGCCAAGAGAAATAATAGGGCAACTAAGAGACCTGATAGAGCAATCTACCGTAGATCAACCAGAATTGGCTAAAAAACTTTCTCGTGTATACAGCTGGATTTATAAGAAAAAAGAAGGTCTTTTAACAAGAAAAAAATATGTTTTATCTTTTTTGACTGAGCTTGTAGTAGATAGCGAATTATATTTGAAACTTCAGCGAGTCCAGCCTTCAGTCAAAGACAAGGTTTTAGCGAGAATGACTTCTGTAGAGATATATTGGTATGAAGAATTATTTCCAGCTTGGCTTAGTAGAGACCACGATCCAAACTACAACATATGGACACAAAAGCTAATGGCGGAAAAGTATAGCCCAAAGGATGAAGAAACACTCGCTTGTATTGCCGAAGCAGTAAAAAGATTAGGAGGTTCATGTTTGTGGAAATACATTCTCGATTTATCTATGGCAAATGATCTATTGATAGCGTCTAATACGGGAACACCATTATGTATTCAAATCACAACTATGTCTAACAACAACGTAGAACGAAGTGGCAAAAAGGAGCAATGGGAGTTATCTTGTCGTGATTGGGGAATAAGCACAGGTGTTTTTGTTATTCTTGATCCAACAAAATTATGCAGAGAGGTTAACAATGTAGCTAGAAATCTGCTTGAATACACCGATGGCATAAGGGGGCAAACATTTATATATTATGATCAATCAGAATCTTGATATATAGGCTACAACATATTTATAATATCGATCAAAAATGAAAATAGACAAACTTTAAGGAGCATATTAACATGGCTACTAAAAACGTCAGTAAAGAAATCGTAAGCCAAAATGACAATGAATTTGAGGAAATTATGACTTCTCTTGAAGCAGCTCGAAAATTGCAAGATGCAAGAATAAAGCATGGTTCATTAGGAATAGAAAATTATGTATCGGATGTAGAGGGTGATTGGCTTGAGACGATTGAGGAACCAGATAGTTCGCATTTGGAAGAAACAACTTCCAACTCACCAAAATGCTGAAAAAGGAAACAATTTTAAGTTTAAAAAAATCAACCGCAAAAGAATGATAGTTTCTTGAAGACAGGGGTAAGTTTGCTTAGGCGAACTTACCCTTAAAAGTATACCATAAATCTTAATGATCGATAATTTTGAATTCTCCCTTGGTCTCAAGTAAATTTGCTTGGTCTAGATTAGCTCCTTTCAATTCAGCTTCAATAAGATTTGCCTGAAATAGATCTGCATCTTGTAATTCAGCATTGACAAGCTTAGAATATTGCAAATCAGCTTGGATTAAAATTGCTCTTTTCAAATTTGCTCTTATCAAGTTAGCACATCGAAGGTTTGCTCCGAATAATTTAGCCCCTTCTAGGTTAGCTCCTGTCAGGTTAACTTGTGAAAGATTAGCTCCTGTTAAATTTGCACCAGAAAGATTAGCTCCTGACAAATCAGCTTTTTTTAGATTTATTCCTGCTAAATAAGAATTACGAACAGATAATCCAGACAAAGATACTTTATCACTATTTAATTCCTCCAAAGCTTGAATTCTTCCTCCACTACCTTCTTGATTAATAGCAGAATTAATTACTCTCCAAGCCTCATAATGTTTTCTTTTCTTTCTCTGAGGTTCTTCTTTAAAGAAAAGTATTACAGCAAAGATAATGCTAAAACTTCCTAACATTTTCAGCAGATTTGATTTCCAGAGCCAGTCAGCAATCTTTCCTACTATTGTTTTTTCTTCAAGAAAACGAAATAATATTAATATTCCTAAAAGAAGGCTTACAATTATTAGCCACTCGGTAATTTTAGCTATTAAGTTCACTAATTTTTTTAACATTTATTTTTTTAATAAATATAAGTAGGTTAATTTAGAAAATCATCAGCATCGCTTGATTTTTTGCTGATTTATAGTTGTTTCAAATAAGTTTGAGATAGAGAATTATGAGCATCCTGCTCACTATGTTAACAATAAAAGAAGTAGGTTTTGTCTCATTTTTATTTTAATTAACTATACCCATTATTTTGTTGCATATAATCTAACTCCGAACTCAAATAACTAAGGACGATGATAGTTTCCCCACAAAGTTGCTGCTTGACCACTACTACCTTTCGTAGCTGAGTTATCATCATTGCCTAACCAGATACCGGTGGCTAGATGATGACGGGGAATATAACCGATAAACCAGAGGTCAACGGCGCGATCAGTGGTTCCCGTTTTTCCTGCTTCCCCTAATCCTAAACTGGCAGCGCGTCCAGTTCCACTCCTCACCACCCCTCGCAACAGACTGGTCATGGTTTGGGCAACTTGGGGAGATAGGGCTTGTTGTCTAGCACTATTATCGGTTTGAACATTATAAATTTCTCGACAGGTGCGCCAGTCATCATTATTGGTGCAGTCCCCCCCGTCTAAAATACGACGAATGGCGTGGGGACGGTTCCATACACCGTTGTTAGCCATCGCAGCATAGGCCCCCGTCATTTCTAAAACCGTGACCTCACTTTGCCCTAAAACTAGCCCTGGAGCGGCTTGTAATTGGGACTGAATCCCCAACCGTTGGGCTACATCTACCACACGGTTTAACCCGGTTTCTCTGGCTACTTGCAGGGCGATGGTATTCTCCGACTGTGCCATCCCACCATACATATCCGTTGCCCCGCTACTGCGTTCACAGGGTTTATAGCTTCGGCCTTGCCATTTAATGCCACCGCAACTATAAGATTTTCCGGGAGAAATCCCTTTTTCTAGGGCCGCAGCGTAGGCAAATAGTTTAAAGGTTGATCCGGGTTGTCGTTTGGCTTGGGTGGCGCGGTTAAACTGACTTTGTTTATAGTCTGTGCCTCCCACTAGAGCTAATATTTCCCCGGTACGAGTATCTAACGTTACCATCGCCCCATTAGAAAAGCCGTAGGTTGTTCCTTGGCTTTTAACCGCTTCTTGTAGCTTTTTTTCTGCCAATGCTTGTCTATTTAAGTCTAAGCCAGTTTCAACGATAAAATTACCTTCTTTGGCAATTTCTGACCCTAATAACTGCCGTAACTCCTGGAAGACGTGGGCGTAAAAATAGGGGGCTTTACTATTGGCTAAGGCTTTTCTGGCTTCTGGACTGATGTTAATCCGCGATCGCCTAGCCCTGGCTGCTTCTTCGGGGGAAATCATTCTCAATGTAGCCATACGATTGATCACCCGATTCCTCAATTGTACTGAGGTGTCATAATCTTGTACGGGGTTATATAGGTTGGGGGCGGGTAACATGGCCACAAGGGTAGCTGCTTCGGCAATATCGAGTTCAGTAGCTGACTTATCAAAGTAAAATTGGGCTGCATCTTCAAAGCCATAGTTACCCACACCGAGATAAACACGGTTAAGATAGGTTTTGAGCAGAAAATCTTTACCGTATACCGCTTCTAATTTTAAAGCGACAATCATTTCTCTAATTTTACGTTGAGCAGTGTTTTCCCGTCCCACTTCTGGGAATAAACTACGGGCGAGTTGTTGGGTTAGGGTACTGGCCCCTTGACGAATGCCATCGTCTTGAAAATTAACCACCATCGCCCTTAAAATACCGTAGGGATCAACGCCAAAATGCCAGTAGAAGCGACTATCTTCGGAGGCAATGACTGCTTTGGTCAAATAGGGTGAAAAGTCTTTTAAACGCTCAATTTCGTGGTGAGGATCGTCGTTAAGGGGACTCAAGGGGGTTTGCCTATCTCTGGCGTAAACGACAACGGGGCCACTCACTCCAGAAGGTAAGGGACGAACATTAATTTTACTGGTTTCCCACAGCAACCAAGCGATTAAAATAGTAATGAGTGACCCGGTGCCATAGAAACTATATTTTAACCACTGTATCCATGTGGGCGGTGGGTTATAGTAGGTAAGGGTGGCAATATCGTTTAATTCTGGGGGTCCGAAGGTTAAAGTATCCCCATGACGCAAGGATAAGGTCTCAATCCGTTGTTTTCCTAGATAGATACCATTGGTAGAGTTTTCGTCTTTAATAACGAAGTGACGAGGCTTGTTTTGATCCCGATGCAGGGAACAATGGACTTGACTAACAATGGGGTTCAATACCTTAATATCTGTGTGTCTAGAACTACGGCCAATGATATAGCGATCGCCAATTAATGCGTGGGTGATTATCTTATTTTTGGGGCTTTCTTTGACCCGTATTTCTGGGATTTTTGCCCCTTTTTTTAATACTTTTGTCTTGGGGTTTGATTTAACCAAGTTTTGGACTGCTTGGGTTAACAGTTGGCTTAGGGGTTGGGGTTGACTCATACTAGGAATAGGCGATCGCTGACAGGTATTCTAGCTTACCTATTATAGTGACGATAATCCCCATTGTGAGTGTTTCCGTGTCGGTGGTTAGGGTGTCCCCACTAACCCGAATAGTTTGGCTAAACCCCCCAACAAAGCAACAATTAAACCATTCAACTCCCAGTAGTTCCTTTTTTAGTTTATCCTTCTTTTTAAGATTAAAATGGGAAAGTAAGTCTAACTAAGATTCAAGCAATATAATGACTTCTTCTACATTATCCGTTAACCCAACAGACCAAGAACATGAGATAATTTTTCCTCAAGGTGAGTTTTGGAGTGATGAACCTCCTGTGGAAAGTAATTTACATCTGAGACAAATTCTCTTATTAATTGAATGTTTAGAATGGTTATGGCAAGATCGGGCTGATTTTTTTGCGACTGGCAACTTAACCATATACTATAGTCCTAATCAAAAGAAATCCCAAGATTTTCGTGGTCCTGATTTCTTTGTGGTTTTAGGAACCTCTCGTAACCAAAATCGTAAAAGTTGGGTGGTTTGGCAAGAAGACGGTAAGTATCCTAATGTTATTGTGGAAATTTTATCCCATAGTACGGCAAAAGTAGATAGGGATGAGAAAAAACAAATCTATCAAGATATTTTTCGCACTCCTGATTATTTTTGGTTTGATCCTGAAAGTTTAGAGTTTCAAGGGTTTACTTTGATGAGTGGATTATATCAACCCATTGAACCTAACGACAATGGATGGTTATGGAGTCAACAATTAGAATTATTTTTAGGTATTCAGGATCAGAAATTACGCTATTTTACCCCTGATGGTAACTTAGTTCTGACTCCTGAAGAAGCAGCTAAACAAGAGAAGCAACAGAAAGAGTACGAACGACAACAAAAAGAATATGAACGACAACAGAAAGAGTATGAACGACAACAGAAAGAGTATGAACGACAACAGAAAGAGTATGAACGACAAGAAAAAGAATCAGCACAGCAAAAAATTAAACAATTAACGGCTAAGTTGCGGGAGTTAGGGATTGAGCCTGATCAAGATTTATAATAATTTTACGAGGTTTAATTATCATGTCTTACGGTAATTTTAGTTTAGAGGAAGTTAAACAAAAATTTAATTTAAAAACCATTGAAAATATTGGGTATTTTTTTTAGTAATATTTATTAGCTTAAATAGGTGTATATTAATATTTTTTGTGCTAGTAGAGTGGGGATATATAAACTTATTCTTTAAATTAGAAAAAAATGAACCATTCTGTGTTAATATTTTAAGCATTATCCTAATCATTAATTCAAAGTTCAGGAAATATGTTGGAGTCATTACATATTGAAAATTTTAGAGGGTTTCAAGAATTCGAGCTAGAAAATTTAGGACGAATTAATTTACTGGTTGGTGAAAATAATAGTGGTAAAACATCGATTTTAGAAGCAATAAAAATATTTTCATCTCATGGAAACTTGAATGTAATTGCAGAATTCATGAACTATAGAGGTGAATATTTATGGAATACTGATCTAGAAGGAAATCTCCAACAAAATTATCTCATCTTTCATCTGTTTTACGGACATCAAATCCTAGAAGATTTTGAGTTAAAAATACGAATCAATAGTAAAGATGAAAAAGAAGATCACAGTTTATCTATAAAAAAATACTCCCACGATAACTTATTGCTTATCTCAATAAAATGTGGCAAACAGAATAAATCATCTTTTGTAGAATTATCTTCTAATAATTGTATTTCTTCAAAAATAATAAAAACCAAACAAAGTGAATGGCATGATAAAATAGAAGATAAAACACAACTAATAATGCCTTCATTTTTAAATGTTGAAGATTTAATAAAATTATTTGACAATGTTGTTTTAAGTCCTAGAGAAAAACTAATCATCGAAGCGTTAAAAATAATTGAACCTAGAATAGAAAGAATTGCCTCAGTAGGACAAGCAAAGTACAGTAAAGACTATAACAATTATGGAGAAAGAGGGGGATTTTTGGTTAAGTTTTCTGATCAAAATCAACCGGTACCGATTGGAAGTCTGGGAGAGGGAATGTGGTGTATTTTATCGATTATTTTAGAAATGTTAAACCTAGAAAATGGTGTTCTCTTAGTGGATAAAATTGATACAGGATTACACTATAAAACTTTATTAGATATGTGGAAAATGATTCTATTTACGGCAAGAAAATTAAATATACAAGTGTTTGCAACTACCCATAATAGTGATTGTTGGAAAAGTTTGGCACAATTAATTAAAAAAGGAAAAATACAAAAAAACGAAATTACTATTCAACGAATAGAATTGAATAGAAAAAAATCGATTTCTTTTAGTCCAGAAGAAATTATGGTGGCTGCTGAGACAGGAATTGAGGTACGTTAATATGGACTTAAGATACTTTTTGTTTAGATCGTTTTGCTCTAACCACAGAAGGATCAATTTTTACCACTGCATCCCCTAAAGGAAGGACCCGTTTGGTTTTGTGTTGACGATGAATTTGATAAACTGTCTCGGTACTCAAATCTAATGCAGTTAACCATCCACTTTGAGGGTGATAAGCACCGGTATCAATATCTAACCATCCCTCTCCTGCGACTAATTTACCCGCTAAAACCCCCGGAAAAGTAAACGTAATGGTATGTCCAGTAATGATTAGCTTATCCTCAAAATAGGGCGTTTTCATGGCATGAAAATCATCCCGTACCCAACAAAATTGTTGTGCGGTTTGCTCCTCTAAAGGTATATTGGGATCGATCCCCCCATGAACTAACCAGACATCCCCTAAGTCCAAATAAGTTGGCAAGGTTTTCATCCAGTCAATATGTTCTTGAGGAATATGATGATCGTAACTGACTAGGGTCGAGTAACCCCCTCCATACAGCCATCCTTGCAGTTGATGACTATTAATACCTCCTTTCCCAATGGTTTCTAAAAGCATATGTTCATGGTTGCCCAGTAAACAGTGGTACTTATGTTTCATGATAAGTTCTACCACTTGAGAACTCTGGGGTCCGCGATCAATTAAGTCCCCTAGGAAATAAACGTGATCCTCTGAGTTAGGGGCGATCGCTTCTAAAAGAAGATTGAGGGTATCGTAGTGACCATGAACGTCACCAATCACAATACGACGGTTGGAGGTAGGGGGTTGAGAGGGGGAGGTAGGTGTTAACATCTTGAGTTTTGTGTCATTTCTACGATGTCTAGGATTAGTATTCCCAGATATTGCTCTAATATCTCACAGTAGGGACAGGACGATGAAGATAAGCGATCGCCCTACCTGAAACTTTTTCTCGATTATAAGTCCCGATGAAGGTTCCTTCTAATTTTGTGTGGTTACGCACAAGATTTAATTGATAGTTTGCTTCTGCATTAGTGTTACTAAATAGGTTAGGAAAGATTTGTATTGTTATAGATAATTGATGGTTATCACCTTCAATTTTACTTTCAAGGACTTTTCCTTTTATCCCATCACCATAAACTTTATTTTGCCATTGGTTATTTTCACAAATTAATCCCATTGCTAAATGATTTCTACTAATTTTAAAACTAGGTTCGTCTTCAATTTTAGCAGGTTTTAAGATTTGTTTGGTTATGGTGCTATTAAGTAAGGTAACAAAAATTTGTCCTTGTAAGGGTTGATGCTGTTTCTGAGGCGGTTGTTCCCAAAAAGTTGCGATGGAAACGGAGCGATAATTAGCTTGTCTTAACGGGTTAATAATATTAAATAAGGGTTGATTATTCCATAATTTGTCTCTTCTCCCGTGCCAACGATATTTGGTGTAACCTAATATTCCTGGATGGGAAAAAATACGGTTCATTGTTTCAGTAGCTTTAATTTTTTGTCGCGTTTCTGGTTCATACCCTCCTGGGGGTTCAATGGGATTTCTAAATAAGGTATAGTGATCCGTCCAAGTGCTAAGTTCACCATTTAAAATGGGGCGTTTAACCTGCTGATAAAAATCATCAAAGAGTTCATAAAAGTTAGCCCGATAATTATTACGAGAAACCACATCAGCCCATTCTTTTTCTACTTCTATAACTGCCTTTCCTGGCGTTCCTCCCCAACGACAGCCTAAAATCAAATGATTGGGATCATATTTACGAATTTTTTCAGTACAAATACGATAATATTGTTCTACCCATTGTTTAATAAACTGATAGTTATCTTGTTGATAATTATCAGTTATTATAATTTCTTCTCTTAGGGTTAATTCTTTAATCCTTTCTTTGGTATTAATATTAATTTGCCAGGCTTTTCCTAACTTTTCTAAAGATTGATGACGATTTAAAACAAATTCCCAAGCTTTTTGGGCAGCAGGAATATCTAGTTTTTGACTTAAGCAAAATTGTAGTAAACCAATTCCTTTGGGGTTTAATTTAGGTTCTGCCGGCAACTCAAATTCATCAGATTTTATCGGTCCATCATAGCGATAAGTGGGAGCATTGGCAATAATTTTTTCATTACTATTAACCATTTCCATAAACCCTCTTTCATTGTCTAAGAAATAGCCTAAAAGCATTTGATTATTTTTGAGGGGGCTACAAAGTTTTTGACATTTTTTATCCACATTTTCAGCCCATTGAACATCCCAAACATCAGGAAATTTAGTGGTTAACCAAGGTTCTTCGTAGTAGGTTTCAATGATTTCTGTAAAGGCCATATTTTGGTCAAAAAATTCTGAAGTTGTCCAAGAACCCATCGCATTAAATCCCCATTCTTTTAGGTAGTTAACCCAGGTTTTTACAGTATTTTTAGGAACAGGAGGACGGTTCGCTCGTCTTCCTCCCATTCCTCCTGCATTTAAGCCGGTACACCCTCGATGATAAAACGCTTTTCCTTGGGGATCAATAAACCACCATTTACCATTAATACTTTGACCAACTTGAAAATATCCCTCTTTTCCGCGAAGGGTTTTCCTATCAAATTGAATAGCAGCTAATAGACGATCATCATTCGCTTTTGCCATATCTATTGTTTGTTGCCATTCACTCAGTTTCCATTTATAAACTTCTTCTATTTCTGTTTCTGTAACAATAGTAAAGCGAGGAGCTAAATAAGCTAATTTCCAAGGTAACCACCTTGTTTTTTCACCGTGATAAGCTTCGATGATAATAGGATAAAGTCCCTTTTTGACTCTAATTAATTCCCCATGTTTAACGAGTTGGTTATTAACCCAAATATTAGCTTTAACGTTGAGTCCGATCGCTCCATGACACACTCTTAATAATTGTGGTTCATCAAAGGATATTACTGTATAAAATAAAGAGGAAATTTTTGGTTTATTTTCCCCTAATTTTTTCAAATTAATAGCATCGGTAAAATCTGGCCAACTGTTAGCAATGATTTGATTTTGTGGTAGTTCTTCTAAGGTATCTAAAACACTTTGATTTTGATCTGCCAAATTGACCAGTTGTTGTCCTTCTCCTGGTTCTACTGGGGTTTTGTATAACCATTTTTTAGGAACAGTATCATCAATAAAGTTAATGAATTTAATAGGGGGATTATTACCTACAGTTTGAGATGGTTGAATTATTATAATTTTCGGTTTTTGGGGTTTGGGTTCAATTCCTGGAATGGCAGGGTTATTATTATTTTTATCAATCTGGGATAAAAGAGGTTTGGGATGATATTTTTGCCAGATTCCATAAGCAAAAACTGTACTTAAACTCAACAAAAATCGTCTGGTAAATTTCATAATAATTCTTGACTTTACTTAGCTTAATTGGCTATTTATAAACTTAAAACTTGGACTGAATTGATCGTTGACTTAATCTAGAGTAACATATTTTTATACAGAAACTTGGTTATGTTGTATGCTGAGATTATTCCAAATTTTTATTAAGAAAAGCATTGACTGTTAATTAAAATGTTATAATTATTCGATATTTTTAAGGAAATACTGACTACTAACTTATACCTTAGGCTTTATTATGGACTTATTGATTAGCGGTGCAACAGCATTATTAACGCTTTTAGCAAAGCAAACTTATGATGCAACCAGTAAGACATTGGTTAAGAAAACAAGTGATAAGTTGGCAGATATTACCTTAACTCAAGCTAATAAGATTTTACAATTAATAAAAAATAAGTTTCCTGATAAGTTAGATAAGTTGGAAGCAACCGTTAACAACTCATCGGATGTTATGGATGCAGAAGTCATTGAAGAAGTCGCTAATAAAGATGATGAGATTAAAAAAGAACTCGAAAAATTAGGAAAAATGATACAAGAAAACTCAGAAGCAAAACAAGTGATTAACAATTCAGGATTTATTTTTGATCTTAAAGGTGATGGTAATAGTGTTAGTATAGGGGATGTCAACATAACACACAAATGACTGTCTGGTAAAGAAAAGCCTAAATCTAAACCTAATTTAACAGAACAAGAATTAAAAGAGTTATATTGTCAATTTTTACAAAAAATTCAAGAAAAATATCAATATCTTAAACTCTTTCATACTCAAGAGAGAGTTAAATTACAAGAGCAATATATTCCCATTCAAGTAACCTTAGAAAGACGGTTTACCCATGAAATTGAAACCGTTAGAAATTATGCGATCATTGATTTCGAGTCAAAAGATGCTTATGCGATTAAAGGAATAAAAGAAGAAACTAAAACCATTAAAGTTGACTGGAAAGAAGCAAAAAAAGACCATAAAAAAATTATGGTACTTGCTGATCCAGGGATGGGAAAATCTACCTTATTAAAGAATGAAACGATTATCAAAATTCGAGAAGCATTAAAACAGTTAGAAAATAAGTCAGTTGACAATCTAGTTTTTCCCTTATTTATTCGTTTATCAGAGTTGGCAAGAGAAACAGGAGAAATTATTGATATTATTCCCAATATCCTTAAACAAGACTATCCAGAAATTATTGATCAAATTGAATACTATTTACAGGAAAAATTACAGCAAGGAAAATGTTTATTATTATTCGATGCTTTAGATGAAGTTCCCAAAGATGACAGGATACCCTTAAGTAAAAGGTTAAACCGTTTTCTAAAAAATTATCCTTGTCCTATCATTTGCACTTCCCGTATTGTAGGATATGGAGGAAACTTTATTGATGGAGGTAAAGAAGTTGAAATTGTTCCGTTTGATGATAAAAAAACAGCAGAATACATTAAAACTTGGTTTAATTATGCAGCAGGAAAAATAGAAGATGAGATGGTTTCCGCAGATGGGTTAATTAATGAGTTAAAAAATAGACCTCAAATACAAGGATTAGCTCAAAATCCCTTATTATTATCCTTATTATGTAGTTTATATCAAAGCAAAGGTTTAATTTTACCCGCACGACGAACACAAGTATATGAAAAAGCAGTTAACTATATTTTAAGTCAATGGTCAAAGGATAATCAAAGAAAGCTATCAGATGAAGGTTGGATTATTGCTAAAACCAACTTATTAGAATATTTAGCTTATGAATTTAGTTGTCAAAATCAAGAGGTTTTTTCTGGGAAGGAATTATATGACAAAATCAATGAATATTTAGGACAAACAGATAAAAGAGAGTTTAATCAAAAAACAGCAACAGAATTAATTACAGAATTAACAGAAGAAGATGGAATCATTCAAACTTTATCAGCAGAAGGCAATCAATATTTATTCTTACATCGTACTTTTCAAGAATATTTTACTGCATCTTATTTAAAAGAAGAAATACAAAAGAATAAAAAAGAAGGATTAGAATTAATTCAAGCTCATTTTTGGGAATATGATTGGCACGAAACTATTATATTAGTAGCAGGGTTATTAAAAAATCCCATCCCTTTATTAAAGAAACTTCGTCAGGAAAAAGATGATATATTTAAGACTATGTTGTTATTGGCAGGTTCTTGTTTGACGGAATGTTCTGCTCAAGTAAAAGATCAGAAAAAATATGATAGTTTAAAAAATGAGATCATCGAGGATATTGTTAATTTTTGGCACAAGTATCCTGATGCAGAGTTTATTAAATCAGTGCTTATTTCTTTGGGAAAGATAGGCAATGAAGTAGCCGTTAATTCCTTAATTCAAGCTTTGAGTAACTCTGATAGTCAGGTTAGATGCATTGCAGAAAAAGCCTTAGGAAAGATAGGCAATGAAGCAGCAGTTAATGCTTTAATTCAAGCTCTGAGTGACTCTAATATTAATGTTAGATCTAGTGCTGCATATGAATTAGGAAACATAGGTAATCAAGTAGCGGTTAACCCCTTAATTCAAGCTCTGACTGACTCTGAGCCTGTTGTTAGAGATCATGCTGCATTTGCCTTAGGAAAAATAGGGGATGAGGCCGCAGTCAACCCCTTAATTCAAGCCTTGACTGACCCTGATCTGTTTAGTTCTTTCTGGGAGTGGAAAGCATCAATAGTAGAGGCATTAGGAAAAATAGGGAGTGAGGCTGCAGTTAACCCCTTAATTCAAGCCTTGACTGACCGTGATCCGTTTAGTGCTTTCTGGGAGTGCAAATCATCAATAGTAGAGGCATTAGGAAAAATAGGGAGTGAGGCTGCAGTTAACCCCTTAATTCAAACACTGACTGACCCTGATGATTTTGTCGTTATAAGTAGTGTAGTAAAGGCGTTAATAAGAATAATAGGTAATGAAGCAGCAGTTAACCTCTTAATTCAAGCTTTGAGTGACTATAATAGTAATATTAGATATAGTGCTGCATACGCATTAGGAAAGATAGGCAATCAAGAGGCGGTTAACCTCTTAATTCAGGCATTGACTGACTCTAATAGTTGGGTTAGAAGGTGTGCAGCAAAGGCATTAGGAGACATACGCAATGAAGAGGCGGTTAACGGCTTAATTCAGGCATTGACTGACTCTAATCGTAATGTTAGATATAGTGCTGCAGACGCATTAGGAGACATACGCAATGAAGAGGCGGTTAACGGCTTAATTCAAGCTTTTTTGAGTGACTCTGATAGTAATGTTAGATATAGTGCTGCAGACGCATTAGGAGACATACGCAATGAAGAGGCGGTTAACGGCTTAATTCAAGCTTTGAGTGACTCTGATAGTAATGTTAGATATTGTGCTGCATTTGCCTTAGGAAAGATAGGCAATGAAGAGGCGGTTAACGGCTTAATTCAAGCTTTGAGTGACTCTGAGCCTGGTGTTAGATATCGTGCTGCATTTGCCTTAGGAAACATGGGTAATCAAGTAGCAGTTAACCCCTTAATTCGAGCCCTGACTCATTTTGATATGTTTTGTACAGAGAGGATAGGGATAGTAATGGCATTAGGAAAGATAGATAATGAAGCCGCAGTTAATGCCTTAATTCAAGTTCTGAGTGACTCTGAGCCTGGTGTTAGATATCGTGCTGCATTTGCCTTAGGAAACATAGGGAATAAAGCAGCAGTTAATCCATTAATTGAGGCTTTGAGTGACTCTAATAGTGAAGTTAGATATAGTGCAGCATACGCATTAGAAAACATAAAATGTCCAGAAATATTAGAAGCAATTATCAAAAATCAGAATATTGATATCTACAAAAAGAATATTTTTACCCTTGCCAGAAAACTCGCCATTCGCTATAGTCGCTATAACTTGCCCTATATTCCTGTCTATCCTCACCTCGTTGGCTATTTTCCTATCAAAAGGCTGATCAAAGGCTTGTTGCAACGTTAAGCATTTATTACCGCGAAAAAGAGGTTGTAAGCCCACACCTTCCCAATTGTGCATAGAATATCATGCCAAGTCAAGATTATACAAGTATTTTTTACATCAATTTAACATCTCTCATATATTCGAGAATTAATAAACGCAAATAGTTTAAACTTTCTAGATAATTTTTACTCCGAGGATAATCAAACTTTGACGAAAAATACCAATCAGTTAACTCAGGAATTTCAAATATTTTCATTTTTTCTAATTCATTCATCATTTCCCTAGAGTTGTCTAATGAATGATTATTAATCACTTGAAAACCATATCCTCGAATGGTATCCGTTAACATTTCAATCATTCCTAAGATACTAACTTCTTCATTTTCTTCCCACTCAGCAATTTTAACCCTTTCTTCTTGAGTCTTTTGATAATCAATCAGTAATTGATTTAAGATTTGCTCAATATAGTTTTGATTGATTAAGATTGTATCAATTTTATTGGAACTATCTAAATTGTGCATCATTTCTGTTAATTTCCACCGTAAGATACAATTTTGTTGTCCCTTTCTATTATAAATTCAGTTCCTTTATTCCATCTCAAGGTTCCATTGAGTAATTTTGTTTTTTTTGCTCCTTTTTTGTTAAAATTAGCTGCTTTTCTCAAATATTTTAAATAATTGTCTTGAAAATTGTGCCTATCTGCATGATCAACTATACTATTAGCCAAAGTAGGATAGGTTGCCTTATCCCATTTTTTCATAAGCCTTTGCATTTCCTTAATCTCTTGCTCAGTATATCCTGAAAGTAATATCTGTTCATAGCGATCACTTTCGTTACGCTGAGGAAACTGATCAGAGTTATTGGGGTTCATGTAATCAATATTGATTGTTTCCCTATTTGTTTAATCTCAAGACTTTTAGATTTTCTGAGAACGGGTTACAGGCGCACGGTTTTTCTATTGTGTATAATATACCATGTCAAGTCAAGATTTTGCAAGCATTTTTTACATTAACTTTCCTGTTATCTGATACCTGATAAGAAGCGCACCGCAAAGCGGATCTCTTCGAGATCGCCTTTTTGAATAGTACAAAAATATCTAGTGCTAGAGTTTTAACTGATGAGTGAGAATATGCGATCGCCTTCTGAGATGGTGGGTTACGACGGATTTTTCAATTCTAATTCTTATCTAAATTTTTGCCGTCTAACCCACCCTACTGTTCTACATTTTTCTGGTTCAAATAACCACCATAACCAGCAGTGGGTATCTAACAAAAATTTCAATCTCCCACTCCTTCAAACAAAGCAATTAATTCTTCATCGGTTTGATAAAATCATCGGGAATAGTACATTGACCTCGTAAACGTCCAGGAATGCGATCGCTTTGTTGAGAGTTAGGATAAGCAGTTAGTAAAGCTACAGGTTTTCCTTCATTAACAATGATAATCTCTTCACCTTTTTCCACTCTCGCTAATAACTGTCAAAGTTGCTTTCTTGCTTCATCTACATCGATTGCATTCATTTTAAGTCACAATAGTAGGACGCACTTTTTTCCACTATGTATAAAATATAATGTCAAGTCAAGAAAAGGCAAGCATTTTTTACATAAATTTAACATCTTAATCATTCCTAAGATACTAACTTCTTCTAATTTATGCTTTCTTTGATGAGGCTTTTTTGCGATTTAGTTTACGCTTAAAAAAAGTACCAAACCCGATGGCAGTAGCTGAACCTAGAATCGTTAAAGGTTCAGGAACAGCAGCAGGTTCAGGGGCTGGAGTTGAGACGAAAAAGGCACTTTTTTCTGTGGTACTTTGTCGAAGAGTTTGACTGGATGGACTCCCGAATAAAATGGCTTCTAATCTGACATTATTATTATCACCATTGGTTAAAAGCTTAATAATTGGATCTTCTTGATCGTTAAAGATTCTACTAAATTCTGTACCACTCGCAGTATTATTATTAATCGTTCTTGGCCTATCAAATAAAGAATAACAAACAGAAGATGGATCGGATGATTTACAAAAATCAACTTTTAAGATGAACCGAGAACCTACCGTGTTGAAATTACCCTCACGATTAATAAACCAAGTTCTTTCTCCGGGTGATCCTTGTTGATCGCGAAACGACACTTTCAGTTGTAAGTCTAAGAGATAATCCGTTGAAGAAGTTTGAGGTGCAATTGAAACTTCGTTGACAATTAAATCAATTTTTTCAATGCTTTCATCGGCAAAATCATATTTGACTGTAGCAGCGATCGCCTCTTGATTCCCAAAACAGCCTAACGCTAAAAATCCCCCGGTTGTCAAGGTCACTAACTTAGAAAGTTTAACCATAATTTTAATCCTAATAATGTTAAAAATTTGAGCATTGATTTTCTACATCGATTAAACCCGATCAATAGCAGTTTGTCATCTCAAAATGTAAGCGTTAATGTATAACTTTGGGTTACGTACGTATATAACATCCCTAATTTTAACGATTTTAACCGAAAAATCCCGTAACGGACATGAGGGAAGCATCTCATTGTGGGAAAAAATTATTGTAGATGGAATAATAAAAGTTGAGTGGTTTGCTCAGGGTTAAAGTTGTCATCACTGATTAATATTAAAGTCTGACTCCCGTCTGCTAATCTTGGTCCAAGGGTCATTCCTTCTAAGTTATCTAACTCAATACCTAGGGTTTCTAGATCCAATAATAGCTTTTTTCTTAAGGGTGTAATCCCTTCTATTCCTTCTTGAAAACTAGCAATGGTTGAAGTTTCAGACGCAGCACTATTGACCACTTGAAATAATTTTGCGCCAAACCCAAACATTCCAAAGGTTCGCTCTAAACTCAACCATGACCCTTCTCTGGGTAAAGCGAGTAATTCTGTGAGTCCATTGGCGATCGCACCTTTGGGACTTTCATCCAACAAGTATAAATGTTCGGCTACCACCACCGGGGGACCCACGGGACTAATGACATAATGCAGCAGACGCACCGGAATGTTCACGGGAGGGGTTGGAGTTGTATCCTGTTTTAGAGAGGCTTCAGTGGCGGTAAATAGGCGGAAGGGGTCGTCTTTTAGGGTACTGGTGGCACTGATAGTTAAGGGTTCAAACCCGAGATTTTCTTCGACTCCTCTGGGTTCACTGTCAGGCTCGGTTGGGAGTAGATAACGTTGAGGAAGACGGATCTCTTGTTTAAGTTGTCCTGTAGCTGGGTTAAATTCGCCGATAAAGGGGTTTATTCCCTGTTTAGGAACTCCTTCACTAGAAATAAACAGAGTGCCTCTAGGAGACAAGGAAATGCCCTCTGGATCAATGGTTTGGGATGAGTAGGTTTGTACTGTTTCGTTTTTGAGCAAGGTGACATTTTCTACCGTTACCCCTTTTATTTTGGCGGTTTGTTGATTATCCGTAGAAATATCTATCTTCAGGGTATAAAATCGAGCAGGAGCTTGTTGGGAGCGATCGTCGGATAAGGCATAAAAGCGATCTTGTTGGCGATCGTAGGTAAGGGCAGATAAACCACCTAGAGGGGTTTCCTGGAACGTTTGACTAGGAATTTCGTATTTATCTAAAAATTGCAAACTAATTAGGGGAAATAGTCGCTCTTCTGCTTGAATTCGAGGGATATCAGTACAAGCAGATAAACTAATGCTCAGGATTAAGGCTAAGATTAGATGAGTAATTATCCTCACATTGATGACCAAATAACACAACGCTCTCTCAAATGTTATCTTATATTGAGTTATCCGTGGTCTGTGATCAGTTATTTCTTTTCAACTGATTGATTCGGGTAAGTATATGATTCAATTAATGTAAATGTTGGTGAGGACAATGATGACTTTTTTGGGTCACTATATTAATAAAATTTCTGTTTTAACTGTTCTAGGGTTTATCATTTTGGGTACTGAGATCCTACCATATAAGCAGCCTGCTTTATCTCTTCCTGAACCTGAATTAAATCCTTTAGAAATTCCTTTAGATGACGAATTACTTCCTCCTGTTCCTCGTCCTCTCACGCCATTAGAGCAAAAAAGATTGAGAAGGGAACTAGATGAATTAAATCAAGAAGCGCAACAAGAATTAGATGATGGTAATGATAATCGTGCCTTTGAAATTTGGTATCGAGAATTAAGATTAAGACGAGTTTTAGGGAGAATAGAAGAAGTTAACGCATTGGGAAGAGTTGGGGAAATTGCTTGGAATAAAACCCGCAGTGAAGATGTACAAATTATCAGTAAAAGAATCGTTGAGTTACAACAATTATCGGAACAGGAAGACCCCCTAAGTCCAAAATTTTTGATTGCTTTAGCCAATGCTTACGCTAAATTACATAGTTTAGATAATTCTATTATTGTGTATCAAAAAGTCTTAAACTATGCTAGGGAAAATGACAGTCCTTTTACTGAAAAAGAAGCGTTGCAAGGACTAGGAAGACTCTACTTAGCTAAATTTGATTATCCTAAAGCTGCAACTATCTATGAGAAATTATTAGATATGGCACAACTTGAACAAAATACTTACGAAGAGGGCTTATATTTACAAGCATTAGCTGAAATTTATACCGCTTCTTTACAACCTAATAATGCAGCAGACATAAAACAAAGATTAGTCGATAGTTATCTTGCTAGTCAAAATATTGAGTTTGTTCCTCCCTTAAAAATTGATATTGGTAAAGATTATGAAACCTTAGATCAGCCAGAATTAGCTAGTCAAAACTATCAGGAAGCTTACGCTTTAGCTTGGTCTTTACAACTGTTTGGTGCAGCAGCAGAAGCATTAACCAGATTAGCTAATTTATACGCTGAATATGAACAAGAAGACTATGCGTTACAGATTTATCAACGTTTAATTCAAGTTGAACAATTATCTTATAATTATTATGGTTTAATGAGAGTTTATGATAAGATTGGAGAAATTTATCTAGAAAATGAACAATATGAACCAGCTTTATCTGCTTTTCAAGAAGGATTAATTTTAGCTCGTTCTTTGAATCATAATCAAGAGCATTTTCTAGCACAAATTCAAAAAGTTAATCAGGGAATAAATCAAGAAATTGAACAACAAGAAATTCCTAAAGTTGAAGAAAACGTTCCCTCTATACCGACTGATATTGATACTATTAAAGATGAAATAGAAAACCGAGGCAATCCTGTTGATAGTATTGATGAATTTGACAATAGATTTGAACGAGATAATATGTTACCATAGTTAACATTAATTTTTGGCTTCTTTATGTCTTTTCGATTTGATTATTTAAGGCATTTTGAGATACTTTAGTAACATAAATGGTCACGAATACAGTAGCAATGAAACCGATTATATACAGTGCTGATTCTAAGGCTGTTTGTTCTCTTCCATCTGCTCCTAATGTAGCAATATTACCAATAATAGAACCAATATAAACATACATAATTGTACCCGGTAACATCCCAATCCAAGAGGCAATGGTATAATCTTTTAAGGACACTTGGGTAATACCAAAAGCATAGTTTAAAATAACAAAAGGGAGTACCGGAGATAAGCGAGTTAATCCAACAATTTTCCATCCTTCTTTGGCTACCGCTTCATCAACTGCTTGAAATTTTGGGTATTTTTCTATTTGTTTCGTAACCCATCCTCTCGCTAGATACCGTCCGATTAAAAAAGCCAAAATTGCCCCTAACATGGAAGCAATAGACACTAAAATAGAACCTTTTACCACACCAAAAATAACTCCTGCACCCAAGGTTAAAATAGATGCAGGAATTAGGAAAACGGCTGACAACATATAGACAAAGATAAAGATTAGATAACCAATGGTTCCTAAATCTTGTATCCATTGTAGCAAATTTTGTAAGGTTTGGGTAATACTAAAAGCATCTAATACCCCTAACTGTTTAATAACAATTATAGCAGCGGCCGTTAACACAGTAATGCCTCCTAATTTTAATCGTAGTTGTCTTGATTTTTGCTGTTGTATCATGGTTTTTTCCTGGATTTAGTTTCCGAATTGATTAAATTAATGAACCCCCACAACTTGAACCACTCCCAGCAGTACATCCGTAACAATAATTAGCTGTTTTAATGTCATTAATAACATCTAAATTATCAATATTTAATAAGGTTTCTACGGTGATGGGTTCCCCATTGGGTAAGGTAGCTGGAATGTTCTCCATTTGATTAAAATCACAGTCGTAAATATTACCTAAATAATCAATAGAAAGTTGATTACGACACATAATATGCTCGATAGTTTTGGGATTATAATGAGACTCTAAAAATTGAAGATAAGAATCATATAATTGTTTATTTTGCAAATAACTTTTTATCCTACCTATGGGTAAATTAGTAATGGTAAAAAGCTGATTGAATTTGATATCAAAATTTTCTTTGAGAAAGGTTTTATAATCTTGTTGTAAGTTGATTTGATCAGGGGTTAACGAAAACTTTTTATTGCTAGGAATAGGGGGATTATAGACTAAATCTAAAATCAAACTAGGATCATCTCCATATCCTAATTGATTGAGTTTTTGAATAGCACGAATAGAAGCATTATAAACCCCTTTACCTCTTTGTTTATCCACATTATCCTCTAAATAACAGGGTAAAGAAGCAATCACTCTTAATTGATTTTTGGCAAAATATTCGGGTAACTCTTCAAAACCTTCCTCAAAAAAGATAGTTAAGTTTGAACGTACAATTACTTCTTTTTTAGCTTGTCTTGCTGCTTCTACTAAGGGGTTAAACCCGTAGTTCATTTCCGGCGCACCTCCGGTTAAATCAACGGTTTCAATTTGTGGGAAACGATTAATGACTTCAAGTAATTGTTGACAAATTTCAGGGGATAATTCTTCTGTTCTTTTGGGACTTGCTTCTACATGGCAATGGTTACACGCAAGGTTACAACGTCGCCCTAAATTGATTTGTAATACGGTTATTTGTTGTTTAGTTAAAGGCTGTTTTACTTTTTGATCGAATGGGGTAATTTTATTAGTATTTAAAGCAATCATTTATTTTCCTCTATTATAAAACTTAGCAGCGATCCCTTAAGAATCACTGCTAACTAACCCTTGAACAATTAACAACATTCTCCAGGGGTACAACAGTCGATATCTTCATTAATTTCTGTTAGATGATAGTTACTGCCTTTGGTTTCTTTGGGATGGCGAATTGCTTTATTTTTGCAACTAAACTCTGTCGCTTCTTCTAAGGGTATTTCTTGATAAGGAGGTACCCCAATAATCTCCTCTTGATAAGGACTTTCAGCACGGGTTAAAATTTGATAAGTTTTATCACAAACCGCCATTCTTTCTCCCCGACAAAAAATGTGTCCATCATCGTCTTGAACTTGTTTCCAAGGCCCTTTATAAATAATAGATTGTTTTCTTTCTAAACAAGGTCCTTCTTTTCCTTTATAAGCACGAATTGTCATGGAACGAAATTCAACACCATCAATAACCTGCCAGGGTTTTTCCTCTCGTTTGAGGATTTCTATCCCATAAAAACCGACATTTTCAAACATCTTTAAAAATTGATCCTCTCGAAATGCTCCTGCAATACAACCACTCCACAAATCAGGATCATTAAGAATATTTTGTGTCGGATCTTCATCACACACAATATCAGAAATAACTGCCCTTCCTCCTCGTTTTAAAACGCGATATAGTTCTTTAAATAACTGTTGTTTATCTTTAGGTTTAACTAGGTTGAGAACACAGTTAGAAATAACAACATCTATGCTATTATCTGCAATCAAAGGAGATTCTTGACGCAAGCGATCGCATTCACTTTCAAACTCACTTAAGTCGTCCACCGATTGAATGGGATGATCTCTTAACCAACTTTCAACTAAGTCTAAATCTAAGGTTAAATCTTGTATTTTTCCCTTTACAAATTTAGTATTATATGCACCGATTTTATTCCCCATATCTTGTTGATATTTACGGGCAATTTTTAACATCTCATCATTAAAATCAACCCCAATAACTTGACCATTTTTACCTACTTTTTGTGCTATTATATAACAGTTTTTTCCCGTTCCCGATCCTAAATCTAAAACTGTTTCCCCTTCAGAAATATAACGAGTGGGATCCCCACAACCATAATCTTTTTCGATGATTTCTTGGGGTAAAATTTTTAAATAATTTCCCTCGTATTCTGTCGGACAACATAAACTAGGTTGTTGAACTTTTGCCCCTTGTTGATAACGATCTAGAACAGTTTTTTCGATATCATAACTAACCGAGTTTGAAGTGTGAGATGTTACCATTTTTAATTATCAACTACCTTTAATTGATTACAGAAGAAAACACAATAGACCATTTTTTCAGGAATGTAATATCATTAAAAAAGAAAGAAATGAGAATTTCCTGAGATTTGCCTTAACTTTCTTAAGATATCATCAATTTGTTACCCATAACTTAATTATGTGCGAATCTTTGACCCCAGACAACCAACCTGATTTATCTGAAATATTAACTGAACTACAGCTATTAAAAGATAAAGTAGCTAATTTGGAAGAAAAACTCAAGTTAGTATCAGATATTGACAGATATAGTCAATTGCAAGGTTTTTTGAAAGCAGGAAATTTTAAAGAAGCGGATCAAGAAACCAGCAAAGTAATTCTCGACGCAGTTAACCGTAGTCGGGATGATCTGACCCCCAACGACATGAAACAACTGCCTTGTAACATTTTGCAAGTTATTGATAGACTATGGCGAGACTATAGCAGCGATCGCTTTGGGTTTAGTATCCAGTTGCGTCTTTATATGGAGGTAGGAGGCAGTTTAGACACCCTACGCGCTCAGAATATGAGTATCCTAGAAAAGTATGGTGATCGTGTCGGTTGGCGCAAAAATGGACAATGGGAAGGCAATAACTACAATAAGTGGGATTTTAGCCTATCTGCCCCAGAAGGGTCGTTTCCGGCTATTTGGTGGAAATCTCCTTATGGTTTTAAAATGGCAACCTTTTGCTTTATGCGTTTAATTGAATGTGATCTCACTAATTAAAAATTAACCTACAATTATCATTAAGCAAAGTAATATTTTCTCTTCAGTCCTAGGGAGATGATTTCCATTAGTTACATTTAACCAATGAATGACCGTCCATCCTTTAACTTTAATTGTTCTCAAGATCAAAATAAAAAAATTCTTGAAATTACCGATTCTATTAATGCAGGAATTGCCTATATTGATAAGGAAAGAAGATATCGTTTTGTTAATCAATTTTATGAACGACGCTTTAACCATTCCCGTCAAACAATGATTGGTAAATATGTTTGGGAAGTAGTGGGCGAGGAAACTTATAATAATGTTAAACCCTTAATTGATCGAGTGCTTTTAGGCGAGCCACAAAATGTCGAGTTTTATATTACTTATGAAACAGGAAATACCAGTTATGTTAGTTGTTATTTAACTCCTGCATTTGATCAGTTAAAAACAGTAATTGGTTATTATCTTGTTGTTTTCGATATTACTAAACACAAAAAAATAGAGGAGTCTCTCGAAAAAGCCAATCAAGAATTAACTCGTTTAGCAACAGTAGACGATCTAACTAAAATTGCCAATAGACGTAGATTTGATGAATATTTATTTCAAGAATGGGGGCGATTATCCCGTACGAAACAACCCTTATCTTTAATTCTTTTTGATGTTGATTACTTTAAACTGTATAATGATTATTATGGTCATCCTCAAGGAGATAAATGTCTAACTAAAGTCGCTCAAATTGTTAAAAACGCGATTCATCGTTCTAGTGATTTGGTTGCTCGATATGGTGGCGAAGAATTTGCGGTTATTCTCTCAAATACTGATCAACAAGGGGCAATAATTGTAGCTCAACGTATTCAACAAAAGCTTAAAGCAGCAGCCATTCCTCATCAGGGTTCAAAAATCAGTTCGATTGTCTCTATTAGCCTAGGAATTGCTACTATGATCCCTACTCCAAAAAAGTCTTTGTATACTTTGATTAATTTAGCTGATCAGGTACTTTATAAAGCCAAAAAACAAGGCCGTAATCGCTATTGTTTCCCTCAAGTAAACAATCAAAATGAGTCAAAAAATAAGATCAACCAAATTATCTAAATAAATGTAACTCTTACTGCTATTTGAACCTAAAGTTATGATGAAATATACAAAGTATTTACTAATTTTTATTTTTTGCAATTATCCTCTAGGAAAACTTTTAGCGCAAGGAAGATTTGATCGCCCTACTTTTTTTAGGGATGGTCAACAATTAATGGAGCAAGAAATTCAACGATTACAACAACAATCGACTCCCAATAATATTGAACATCCTTCTCAACTGCTAACCATTGATACGGGACAACTACGTTGGCAAAAAATTGTTTTTCAAGATGGTAATTTTTCCGTTTGGATGCCCCAGGGACTACAAAGTTCAGAAACTGTTATTATCAGTTTAGGTGAAAGTAATTTATCGTTTGAAGTAGTAGCAACCCATCCTCAGAATTATCGCTTTGTGGCTGCTTATTCTAATAATTTAAGCTCTGAACAAATGGATGATTCAGAACAACTACTGAATCAAGTGACAGAAGGAATTATCAAAGAAACTAATTTTACTTTATTAACAGATAAAAATATAACTTGGGAACAATACACGGGTAAACAGTTAACCATGAAAAACGAAGATGAATTGATTAGTTTCCGAGTTTACATTATCAACAGTAAAGTCTATGTTCTAGCTGTTGGACAAAATGATAATAACCAAAATATATCAGAAAAGATTGTCAGTTTTTTCGACTCTTTTCGTCTTATCTAAATAGAAAGTGGTCTTCGATTAGATGCGGGTATAAATTCCCCTCTAATTGGCCTCCTGCCCCCTTTAATGTTTTGTAGATTTGTGCTGTCGTCGCATTCCTTTAGTTAAATAAGCTAACACAAAAACCGTCAAGCCCATCATGGCATATTGGAAATATTGAGTGGTTAACGTTGCCGTTAAAACTAATAATAAACTTAAAAACCAGATAGGAAATTTTTTAGCCATTGATACTTGCCTCCACTTTATTGATTAGTCAAAATTAACTGACGTTGATAGTATTTTCTTTAGTTGACGACTTAACCTAATATCAAATATAATTAACAAGATTTTAAAGGATTAGGTGGACTTAGAGGCTTTTGAGCCACACCGCTAAAATTAGCCCCGTTCATTGGTGGTAAATAAAACGAAAAGATTTTACACTAATTGAAGCATTTTTCGCAGAATTCGCAACCGTTATGGAAGACCTTTGGTTTCAACCGTTCATTTGGACAGATTATCGACTTGCCATTGTATTTACAGTGATTATACCTTTAATATTAAGTATTTGGGCATTATTGAAACAAGTTGATGCCATTGGGCGTTTATTAATCATTTATTGGCGAGTAGCCAGCTTATTGTTGATTACAGTGTATTTATTAGCCCCTGCTTGGGTGGGAGACAACTCCCCTTTTGAGGCATTTTGCGGACAAATCGGCTTTATAACTGCTTTGGCTGCCCGTATTCTCATCCCTGTTTCCTTATGGTTTTGGGTAGATTTGAATGATGAAATTAAAGATTTACCAGGGAGTTTCCTGAAGTTGATGGTCACTTCCTGGCGTTGGGCTGTGACCGTTTACGGCAGTATCGGAGCTATGGTTCATGTTCCTTTTCTTTCCTGTGCCGTGTCCCAAAACGCCTTAGAAACGCCGTTTTGTCAAGTTTGGATACAAGCACCAGTGGGGTATTGGTCTATGGTTCATGGAGACGCAACCCCTGGCTTTATGGGATTTATCGGGTTACTGGGACTGTCTATTTATGTTCTCTATTTTGCCTATTTTTTATTAGTTCGTTTAGGAAAACAGGGAAGATCAGCCCTAGAACATTAATCTACTAATAGTGAACTACTCCAACTATGGCTACGCTATAGTTGGGGCTTCCAAGCCGAAACCGAGAAGTCCAACTACAGCACTTATAAGCGATCGCTTTTATTTTTAATCTTTTATTTTAATGATAATAATTATCTTTAGAACGCTTAAAATTAGGAAGTTTGAAAAGGATTTTGTACCATTTGTTTATCAACTTTTTGGGTTAACTTATCTAATTCCATTACTTCTCCTTCACTCAGTTCCCAACCCATTGCACCTAAATTTTGTGCCATTTGTTGATAATTTTTTGCCCCAGGAATAGGGATAAACCCTTTACACATACACCAATTAATAGCCACTTGTGCCATCGTTTTTTGCCTTAAGGTTGCAATTTCTTCTAACCCTTGTAACAAAGGACGAATTTTCGGCAACATTTGTCTAAAAAATAGACCTCGAAACCCTTTAGGAAGCTTACCCTTTTCCTGATATTTGCCTGTTAATAATCCTAAAGCTAAAGGACTATAAGCAATTAATTTGATACCCAACTCATCACATACTTCCTTTACCCCTAATTCTGTGACAGGATAGGTGGATAATAAAGAATATTGTATCTGTAAGGTAACAATGGGAATATCTCTTTCAGCGAAGCGTTTAACAATTTGTTTCAGTCGTTTTGGCCCATAATTCGATAAACCTACCCCTTTTACCAACCCTTGTTCATATAAATCCCCTAACCCATCCAATAACGGCCATTCTTGCCAAGGAAAATAATTAGCCGTTGGCCAGTGCATTTGAACTAAATCAATATTTCTGCCCAACCGTTGCGCCGAAGCTTTTCCTGCATTTACCATAGATTGACGGGTCCATCGCCAAGGATAGGCTGCTAATTTAGTGGCAATACATATCTTATCCTGATTGGGTCCTTTGTACTCCTGCGTAAACTGTCCTAACAGGGTTTCACTGCGTCCCTTGAGGGTTCCAGTCCCGTAGGAGTCTCCCGTATCAAATAAGATAACACCTCGGCTCACAGCCAAGTTAAACACTTGCTGGAGACTTTCATCCATCCTCTGATCATAACCCCACAAAAAACGATTTCCCCAGGCCCAAGTCCCGCATCCCATCTGAGACAATGAGAGGGAAGAATTAACCGTAATGAAGTTTTCTGTCGTCTTATCTAAGTTTTGGGAGGGTTGGGTTGTCATCAGTTATCTATCGGTTAGTTTCGTGATCAGTTAAATATTAGCAATTTATCAGGAACTGGTGACAAAACTCACCTTATTGTGTTAACACGCTCACTGTTCTTATAGCAAGCAAAAGCGATAATTTTTAAAGATTCTGCTGATAAACTCAAGAGAGAACTATGATGATCAACTTATCTGATAGAGACGTTAGACAAAAATTTCTACAGTGTAATTATTCTATTTTATCCAGTTGTTTCTGGCACTTTCGTCAACAAAAAGGAGAAGGCTTATTAGTTATCGTCTTTGATGAGTATGAAAGGGACTTGAGACTAGAATATGAAACCAATTTATCTGAGTTGTTTTCTGAGAGAACATTAAATAAAAAAGTTTATCCCAAGATTAATACCTATAATTATAATCAAGAATTATTAGTGGCTTTTCAACTCAAATTAGAACGACGCGCTAATGCGGATAACTGTATGTTACATTCTATTGGTTCCAGCAACTTTCCTGTGAAAATTGCTGCTGAAGTTGCTCATATTTTATTTCAAAACTTGCAAGCTGAACAAGAATTATGTGCAGCTTAAAGCAATGAATAAACTTGATCTAACGACGAGGTTCAGATGCTTCTAGGAGAAACTGTTCTCCATTTTGTTCATAAACGAGAACTCGTTCCCCTCTAGTGACTGAATTACTGGGATGATGAAATCTTAGCTTTGTTTTATCAGATAATTCAACAAATAAAATACTACCATAGGGTCCAGATACCACCCCTGTAACGGTACCAACTTCATAGGGAGACTTCCTCGCTACATTTTCAGCATTAGAACCTTGCTGTGAAGACGTTTGTTTAATGGGTTCTGCGGGGGTTATTTTGGCAACAGAAACTAGGGCAAAAATTGAAATAATGCCAACTAAAAATCCATTCATTTAATTTTCCTCAATGATAGAATAGCTGAGGTTATTTCAGTCGTTGATAACCTCGTTTATAACTATTTCTTCCTTTCTTTCACTCTAGAAGTCACCGTTAACTGAAGCTATAAAAAGAAAATTAAATTGATTATTAATCGATATTTTTAATTATTAATTTAGTTTTATTTGTCTAAAATATAGTATAATTTAGTCTTATTAATGTAATTGTTCCTTCTCTTATATTGTCTTGAATCAGAATATAATCTCCTTGCGAATCTTTTCTTTAATTGCTTGTTCTATCTTGACATCAAAATCAGGATCACCAACTTTTGTAATAACTTGTTTTGGTTGTTTATTTCGTCTTTGTAAATAAGCTTGTAAAGCAGATTGTTCATTTTTATGTTCTAAAAAATATTGTCTAAGTTCTTGGTCTGACATTTGATTATAATTAATTTCTGACATTAAATTACTTCTCCATTGGGGGTTATTTCAATTTCGATATTTTCCTCATCTCCTGCCAAAATAAACAGATTACCTGTTCTTTCATCGGTACAAATGAGATGGATTGGTTGTAAGGATCGATACGTTAAATAATAACAAAAGTTGGGTGTATTATCTTTCATTCTCATCTTCTATAATTTTTATTTTTTCATAGAGACTATCTACGGTTTCCCCTTCAAAAAGTTTTTCTTTGAGGTTTAAATAATCAACACTGTCTAAATTACAAATAGCTAAAAAACGCATTAATTTAGAAGGTTCTAAATGTTGACTTAAAACTTGTAAAGCTTCTTCAATAATGGCTGTATCTCTATCTATATTAATTTTCATTTTCTGCGAATTTTTCCTTCAACTGCTTGTTCGATCTTCAAATCAAAATCAGGATCACCAACTTTTGTAATAACTTCTCTTGGTTGTTGATTTCGTCTTTGTAAATAAGCTTGTAAAGCAGATTGATTATTTTTATGTTCTAAAAAATATTGTCTAAGTTCTTGATCTGACATTTGATCATAATTAATTTCTAACATTAAATTTCCCCTTGAATTTTCTTCTGTAAAATCTCTTTAATTTGAGCTTGAGACAGAGAAGCATCATACCAAACAGCTTCAGTATCAGGACTACGACGACTCATTAATAAATCTATGGCTTCTTGATCGTCCCGATGGGCTAAAACATAAGCTTTAAGCTCTTTTCTGGTCATTTTTTCAAAATTAGGTTTCATCAATAAATCTCCATGTTCTCTTAAACTTTGGTAGTCATTGGCTCAAAATGTAGTATCATAAATTGATCAGCACTGAGTCCGAGAGATTCGTAAGTCCGTCCATTGCGATCGCTAAATTCAACTTCATAAGCTGTTCCATCGGCTAAAATATCAACAACCGTGCCGACTTGACCTTTAAATAGTTTATCTTCAGGAAGATCAACAGTTAAGGCAACCACATCAAGCAACTTTACTTTATCAGTTTTCATGGTATTCGACCTCCAAAAAATAGTTTAAAATAATAACAATAATTTGGTGCATTACATTTCATTAATGCACCCTACAATATCCGAAATACTACTGAAAACATTTAATTTAAAATGCCTAACTACAGAAGATTATATGTATTTCAAGGTACATATTTTATTACTCAAGTTACTTACAAAAGACAACAATGGCTATGTAGTGAAACGGGAAGAAAAGGACTGAGAGAAGCAATAGAAAAAGTAAGAGAAAAATATTTCTTTTCTATTGATGCTTTTATCCTATTACCTGATCATTTTCATTGTCTCTTCACTTTACCTGAAAATGATGATAATATTTCAGTTAGATTAAAATTGATAAAAACTTATGTTAGTAAGCATTATAAAAATGATATAGGAGTTGATGTAAAACTTTCTCGCTCAGGGGAAAGACGAGGAGAAAGTAATCTTTGGCAGCGTCGTTTTTGGGAACATTGTATTAGAAATGAACAAGATTTAATTGCTCATTATGATTATATTCATTATAATCCGGTTAAACATGGTTTATGTAATTCTCCTCAAGATTGGCCATATTCAAGCATTCATCGTTTAATTAAACAAGGAGTTTATGCTGCTGATTGGGGAAAGAATGATAAAATAGAAATACCGGAAAACATCGGCAAAGAATAATAATTTATCTTACCGTAGGGTGGATTAGCGAGAGCATAATCCACCAGAAAATAGTTTAATATAATAACAAGAATTTGGTGCATTACACTTCGTTAATGCACCCTACAAAAAAGCGATCGCAGTTACCGTAGGGTGGATTAGCAAGAGCGTAATCCACCAGAAAATAGGTTAATATAATAACAAGAATTCGGTGCATTACATTTCATTAATGCACCCTACAAGAAAGGGATCGCAGTTACGGTAGGGTGGATTAGCAAGAGCGTAATCCACCAGAAAATAGGTTAAAATGATAACAACAATTCGGTGCATTACATTTCATTAATGCACCCTACAAGCTAATCAGACAACTTGATACAGTAAGTTCCATGATTGAAAGTGTCCCCATCCCTTGATTCTTCACCATCTGAAATTCCAAATAAATAACCTTGTCTCTGACATTCCTTTCTCATTTCGTCTGTAAGATTTCTCCAATTGTCGTAGAGATATGGTCCTGATACATCAATTCTTTTCAACTTGATACCTGATTCACGAAAAGCTGGGTCGGCTAACGCTTCTTCCTTTGCACGTTGAATCTCTTCGATTGCATCTTCCTTTACACGCCTAATTTCATTAGGGTCAAGGTTGTTTAGATTGTTTACATTTTGCTGAAGCGTGCCTAGCCAAAAAGCACATCCAATTATGGCTGTTGCTCCTGCTATAATTGAAGCCCAATCAATTGTTCGCAATGACATTTATTTAAGTCCTCTATTCTTAATTAAGAAAACCATCTTTTCCAAAGAGATACTCAAGGTGGACTCAAAAAAGCCCACCCTAAACTAACAATTAACCTTTCTCTCTCAACTTATCCAAAACACTTGGATCAACGACCGTAGACTTATCTCCAACAATGTCTTGACCGGCCGCTATTTGACGTAAGAAACGTCGTACAATTTTACCCGATCGCGTTTTGGGAAGTGCCTCAGCAAACTGAATAGTACCCGGACGGGCGATCGCACTAATTTTAGTGACGACGTGCTGTTTTAACTCCTTATTTAACTCATCACTGGGACTATAATTATCCTTGAGGGTAACAAAGGCATAAATATCTTCCCCTTTGATCTCATGGGGAACCCCCACCACAGACGCTTCAGCAACCGCAGGATGAGACACCAAAGCTGACTCTAACTCCATCGAACCCAAACGGTGTCCAGACACATTCATCACGTCATCGGTACGGCCTAAAATCCAAAAATAGCCCTCACTGTCCCGACGCGCACTATCTCCAGCGAAATAGACGGGTTTACCTTCAACTTCAGGAATGGGGTCCCAATAGGTCTTTTGGAAGCGTTCAGGGTTATTATAGACGGTGCGTAACATACTAGGCCAAGGATGTTTGATGACTAAATATCCCCCGGTGTTGTCGGGAACAGCGTTACCGTCTTTATCCACCACATCGGCAATAATACCAGGGAAGGGACGAGTGGCCGATCCGGGTTTAGTAGGTGTTGCACCCGGTAACGGTGTAATCATCACGCCACCGGTTTCGGTTTGCCACCAAGTATCAACGATAGGGCATTTTTCCGCCCCAATAACCCGGTGATACCACATCCAAGCTTCGGGGTTGATGGGTTCCCCAACGGTTCCCAATAAACGCAAGGATGAAAGATCCCGCGCTTTCGGTAACTCTTCTCCCATCTTCATGAAAGCACGAATAGCGGTGGGTGCGGTATAAAAGACATTGACCCCGTATTTTTCAACTACATCCCAGAAACAACCAGGGTTTGAGGGACGGGGAACCCCTTCGTACATTAAGGAGGTGGCACCATTGGACAAGGGACCGTAAACAATGTAACTATGTCCTGTGATCCAACCTACATCGGCAGTACACCAATACACATCATTATCTTTGAGGTCAAAGATCCATTTTGTGGTCATATGGGTGTAAAGGTTATAACCGCCGGTGGTATGAACTACGCCTTTAGGTTTACCGGTACTGCCACTGGTATAAAGGATGAATAGGGGATCTTCGCTATCCATAACCTCTGCATCGCATTGAGGAGAAGCATCTTTTTGGAGATCGTGCCACCAATAATCACGCCCCTCGCGCATGGTAACGTCTTGTTTGGTCCGTTGTACCACGATCACTTTTTGGACGCTAGAAGCCCCATTTTCCAGGGCTTTATCCACTTCAGGTTTGAGGGGAACCACCTTATCTTTGCGGAAACCTCCATCAGCAGTGACGACAACTTTGGCCGCTGCATCTTCTAAGCGATCGCGTAACGCTTCGGCACTAAACCCCCCAAACACCACACTATGGGGCGCACCGATCCGAGTACAGGCTAACATAGCGATGGCAGCTTCGGGAATCATGGGCATATAAATACCCACGCGATCGCCTTTTTGTACCCCCATGTCTTTCAACACATTGGCAAACTGACACACTTCTCGGTGGAGTTCCCCATAAGTGATGGTACGAGAGTCGCCGGGTTCCCCTTCCCAAATAATGGCTGCTTTGTTGCGTCGCCAACTGGTAAGATGGCGATCGAGGCAGTTATAGGACATATTCAGTTTGCCGTTGACAAACCATTTGGCCGTGGGGGGGTTCCAGTCGAGAACGTTATCCCATTTCTCGAACCAATGTAATTCTTGTTCTGCCAGTTCTGCCCAAAAGGTTTCGGGATCGTTTTTGGCTTTTTCGTATAGCTGTTCGTACTGTTGAAAACTTTTGATATGTGCGTTGTCAGAAAACTCAGCAGCCGGTGGAAACACTCGTTGTTCTTGTAAGACAGATTCAATGGTGTTTTTTTCAGAGGATGCAACCATAATTATAGACCTCAAACAAGGTTCATGTAATCTTTATGATTATAAGTCGGAAGTGATGTTTATCAAGGGTTTCAATTCATTTACAAAAGTTAATCAACCCCCTACTTTTTGATCCGACTCCTTACAGTAAACGGATAAAGATTCCACCTTTAATTTACCTTATTTTGGGTACTTTAACCTAGACTTTTGAATGTTTTATTATCTTCTTTTAATCTTTTCTCGTTTGAACTTTTTATTGTTAATTTTGATGTTCTTTTTATCTATTTATATTGACATTTTCTTAAAATTGTTCTAGGTAGATTCAAGGTAAACTCATAGAAATATTTTTTAGAAATATGATAAAAGCATTTATTGAGAGCATAGTTGAATGTATCTTGAGCGCAGATACAAATATTTTAGATAAATATATTTTGACTGGGTTTCGTGAATATTTGACAGCAGTTAATCATCCTGTTTCTTGGTATATTGAATCTCTTCAATATTTTACTGAACTATAATTAATCAAGAGGAAAGAGATTAAATTCCTCACGGATTTTTCTAGTTAACAAACGATAATGTCTCATTTCTTTTAACCTAAAAAAAACTGACTTATAATTATCCTGATGTAATTTATCAAAACCGGTTTGATAGATATTTTCTTGATTACCTATATTGTATATAGCACCAAAAAAAGGTAAAGGAAGATAAGGATATTTTTCTACATTTTTAAGAATTTTTTTACGAACATGAAAATGTTGATGATTTCCGTAATGTAGATAGGTTTGTTGACCATGATTATCTGCTTCTTTTGGTAGATCGATTTTATCTAAACGAATTATATTACCAGTCCCACAAATTTTATTGAACTTATAGTTCCTCAAATAAATAAATTTGCTGGATTCTTGATAGACATAACCATAATCTATAAACCATCCACTATGTTCTTCATTGGCATTTTGATCAACAAACTCAGCTATAGACTGACTGATACAATCATCAGCATCGACCACCATAACATAATCTGAACCGTTTTTTTTTGCCTCAATTAAACCAATTAAAATTCGGTGTCCTTTATCAGCATCTTTGTCAACGACTGTTTTTTTATGAATAGGACAAAAATTAACTTTTATATATTTTACGTTGGGATGTTGAAAATCTATTTCTGGAATAACATTAGAGATAACAATGACACGAAAATGTGGAATAGTTTGATTACATACAGATTTAAGAGTCCTTGTAAAAAGTTTTAGGACTCTTTCCCAGTCTGACGAAACTTCAGGACTTTTTAAAGGAATAATAAATGTAAGCATTTTTTACAGAAAGATTATTTTGTTATCTTGAAACAAGTATAATAAGATATTATCATGAGCCGCTAAACGATTATAAGGTAAATCATGGGTAAGGTTTGGGAACTAGATTTTTATTCACGGCCAATTTTAGACGAAAATAACAAAAAACAATGGGAAGTCTTGATCTGTGAAACCCAGACAGATAGCCAAGGAACGTTAGAAAAGGGGTTTCGTTATGCTCAATTTTGTCCCCCTAATACGGTAAACTCTATTTGGTTACGGGAAGCCTTAGAAACCGCCATAAAGAAAGCAGGAGACACTCCCAGTAAAATCCGCTTTTTCCGTCGTCAGATGAATAATATGATTGTCAAAGCTTGCGAAGATGCAGGTTTAGTGGCGACTCCCAGTCGTCGTACCTATACCCTCAATCATTGGCTACAACAACGTCAAAAAGACTTTTATCCCTCTCAAGCGGGTTATGATGAAAAGGTGGCCAGTAACGCATCTGTGGCCTATCCTACCCTAAATGCGATCGCTTTACCGGATGCAGTGAGAGGGGATAAGTCTGATAAATGGGCCTTTGTCAGTCTCGAAGCATCGGCCTTTGAAGACATGAAAGAGTGGGATATTCGCTTTGGGGAAGGATTTCCCTTACAATTAGCTAATCTTTCCCCTAACACCAAAATTCCTGGGTTTATCATCTTTTCTCAACGGGCCCTACCCCTAGCTGCTTGGATGTCAGGGTTAGAGTTAGTTTCCCTCAAATTTCAAAGCAAACCTCTCCCTCTTTTATCCTTGGAAACCGGACTAAGTGATAGTTGGATTTTAGCCAATTTAACCGATAAGAGTAGCATAGCAGAAGGCCAAGGGTTTGAAGATACCAAAAATAAAGCCCAAGGGGTTCATTTTCTAGCCATTCAATCTCGTCCCGATGTAGAAACATTTAGTGGTTTTTGGTTACTGAAAGACGATAAATAACACTACCCATTATGGTTTGTAAGGTGGAGAAATCAGGGATTTATGTGAACTACCCGTAAAGGTAAAAAACTTTGCCCACCCTGCAAAACATTTTTGAATCTTCCTTTTGATAAAAATACTGGATTAAATCAATATATAGCTAGTTTTGGCCACATTTACCCTTACACTTTCCTAAAGTTCCACTAAGGGATAGCTACCACAGTGATTGTAGTGAAATAGTCTATAATGTCTCTAATCAGCAACAGACAGTTGATAGATGGATAGTTTTCGCTCAAAAAAAGGTTGTTAATCCGTATTTTTACATAAAAATTTACCTTTTGAAATAAAGTATTTAAACCGTTTATTAAACTTTTCAAACCCTTGCCAGATCAATCTTTTACTATAATTAATTATTATCCAAATAGCAAATATAAACCTTCAATTGCTTCATTTTTAATCAAAAATTAATATTTAATTTCAGTAGTTTTACGACTCCGTTTATTCCACAATAGGGGTTAATCTAATACTGAACTAAGTAAGTTAAATTATTAAGTTTCGATTAACACAGTTTCTACCTAAACAATAGAACTTACGAAATCCTTGTATCCACTCGTTGTTGTCCTAAAAAATTTCTTAACTATCACAATTTCCTAATTCAATCAATACTTTTACTAACCATGAATAACGACCAATTAATCGCTGATATCCTTGATCCTTCTCTTATTTTAGGAGAACAAAATAGCACCACTGTTTCCATCAACGAAACCACTTACCTAGAATTTGAACCAGCGACAGCAGAAAGTACCACTGCAACTGTTGAGAGTTCAGAGAGTTCACCCATTGTAGAATTTGAATCAACCACTTACAGTATCAACGAAGATCAAGGACTATCAATAGTTGTTACCCTCATCCGTAGTGGAGACACCAGTATTAACTCGTTGGTTCATCTGGACGCAGTGGGAGGAAATGCAACCTTAGGCAGTGATTACACTTTCAATAACCTGATTGATTTTGCAGTAGGGGAAACCACCAAAGCAGTAGAAATTTTCCTGAATAACGACGGGCAAATTGAAGGAACCGAAACCATCGAATTGCAACTCCTTTCCGGTCAGACCAATGAAAATTATGTGGTTGGGACTCAAAATACCGCCACTGTCGAGATTTTGGATAGTTCACCCACAGTAGAATTTGGGGCAGCTACTTACAGCATCAGGGAAGATCAAGGACTATCGATGAGTGTTACCCTAACCCGTAGTGGAGACACCAGTTTTGACTCCTTAGTTCGTATCAACCCCATGGGAGGGACTGCAACCCTAGGACTTGATTATGGTTTCAACAACGCCATTTATTTTGCAGAAGGAGAAACCACGAAAGCGGTGGAAATTTTCCTCAATAATGATTCGCAAATGGAAGGAACTGAAACCATTGAATTACAACTCGTTTCAGGTCAAGGTAACGATAATTACATCGTTGGGACTCAAAATACCACTACCGTTGAGATTGTTGAGAATGTTGATGTGGTTAATAATGATGGTATCATCGCTGAAATTGGTGAAGTTACCAATTTAACCCATGAGAGTCAAACCATTGTCCTCGATCATAACTTTATCAATCCGGTCATTTTTGCTCAACCTTTATCCTACAATGGTTCTGACCCTTCCACCATCAGAATTACTGATATTCAAAGCGATCGCTTCTCAGTTCAACTTCAAGAACCCACGTTAATTGATGGGAATTCTCATGCTGGTACTCATACCAGCGAAAGCTTTAGTTTCCTAGTGGTTGAACAGGGAGTCTGGGAACTATCTGACGGCAGTATCATAGAAGTCGGTAACATTAAAACGGATGCTATTACTACATCAAATTGGGAAACCATTAACTTTAATCATGACTTTTCTGATACCCCAGTGGTTTTAACTCAAGTTCAAACGGATAACGATGCCACCTTTGTCAGAACTCGTCAAAATAATACCACTAATAATGGATTTGAGGTTGCTTTAGAAGAAGAAGAAGCTTTCAATTCTAGTGGACATGGGTCAGAAACCATTGCTTGGTTAGCCATTTCTCCCGGTCAAGGGAATTGGGATGGTAATCAGTTTATCGCAGGAACTACTGGGGATCAAGTAACCCATAATTGGCATACCCTTGACTTTGGTAATACCTTTGTCAATGCGCCAAAATTCTTAGGCAATATCGCCACGTTTGATGGTGGAGATTCTTCAGGATTAAGATATCAAAACCTCAATAATGGTAACGTTCAAATTAAGATTGAAGAAGATACCAGTAGGGACAGTGAAACCAACCATACCACTGAAGATATCAATTTCTTCGCCATTGAAGCCAACGGAAACTTAACCGCTTCTGTAGATTCTTTAACCGGGTTAGTAACGGCTGAAACGGGAACCCTTGATGCAGATACCTTCATTCTCGGAAATGTCAGTGAAGCCTTATATGATAACTATGGACAACAAGATTATCTAGAAATCTCTGACTTTGATCTATCCCAAGATATCATTCAATTACACGGTTCAGCCGAGGATTATTATCTGGGTTCTTCTCCTTCTGGCAACAACGATCAAGGAATTTTCCTTAAAGTTGCTGGTATGGAAGATGAATTAGTGGGTATTGTTAAAGAGACAACTGGCTTAGATATTAATGGTAATTCTTTTACTTTTGTTTAAAATGATGGTGTGACCTGGGTTAGATAGTCTAACTCAGGTCTTTAAAATAGGAAGAAAGTAACAGCAATTTTCAACGGTAACCATGAATACCCCTTCTACTGTAGCCAGCGATCACTGTATGATTCCGGTGATCAAAACCCCGGAAGATTATCTCGTCTTTCGCATTACTCCCCAGGATACCAACCGTTTAGCTATCGTCTTTGATACCAGTATGGCGGATGATTCTTTAACCGTATGCGTAGAAATCTTTGATCCAGGGGGAAGTACCCCCACCCATCGTCATAACTTTGCCCTGGAAATGTTTTTTATCCTCAAAGGAGAAGGGTTAGCGGTTTGTGACGGCAAAGATATTCCTTTGCATCCGGGGGACAGTTTATTGGTTCGTCCGACGGGTATTCATGAAATTAGAAATATCGGCAAAAATCGTTTATATGCCATCTGTTTTATGGTTCCCAACGAAGACTTTTCCGAGTTAATTCGTAATGGAGTGAAGGAAAGTTTTGACGAAGAAGACTTACAAGTTTTACGAGGATATGGTGTGTAGGTTGGGTAGAGGAACGAAACCCAACTAATAGCTACAAGACTAAATAAAGTTCTGATCAAGGTCAACTTTTGTTAATATCATTATGACCAGTAACAGGAAAAGGTGACCCTTGAATGAACCCATAACAGCAATACAATCAAATACCCGTAAAGAGTTGCGTCAATTGGTCTGCAACCAGTTGGCCTTATTATTAGAACAGGGTAATCTACAAGGGGCAAAAGCCTTGTTAGTTCCGGTACAACCGGTGGATATTGCTGAGGCCATTGAAGGTTTACCCCAGTCAATGCAGGTGATCGCCTTTCGTTTATTGGTCAAAGAAGAAGCGATCGCTGTCTATGAACATTTAGATTCTACGGTTCAACAATCTTTAATTGAACAGTTTAAGCAACAAGAAGTTAGAGATATTGTCGATGAAATGTCCCCGGACGATCGGGCCCGTTTATTTGATGAATTACCGGCTAAAGTCGTCCGTCGTTTACTCGAACAATTAAGCCCTGAAGAACGACAAACCACCGCGTTATTATTAGGTTACGAAGAATATACTGCCGGGCGCATTATGACCCCGGAATATATTTCCCTCAAACAAAGTTTAACCGTTGGCCAAACGTTAGAAAGAATTAGAACCTTAGCTACCGCTTCAGAAATTGTTTATTATCTCTACGTTACCGATGCGTTTCGCCATCTGGTGGGGATTGTTTCCCTGCGAGATTTAGTCTTATCTTCCCCAGAAGTGACTTTAGGGGAAATTATGGCCAAAGAGATCGTTTCTGTTAACACCAACGACGATCAAGAAGAAGTAGCGCGAGTGATCCAACGATACGATTTATTAGCGGTTCCGGTGGTGGACAAAGAACAAAGATTAGTGGGGGTGGTTACAGTAGATGATGTCATTGATATCATACAACAGGAAGCCACTGAAGACATCTATGCGTTGGGTGGGGTTCAATCTGATGGAGATAACTATTTTCAGACCAACTTACTCACAGTGGCCCGTAAACGGGTGATGTGGTTATTAATCTTGTTGTTAACTAATACCGTCACCGGTACCATTATTAAATCTCAAGTCGGTTTACTCGAACAAATGGCTATCCTCACGGCGTTTATCCCTTTGTTAACGGGGACGGGGGGTAATGTGGGGGCCCAGTCTTCAACGGTGGTCATTCGCGGTCTCAATACGGACGATATCAGGGATTTGGGCGCGGGACAAGTGATTTTAAGGGAATTGATGGCGGGGGCGTTATTAGGGGTTGCGTTGGGGGTTTTAGCGACGGTTTGGGCCTATGGCCTCCAAGGAAACTGGTTGGTTTCAATTTCTGTGGGTATTAGTTTAGTAGCGATCGCTATTTTAGCCTCGGTTGCGGGTTCGGCGTTACCGTTTGTGTTTCGGTCGTTTGGCCTCGATCCGGCGTTGATGTCGGCCCCGTTTATTACAACCGCAGTAGACGTGATTGGGGTGTTAATTTATTTTTCTATTGCTAGACTTGTTTTAGGTCTTTAAGAGAGTGTTGATTAAAGGAACATTAAAAACCAGCTTTGTAGCTTTGTAGGGTGGGCAAAGTTTTCTACTTTATGGGTAGTCCAGATCAATCTCTAATTTGCCCACCTTACCGTCTTCAGATTTTGTTTATAAACAGTCTCTAAGTGTTTAAATAATTAGCTATTTTTTCAATCATATACAAACTAGCCACCGAGTTTCCCTGTGCATCAAGAGGCGGACTATAACAGGCGATCGCGCCTTGTTCTGGCACTATAGATAAAATAGCACCACTCACCCCTGATTTACTGGGAAACTTAATTTTAGTTGTCAAGTTTTTTGAGGCTTCATACAGTCCACACGCCGTCATAATTTTGGTCACAATTGAAACATAATTTTGCTCAATATTTTGAGAGTTTACCAATAATAAACCGAGTTTTGCTAAATCAATAATCGTCCCAGAAAGACAGCAAATTTTATTGTAAGTATCTAGGGTGATTTCTGGATTTTTTATATGGTTTTTTCGGGTTAATTCATCAAGAATAGCTTGGTTACGGGGGTTAGGTAAGGATTGAACTGATTCTAACATCAATTCATCTAAAAATAGCTCAGATTTTCCCTGTTGATTTAACCATTGTTGTAAATTTTGACATTTAGTATCACCATCTTTTCCAGGGAGTAAAGAGGCTAACGTCAAGGCACCACTATTGATCATCGGATTACGAGGAAATCCTTGATCGAGTCGTAATTGTTCTAGGGAATTAAACGGATAATTAGAAGGGACAGATCCAACTTTTCTAAAGAGCAATTCTTCTCCTAATTTTGACAGCAAATAAAGTAATAAAAAAGGTTTAATAATACTCATCAAAGGAAAGGTAATATGACTATCTCCTTGGTTAAGGGTATAATAATCTTTAGTGATAAGACAAAGAGTCAATAAACTCGGATTAACTTGTTTCAATAAAGGAATATAGTGGGGTAATTCACCTTTTTTTGCTTCCTGATGTGCTTGAATTAACCAGTTCCATAATTGTTCTGAAGATAGATGAGATAATTGTTTCATATAACTCCTACTAAATCATAATTTACGATGTTATTATCCACTAATTGAGCAACTCGAAATGCAGAAGTAATAGCACCTTCATGTAGGCCATCAGCTAAATAAGCACCTGCATGATAAGTATTATTTTCTCCATTGGTTTCAACAATTTCGGGAACATAGTTCATCGATTCCACTGTATATAAAGGAGTATGATGTTCCTGAATATGAACAATTTTCTCTTCGTTAATTAACTCTTCTAGATTAAAAGCTAAACTATACTTTTTAGAAAAATCAAGACCACAAAGATGATTCAAATAAGCATTATAACCCCAGGATTTTTTGGTTTGAAAAAAGTCAAATTCTGCAAATTGTTTGATACCATAGGGTTCATAAATACTAGCATCAGTATGAGCCATATTGGTTGCTATATTTTTCTTCCAAGGATAAAATCGTTTTGTTTCGACTTCCGTTGCATCAGATAATAACATTAATACTTGATCAGGAGGAGTCGCAAAAACAACCCGATCAAACTCTTGATAAGTTCCATCATTAAAATGAATATTAACCGAATTATCTAATCTCGAAATTTTCAAAATTTTTGCACTCACAAATGTCTTACCTTTCAATTTCTCTAAAATTCTTTCAATGTAAGAATACACACCCCCTTTAACCCTTAACCAGTCCACAAAAACATAATTTTTCAGGATAGGTATTCCCAACGCTGCTGGAAATTGATCAATTAACTCAAACGATATAGAATAACTATACATTAATAGTAATTTTAGCCAACAATTCCGAATACATTGACGATCTAAATAATAAGCAATAGAATGATCATAAAATTCTTCTTGGTTACTAAACTTTAGTTTTGCCCACAGTCCCGCAGAACGAGCGTATAATGTATCTAAGCGTATATATTCTAACCATCTTTTCCATCCTTCAAAATTTCTTCTAATCATTCCTCCTGATAAAAAATGTCGACCATCCTTTAGAAATAATCCTGAACCGGTTTGTATGGGTTCTAACTCCACCCCTAGTTCTTCCATTAAACTAATAAAATTATGAAAGACTGTCGGAAATTCTAAAACTCCACAATCTAAGATTAAATGACAATTAGAATGATTGGGTTTAACATTCTTATTTAAAGTAATAATATGACCACCTAAATAGGGTTGTTTTTCAAAAATAGTAACGAAATGTCCTTGTTTTTCTAGTAAGTAAGCTGTGACCATTCCGCTTGCACCACCACCAACAATTGCGAATTTCATAGTATTTTTCTCCTCAATATTTTTAATAATAAACAACCAAAAAATTAATTAATTCTTCTGTTTACTTACACTTTTGGATAAGATTAAATCCCCTGATAATTTTTGATACAAACTTGCCCCTGTCCAAAACGTAGGTGCAAACCCTGGATATCCAGAAGACGCATTACAAAAATAGAAATTATTGAGGGAAGTTTCTTCATTTAGTCGTCCTATTGTCATCTGTTTCGGGGTTAAACTGGAACCATAAGAATTCCCCATTGGACACCAACAAAATCGTTCATTGGTTGTCGGACTTCCTGTCATTTTTAGCACTAAATGTTCTCTGAAATTAGGAACATATTTCTCTTCCATTATATTGATCATGATGTCTAAGATTTCTTCTTTTTTCTGATAGTAATCTTTCTTATCCTTATCTTTGAGTTCTCTAAAATAATTATAATTAGCTACAGTTAAGAACTCAACAATCTGGCAATCTTCGGGACAGTCTCTTGCTTCATTTGTCAGTAAAGTTGGGGTGGTAATAGCAAAACTTAATTGAGAGAAATCATTATCTTCATACATTTGCTTAAAAGCAGTATTTAAGTCTTTTTGTTCACTATGAAACGTATTCCATTCTCCAAAACCATAGTCCCTCAAATCAATATCTTTGACCACACAATAAGCAACATAATTTGAGGCAGAATATTCATAATCTAATTTTCGACGAATTGAGGGAGAAAATTTCTCAAATCCGATCATTTTTGCCGCTTTTTTTGGATCAATATTACAAATAACAGTCTTACCTGTAAATTCTTCAGTTTCATGGGTATGACGGTTAATTGCTTTAACCCCTGTCACCGTTCTTTTACTCACAATAAAGTCGATCACTTCCTCATCGTATAAAATTTCTCCTTGATTTTCTTCAATCACTTTAACTAAAGAATCTATCACAAATTCAAAGTGTTTATCGGGATAATAAGCCCCTCTTTGATACCCTGTAAAGAGAATTACCCAAGCGTAAAAAGAGAGTTGTTCAGGGGGTAATAAAAAATCAGGCCATTGTAAAGCTAATAACGTTTGAGCTTCTTTTGGTAAGTGAAATTTGTCAAAAACATCCTGTAGGGTACGATTAACATACTGTACTGTCCTAATAACCCCGAAAAAATTCTTGATAATTTCTCCAAAAATCAAAGGTTGCGTTAACTCTTTTAATCCGTGACTAACTGCATTAACTTCTGAAATAAACCGAGCAATATTATCCTTTTTCTCAGGAAATAACGTTGATAATCTTTCAATTAAAACTTGAGAATCCGAGGGAATATTCACAGCATATCCTGGCATTCTCATGTGATCAAATCCATCAGGATTATATCGCTTAAACGTAACTTTTTCATCTAAATCAAGCTGTTGAAGAACACGGTTAACCGTTTCCCCTTCTCCACAGTCCCAAACGTAGTGAAGTTGTGCATTAAAGGTATATTTATTTCCAATGGTAAAACTATGACCAAACCCGCCTGGATGTTCGTGGGCTTCTAAGATTCTAACCCGCTTTCCTGCTTTGGCCATCAACGAACCAAACACCAGCGCAGATAGTCCACTACCTACAATTAAATAATCAATATCCATTTGTTCCTTGGCTTTAAACAATAAAAAACGCTCTCAGCCTACTTCTATCTTATCTCAGACTTCTTAAAATCGTTTTTTTGGCAAAAAAGCCATTTTGCTTAATCATGCGTCTTGACTAGGTTGAGCAAAGGTTGTAACAATATGTAAAAGAATCTAGCGTGGGGACATAAAAAGCTACAAGTTAGACTTAATAACTGATGACTAATAAATGTTACTTATTCATTGATCATTGAAATGCCATTACTGGATAACTTAGTCACCCAAAATTCTAAATTAGGATCTTCAATTTTTTGTCTTGCTACTTTTTTAATCATTTCTGCTTCGCTTTGAGATTGACATAAAGTAAAAACAGTTGGTCCTGATCCTGACATCATGGTTCCTAAGCCCCCTGCTTGTTGTAAAATCTCTTTTAATTGAGCAACTTGAGGATATTCAGGTAAGACAACTTTTTCTAAATCATTATGTAATAATTGTCCTATTTTTGTTCCATCTTTATTACTAATTGCTTGCACAAAAGAACCAGAATGAAGTTGATAAGTACGAGATTGAACCCCTATCGTATCATTAATATAACTCTCTCCAAATTGTTGTTTATAGGTTTTGTAAGCCCAAGGAGTTGAAACAGAGAGATTATTATATTTAGCGAGAACCACCCATAAATTGTCCAAATCTGGAATGGGATCTAATTTTTCTCCTCTCCCTGTGGCGATCGCTGTTCCGCCACTTACACAAAATGGCACATCCGATCCTAATTTTTCTCCTAACCGTTGTAACTGAGGAATGGTTAATCCTAATTCCCATAATAAATTTAATCCCACTAACACAGCCGCTCCATCGGTTGAGCCGCCAGCTAATCCCGCAGCCACAGGAATTTGTTTATCAATCGTAATATCAACCCCACCATAATTAGCAAACGCTTGAGGAAATTGCTCGATCATTAATTGAGCAGCCGCATAAGCAATATTCGTGTTATCTAAAGGAACTAAAGGATGATTACAATGAAGATTAATACCTTGAGTGCCATTGGAGCGAATTTCGAGGCGATCGCCTAATTCAATGGTTTGTAAAATCATCACTAATTCGTGATAACCATCGAGGCGATCGCCAATAATTTCTAGATATAAATTAATTTTCGCAGGGGCAATTAACTGATAGGTTCGCATTTTCAATTCCTAGGATATTGAACCTCCCGTCGCTGAAAGCGAGGGATTCCCATATAGACTCTTAACTAGACTACCAAAATAGCCCCCGCCAGACCGCCATTACTGGGCTGTTTGTTTAACGTTCACGGGCGCACCGACCGCCAACGGCT
>JAAUYH010220161.1_pt1 | contig 59848 bp, 57 predicted proteins | sample 7278061 | NCBI WGS metagenome assembly JAAUYH01 (sample SAMN14350203, study PRJNA611818) | marine sediment metagenome | isolation source: surface marine sediment (0.6m) | place: French Polynesia: Moorea | collected 2018-08 | reverse complement strand
GACGTCAATCCGGTACGCACCGTCGGAAAATCGCCTCCCCTTCGGGGCGGGTCGGCGATGGCGCGGCGGCCTGCGGCCTTGATTCCGCGCCTGAAGACTGGTTGCGAACGGCGGCTCCAGGCCAAAAGCCGACCGCTCGATTAACTCACAATGCATCGCGCCCCACGAAAACGTGCCGCTTCCGCCAAAGCCGCTCGCACGGAAAATCCATCTCATATAGAACCTTCGTCAAATCACCCGGGGGAAGCGCATGACTGAGACCCATTTCGGCAAGGGCTGCCATCTGCATCTGATCGACGGCTCGGCGTTCATCTTCCGCGCGTTTCACGCGCTTCCGCCGCTGACGCGCAAATCGGACGGGCTGCCGGTGGGCGCGGTGTCGGGCTTTGTCAACATGATCTGGAAGATGGTCGAGGACAACAAGGGGCCGGATGCGCCGACCCATGTGGCGGTGGTGTTCGACAAGGGCAGTCACACGTTCCGCAACGAGCTTTACGATCAGTACAAGGCGAACCGGGACGAAATGCCCGAGGATCTGCGGCCGCAGATCCCGCTGACCCGCGACGCGACGCGGGCCTTCAACATCGCCTGCATCGAACAGGAAGGGTTCGAGGCCGACGACATCATCGCCACGCTTGCGCGCCAGGCGGACGAGGCCGGCGGTCGGGTCACGATCATCTCGTCCGACAAGGACCTGATGCAGCTGGTCGGCGGCGGGGTCGAGATGTTCGACGCGATGAAGAACCGCCGGATCGGGCCGGAGGAGGTCGAAGAGAAGTTCGGCGTCGAGCCTGAGAAGGTAATCGATGTGCAGGCCCTGGCGGGCGACAGCGTCGACAACATTCCCGGCGCGCCCGGGATCGGGGTCAAGACGGCGGCCCTGCTGATCAACGAATACGGCGATCTGGAAACGCTCCTGGAGCGGGCCGAAGAGATCAAGCAGCCCAAGCGGCGGCAGACGCTGATCGAGTTCGCCGATCAGATCCGGATTTCGAAGCGGCTGGTGACATTGGATCAGGCGATGGAACTGGCCTTTGGCTTGGACGATCTGGAGGTCAAGGAACCGGAGGCCGGACCGCTGCTGGAATTCCTGACCTCGATGGAGTTCCGCACCATCACCCGGCGTGTGGCCGAGGCGCTGGGGGTCGAAACACCGGTAATCGAAGACCGTGCGCCCGAGGCGGCAGAGGATGCACCGGCACCGGAGGCGGTGCCGTTCGATGCCGCCGCCTATGAGACGGTGCGCGATGCCGCGGCGCTGCAGGTCTGGATCGACCGGATCAATGTTTGCGGCTGGGTGGCGGTGGATACCGAGACGACCGGCCTCAACGAGATGCGGGCCGATCTGGTGGGGATATCGCTGTCGGTCGAGGCGGGCCAGGCCTGTTACATCCCGTTGGCGCACAAGGCGTCCGGAACCGACGATCTGTTCGGGTCGGACGATCTGGCCGAGGGGCAGATGCCGCTCGATCGGGCGTTGGAGATGCTGAAGCCGGTCTTCGAGGACGACTCGGTTCTGAAGATCGGGCAGAACATGAAATACGACGCCAAGATCTTTGCCCGCTACGGGGTCAAGGTGGCGCCCATCGACGATACCATGCTGATGAGCTATGCAATGCATGCGGGCCAGCACAATCACGGCATGGATCAGCTGAGCGACCGCTATCTGGGCCACGTCCCGATCCCGATCAAGGACCTGATCGGAACCGGCCGGTCGCAGATCACCTTCGACCGGGTCGCGGTGGAGGAGGCCACGAAATACGCCGCCGAGGATGCCGACATCACGCTGCGGCTGTGGCGGGCGTTCAAGCCGCGGCTGCACCGGGCAAAGGTCACGACGGTCTACGAGACGCTGGAACGGCCGCTGGTGCCGGTTCTGGCGCGGATGGAGATGGCGGGGATCAAGGTCGACCGCGACACGCTGAGCCGGATGTCGAACGCGTTCAGCCAGAAGATGGCCGCGCTGGAGGCCGAGATCCACGACCTGGCCGGAGAGACGTTCAACGTCGGCAGCCCCGCGCAGTTGGGCGATATCCTGTTCGAGAAGATGGCGCTGCCCGGCGGCAAGAAGGGCAAGACGGGCAAGTACTCGACCCCGGCGGATGTGCTGGAAGATCTGGCGACCGAACACGACCTGCCCGCACGGGTGATGGACTGGCGCCAGCTTTCCAAGCTGAAATCGACCTATACCGACGCGCTGCAGGACCATATCAACCCCGACACCGGACGGGTCCATACCTCGTATTCGATCGCGGGCGCGAATACCGGGCGTCTGGCTTCGACCGACCCCAACCTGCAGAACATCCCCGTGCGCACCGAGGAAGGCCGCCGCATCCGCGAGGCCTTCGTCGCCGAGCCGGGCAAGGTACTGGTATCGCTGGACTACAGCCAGATCGAACTGCGCATCCTGGCCCATATCGCCGACATCCCGGCGCTGAAGCAGGCCTTTGCCGACGGGCTCGACATTCACGCGATGACCGCGTCCGAGATGTTCGACGTGCCGCTGGACGAGATGACGCCCGAGGTGCGCCGGCGCGCCAAGGCGATAAATTTCGGGGTGATCTACGGCATCTCCGGTTTCGGTCTGGCACGCAACCTGCGCATCCCGCGGGCCGAGGCGCAGGGATTCATCGACCGGTATTTCGAGCGCTTTCCGGGCATCAAGGATTACATGAACGCGACCATCGCCTTCGCCAAGGAAACCGGGTTCGTGCAGACCCTGTTCGGCCGCCGGATCCACACGCCCGAAATCAACGCCAAGGGACCCACCGCCGGGTTCGCCCGGCGCGCGGCGATCAACGCGCCGATCCAGGGGACGGCGGCGGACATCATCCGGCGCGCGATGATCCGGATGGACGACGCGATCGCCGGTTTGCCGGCAAAGATGCTGCTGCAGGTCCATGACGAGCTGATCTTCGAGGTCGAGGACAGCGCGGTGGACGCCACGGTCGCGGCGGTACGCGGCGTGATGGAGGCTGCGGCGCATCCGGCGGTGCATCTGGACGTGCCGCTGGTGGTTGATGCCGGAAAGGGCGCGAACTGGGCCCAGGCGCATTGACCGGCTTGCGGGAAAACGGCGTTTGCAATCGCCCTGCAACGTGGTTTCCGGACCGCCTGCGAGCGCGGCGTCCCGGCGGCTTACTGGTGGCAGCGTAGGATGCCGCGCGCGGCGGAGAATGCCGAACGGGTTGAGGTGCGGTCGCGTGCGGAATTGCGGGCCTGGCTGGCGGAGCATCACGGCCAGTCCGCCTCGGTCTGGCTGGTGATCTGGAAGAAGCACACCGGTCACTATGTCGAATTCGGTGAGCTGGTCGAAGAGCTCTTGTGCTGGGGCTGGGTCGACAGCCAGACGCGCGGGGTGGACACGGACCGGTCCTCGGTGCTGATCGCGCGGCGCAACCCGCGATCTGCCTGGTCGGCGGTGAACAAGGCCAAGGTGGCGGCGGCCCGGGCGTCGGGCGCGATGACGTCCGCGGGCGAGGCGCTGGTGGCGGCGGCTCAGGCGTCGGGCATGTGGTCGTTTCTCGACGAGGTGGAACGGCTGGAACGGCCCGAAGATCTGACCGACGCGCTTGGCGACGCCCTGGCTGCCTGGGAGGCCTGGCCGCGCAGCGTGAAACGCGGCACGCTGGAATGGATCAAGACGGCAAGGACGGCGCCGACCCGGGCCAGGCGGATCGCCGAGGCTGCGGCGGCGGCACGGGAGGGGCGGCGCCCGGCGCCTTTCGCGAGGTAACGCTTGCCAAGTTGTGTCGGCTTCGCCGACGCTGGTCTGGCACGTCGTGCGGAATTACGGGGCTCTGCCCCGCGCCTTCGGCGCACCCCGGGATATTTTCGGCCAGATGAAGGAGCCTTCGATGTCAGAGCTTGAAGTAGCGGTCGACGACGGGATAGCCGAGGTCCGGCTGAACCGGCCGGAGCGCAAGAATGCGCTGTCACTTGAGCTGTTCGAGGCGCTGGCGGCGGCGGGTGAGCAGCTCAAGGGCGAGGCCGGATTGCGCGTTGTGATCCTGACGGGCGCGGGCGGGGATTTCTGCGCGGGGCTCGACATGGCCGTCATGCAGAGCCTGGCAGGCCGCATCGACGAGATGCGGCAGCGTCTTCTGACCCTGACGGAGGGTGAGGTGGCGAACTGGTTTCAGAAACCCTGTTACGTCTGGCAGGAACTGCCGGTACCGGTGATCGCGGCGATCGAAGGCGTCTGCCTGGGCGGCGGCCTGCAGCTGGCGTTGGCGGCGGATTTTCGCATCGCGCGGGCCGATGCGCGGCTGGCGATCATGGAGGCCAAATGGGGGATCATTCCGGATATGGGGATCACGCAGAACCTGCCGAAACTGATGCCGGCAGACAAGGCCAAGGTGCTGATGATGACGGCGCGGATCGTCTCCGGGCAAGAGGCGGCGGAGCTGGGTCTGATGACGCGGCTGGCGGACGATCCGATGACGGCGGCACGGGACCTGGCCGGTGAACTCAAGCGACGGTCGCCGGAGGCGGTGTCGGGGATCAAGCGGCTGGTGGAAGAGACCTGGGCGATGCCGCCGGCCGACGGGCTGCGGGTGGAGGCGGAGATTCAGGCGCCGATCATCGGCGGCGCGAACCAGATCGAGGCGGTGATGGCGAATTTCCAGAAACGGGCGCCGAAGTTCCGCTGAGATCCGGGGTTTCCTGGCCGGGTATGGGCGTCGATGCTGGCCGCTTGGTTCGCCATCCCCTCGGCGAGACCCCAGGAGTTGGAGGAATTTTGGCGGGATCCGTACTGGCGATTCCTGGCCTGGAGCGGACGTTGCCTCTTGAGCGCTAAGCTGCGCCATCGCCGACCCGTGGGGAGGCGACCCGGACCTCTGAACGTCTCGATTTATCCAAGCAATGTCCGAACGACCTCAATGCGATACGCAGCGTCGGCAAATCGCCTCCCCTCCGGGGCGGGTCGGCGATGGCGCGGCGGCCTGCGGCCTTGATTCCGCGCCTGAATGCAGATTGCGACCGTCTGCTCCAGGCCAGAACCCGAACTTGCTATTCACTCTCAACGCTTCGCTCTCTAGCCGAACCCGTGGCGGGTGCGCTCGGCTTCGAGAAAATCCGTCAGGCGCTTGCCCTTTTCCGGGCGGAAACGTCCCTTTGGAGAGGCTTCGGCGATGCGGTCTATGCGGAACATCCGGAAATCCGCGCGTGTTTCGCACCAGGCCAAGAGGGTCCAGACCTTGCCCCAGAACCCAAGACCCAGGGGACGCACGGTGCGGCGGGTTTCGGTGCCTTCGGCGTCGCGGTAGGCGATGGCCATGCGTTCGCGGTCCTGCGCGGCGGCTTCAAGCCGGTCGATCAGCGCTCGGGTGGCGTCGTCGAGGCCGCCGGCGTCGATAGCGTGAATCGACACGGCTGCGGCGCGGGCGCGTTCCTGCTCTGGCAAGACGGCGTTGATCTTGATCAGCGCCTCTTCGGCGGCCTGCGCCATGGCGAGGCCGCCCCAGGTGCGGATCAGCCGGGCGCCGGCGACCAGCGCCACGATCTCGTCCCGGGTGAACATCAAAGGCGGCAGGTCGAAGCCGTCCTGCATGACGTAGCCGAAACCCGCCTCGCCCTCGACCGGTACGCCGGTGCCCTGCAGATCGGCGATATCGCGATAGATCGTGCGCTCGGAGACCTCCAGCCGTTCGGCCAGCTGCCGAGCGGTAACCCGCCGCCCGCCCCTGAGCGCTTGCACGATCTGGAACAGGCGGTCGGCGCGGCGCATGGGCCTATCCGGCGAACTGGAACAGGCCGAGCGAGTTGCCGTCGGGATCGGTGGCATAGCACCAGCGGCCGAAATCCATCGGGATGATCGGACCCTCCGAGGCACCGCCGGCCTCGATTAGGCGGTCGCGGGCGGCTTCGACGGTGTCGGGTACGGCAAGGTGCAGGGTCGGACCGGTGCCGGGCGCGGGCGGTTTGCCGGGATAGAGATGGCCGGCGGTGCCGTTCTGCGGGTCGGCGACGGGCAGGAAGGCCATCGGATTGGGACCGTTTTCGTCGATTGTCATCTCGTAGCCGAAGACCTTCGAATAAAAGGCGACGGCCTTTTCCAGGTCGCTGACAGGGATCTCGCACCAGACCAGCGCGTTTGAGGGGGTAAAAGGCATGTTCCTCTCCTTTGAACGGTTGCGATGCGTCCGTTATGCCACAGCCCCCCTGACAGCGTTGTGTCAGGAGGTGTCAGGGAGTTTCCCGGACCAGGCGCGCGACGAGGCGGCGAGCGACGGGGGCGGCGACAAGCACGCTGGGAAAGGCGACGACCCACGAAGCCAGCCAGGCGCCGATCCAGAGGTTGAGAAAGTCGGGCACGGGACCGACGGACCGGAAGGTGGCGATGCCCGAAACGATGAAGGACATCAGGCCCGAGAGGATGAACCCGAAGAGGATGTGGGAGTAACGCGCGGGAATCATCGCCCGGTCAGAACCGTTCGACCCACGGCCGGACGGCGACCTCCTCGGTCCAGGCGCTGCGGTGCTGGGCGATCAGGTGCAGGTAGGTGTCGGCGATGGCGTCGGGATCCAGCATCGCATCGGGGTTGCCTGGGGGATCAATGCGTTCGGGCCGCGACGGATTGCGGATGCCGCCGTCGATGTTGATCCAGGCGACATGGATGCCCTGGGGGTGCAGTTCCCGCGCCATGGATTGCGCCAGGCCCCGCTGGGCGAATTTGCCCATGGCGAAGCTGGCCGATTGCGGAAAGCCTTTGACACCGGCCGAGGCGCCGGTGAAGAGGATGGTGCCGCGGGTGCCATCCTGCGGTTCAGCCGCCAGCATAGCCCGCGCGGCGGCCTGGCCCATCAGGAACGCGCCGAAGGCGGTGACCTCGACCGCCTTGCGGACCGTCTCGGGATCGAGCTCGATCAGCGGGCTGCGGACCCGGGCAGAGGGGTTGTAGATCGCAACCCGGGGCGCGGCGTCCAGGCCGTCGAAGAGGGCCGCCATCTGAGCGGGGTCGCTGGCATCCATGGCCACGGTTCGCGCACCGGTTTCGGCCGCGACACCGGCCATCCTGGCGCCGGTTCGGGCAGCGAGCACCAGGCGGTGGTCGGGGGCGAGCTTGCGGGCGAGCGAGGCCGACAGGCCGTCGCCGACACCGACGATCACGGCGATGGGTTTGGTCATTGGAGCTCCTGCTTCGGGCACCTGAACGACTGCCGGGCGCGCAGGTTCAGTCTATGCGGATCCGGGATGGTCCGACAACAGGGTCTGGGTGATCGCCGGCCCCGTACGCCGGGCAGGTCACGATATCCAGCCAAGCCCGTCTTCGGTCCGGCCTCTGGGATTGTATTCGCCGCTGACGAATGCGTCATACCCCTCGGCGTCGAGCAAGGCGAAAAAGGCGGCGTGATCGATTTCACCGACGTCCGGCTCGTGGCGGCCGGGGACCCCGCCGACCTGCACATGGCGGACGAGGTGACGGCAGGTGGCCCAGGTTCGGGCAACGTCACCGGTCAGCATCCGGGCGTGGTAAGTGTCGAACTGCAGGCCCAGGTTGGGGGCATCGACCTCTGCCAGGACGGCGGCGGCGCATTCGAAATCGTTGAGGAAGTAGCCGGGCATGTCGACGGGATTGATCGGCTCGATGGTCAGCGACTGGCCGGGCGCCTCGGCCGCGGCCCAGGCCAGGTTGCGGACATAGGTGGCATGCGCTTCGCGGCCTGCGGCCAGGCCGGACATGATGTGAATATGCCGCGGCTTGAGGCGGTCCGCATAGCGCAGGGCGCGTTTGAAATCGCGGCGAAACCGGTCCTCACCGCCCGGAATCGCCGCAAAGCCGCGGTCGCCGCCGGCCCAGTTGGGCGGCGGGGTGTTGATCAGGGCAAGCGGCAGGCCGGCGCGGGAAAGGCGGCGCAGGATATCCGGAACCGGGTCATCGTAAGGGAACAGAACCTCGACGGCGTCGAAGCCCGCCTCGGCGGCGGCCTCGAACCGGTCGAGGAAGGGCAGTTCCTTGAAGAGGAAAGTGAGGTTGGCGGCAAACTTCGGCATCGGCGGGTTGGGTCAGGCCGGCATTGTGCGGGTCCAAGACTTTTGCAGAAGTCTTGGAAAAAGCCTTCGAGGAATTTTGGCGCCCTGCCTCACGGCAGCTCTGCCGCGGGGATGATCGGAAAGAACCGCCCGCTTGACCAGACCCCGAACCAGTCTTCGCCCGCGACCGGTTCGGTCACGCCGATATCGACCAGGCGGTAAAAGCTCTTGCGGTCGATCAGCGCCTCGAGGTTGGTGCGGACCAGGACATAGGGCGACGGCTCGCCGGTCTGGGGATCGCGCTCTACCCGGATCGGACGCTCGGGGCCCGCCGTCACGACGTCATCGACCTGGGTGATGAAGGTCAGCGCCTGGTCCCTGCCCGTACCCGACACGTCGAAATCCACCGCGACGAAGGGTGCGTCGTCGACGGTGATTCCGACCTTTTCGACGGGCGTTACCAGAAAGTAGTCGTCGCCGTCCTTGCGCAGGATCGAGGAGAACAGCCTCACAAGCTCCTTTCGCCCAATCGGCGTGCCGAGGTAAAACCAGGTGCCGTCGCGGGCGATGCGGATGTCGAGATCGCCGCAGAACGGCGGATTCCACAGATGCACCGGCGCCGGCCCTTTCGACTTTGCGGCGGCGCGGGCCGACGCGGCGAGGCCCTCGGCCGTGGGTTTCACGATCATTTGTCCCTGCGGAGCTTTTGCCATTTGTGCTTTTCGGAATACCTCACGATACTAGCCCCCGATATATCACCTGCAGGAGCAATGTCATGGCCGAACCCGAGAACCTCGTCGCCGAGATCGAAGCGCTGGGGGCAAAGATGGTCGAGGCCGAGGCCAGCATCACCAGACGCTTCATCGGACAAAAGACGGTGGTGGATCTGGTATTGTCGACGCTGGTCTGCGGCGGGCACGGGTTGCTGATCGGCCTGCCCGGCCTGGGCAAGACCCGGCTGGTCGAGACGCTGGGCACCGTGATGGGCCTGGACGAGGCGCGCATCCAGTTCACGCCGGACCTGATGCCGGCGGATATTCTGGGGTCCGAAGTGCTGGAGACCGGGGCAGACGGCAGCCGGGCGTTCAAGTTCATCGAAGGGCCGGTGTTCTGCCAGCTTTTGATGGCCGACGAGATCAACCGAGCCTCGCCGCGCACGCAATCCGCCCTGCTGCAGGCGATGCAGGAAAGGTCGGTGACCATCGCCGGTCAGCCGCACGCCCTGCCCAGCCCGTTTCACGTGCTGGCCACCCAGAACCCGATCGAGCAGGAGGGCACCTATCCCCTGCCCGAGGCACAGCTTGACCGGTTCCTTTTGCAGATCGACGTGGAGTATCCCCAGCGCGATGCCGAGCGGGATATTCTGATCGCCACGACGGGCACCGAGGACGCGCAGGCGCATCAGGTGTTCAGCGCCGCCGATCTGCTGGCCGCACAGACGCTGGTGCGGCGGATGCCGGTGGGCGAGGCGGTGGTCGAACTGATCCTGGACCTCGTGCGCGCCTGCCGCCCGGGCGAGCCGGACGCGCCCGAGATCGTCAACCGCTCGGTCGGCTGGGGGCCGGGGCCGCGTGCGGCGCAGGCACTGATGCTGACCACGCGGGCGCGGGCGCTTCTGGATGGGCGGCTGGCGCCGTCGGCAGAGGATGTCCTGGCGATGGCGCGGCCGGTTCTGAGCCACCGGATGGCGCTGACCTTTGCGGCGCGCGCCCGCGGCGAAAGCCTGGCACAGTTGATCGACGCGGTGGCCGAACAGGTGACCCGGGTCGAGGCCGCCGCGTGACGCCGTTGCGCGCCTGCTGCCCGCTGCCGGTGATCGCCGCCGCGCTGCTGGTCGGCAACGCAGCGGCGGCGCAGGGCTTTGCCTCGGAAGAAGAAAAGGCGGTGCACGTGGCGACGCTGAGCCTGTTTCACGCAATCTGCCTGCAGACCCTGCCGGGGTTCGAAGAAGCGGACGAGCGGTTTGCCAAGGCCGGTCTCGGGCTGACCGATGACGGGTTCTGGACCGACGACGACCGCGGGCTGGTGGCGCGGGTCGCCCATGGCGACAATGGCCGCCAGCGCGGGTGCTTCATGGGACTGCGCGACGCGAATCTGGCGGCGCTCGACCTTGCGCTGGGGCCGCTTGTCGGCGATGCGTTGCCGGGTGAAGAGGTTGGCCGGATGCGCGGGCCGATGCCGGGCGATCCGTCGCTCTATATCATCGAGCGGGACGGCTATCGGATCACGACGGTGGCGGCGAGTGTCTCGCGCGGGTATGTGATGCTGTCGGTCGGCGTCGACGTGCCCGAGGGCATCGCACCGCCGTGGGGGGCCGAATGACGACCTACGCGCAGCTTCGCCAGCGGGCCGAGGACCTGGCCGCGCCGCTGCCGCCGCTTCTGGCCGAGGCCGAGCATCTGGCGCAGGCGGTGCTTCTGGGCTCGCACGGCCGCCGGCGGTCGGGCATGGGCGACGAGTTCTGGCAGTACCGCCCGGCGCGGGCGGGCGACGAGGCGCGGATGATCGATTGGCGTCGCTCGGCCCGGTCGGATGCGCATTTCGTCCGCGAAAAGGAATGGCAGGCGGCGCAATCGGTGCTGATCTGGGTCGACGAGGCGCAGTCGATGGCGTTTTCGGGCGACAGGAACCGGACCACCAAGGCGGACAGGGCGAAGCTGTTGGCCTTGGCGATGTCTGTCCTCTTGATCCATGGCGGCGAACGGGTAGCACTGGCCGCACTCGGTACGCCGCCGCGGTCGTCGCAGCTGCAGCTCTTGCGGATCGCGCAGCACTTTACCGCCGAAAAGGAGACCGAAGACTACGGCACGCCGGTGATCCGGATCATGCCGCCGCATTCGCGGGCGCTGTTCGTGTCGGATTTCCTGGGCGATCTGGACGGTCTGGAACGCCAGCTGACCCGCGCCGCCGACCGCGGCGTACGCGGAGTGGTCTATCAAATCCTCGATCCGCTGGAAGAGGCGTTTCCCTTCGACGGGCGCACGATCTTCGAATCGATGGGCGGCACGCTGGTACACGAGACATTGAAGGCGGGCGAGTTGAAGGACCGCTATATGGAGCGGCTGGCCGAGCGCAAGGCGCGGCTTGCGGACCTCGCGCAGGCCACCGATTGGCAGTATGCTTGCCACCACACGGGCGACAGCGCGCAATCGGCGCTGCTGTGGCTGTACGGAGCATTGGAGCGGCGGCGGTAGATGTTCACGATCGGCTCGATAGGGTTCACTGCGCCCTGGCTCTTGCTGGGGCTCTTGGCGTTGCCGATCCTGTGGCTGCTCTTGCGCGCTGTACCACCCGCGCCGATCCGGCGGCGGTTTCCCGGCGTCGCGCTGCTCTTGGGCCTGGAAGACGACGAGACGCAGACGGACAAGACGCCCTGGTGGCTGCTGTTGCTGCGGACGCTGGCCGTGGCCTTGATCATCCTCGGCTTTGCCGGGCCGGTCCTGAACCCGACGGACGAGACGGCGGGCGACGGGCCACTGCTGATCGTCGTCGACGGGACCTGGGCGGACGCGCGGGATTGGCAGCGGCGGGTGGATCGGATTTCGGCGGCGCTGGACGAAGCGGCGCGGCTCGGCCGCCCGGTGGCGCTGGTGCGGCTGACCGACCTGCCTGCGGGCGAATTGCCGTTTCAGGCGGCGGATGCCTGGGCTGTGCGGCTGCCGAGCCTGACGCCGGACCCGTGGGAACCCGACGCGGACGCGCTGACGGCCTGGACCGAGACGCTGCCGGACGAACGGTTCGATACTTTCTGGATGTCGGACGGTCTGGCGCGCGACAGCCGCGGCGGGCTGCTGGCGGCGCTGGAGGCGCGGGGGACCGTGACGGTCTTTGAATCGCCGCGGTCGGTGTTTGCACTGCGGCCCGCGGGCTTCGACGAGGGCAACGTGGCCGTTTCCGCCCTGCGCACGCGGGCCGAAGACCCCGCGACCGTGACGCTGGCGGCGCGCGGGCTGGACCCTGCCGGGATCGAACGGCAGCTGGCGACGGCGGAATTCGACTTTGCCGCCGGAGAGACCGGGGCCGATGTGGAACTGTCGCTGCCGCCGGAGCTGCGCAACCGCATCACCCGGTTCGAGCTGACGGGCATCCGGTCTGCCGGGGCCGTGACCCTGACCGACGACGCGCTGAAACGGCGCGAGGTGGCGCTGATCGCCGGACGGGACGACCGCGAGGGCCTCGAACTGCTGTCGCCGCTGCATTATCTGGAACAAGCGCTGGAGCCGACGGCGGACCTGATCGACGGTGATCTGCTGGATATCCTGCTGGCGAACCCGGATGTTCTGGTCCTGGCGGATGTGGCGACGATCTCGGCCGGCGAGCAGGAGCCGCTCTTGGACTGGGTCGATCAGGGCGGGCTGCTGCTGCGGTTCGCCGGACAGCGGCTGGCGGCGTCGGATGTCAGCCGCAACGAGGAAGACCCGCTGATGCCCGTGCGGCTGCGCGCCGGGGGGCGGAATATCGGCGGCGCGATGAGCTGGGGCGAGCCGAAGGCGCTGCGTGCGTTCTCGGAAGGCTCGCCGTTCTTTGGGCTCGCGATACCGGACGATGTCGTGGTGTCGTCTCAGGTGATGGCCCAGCCGGATCCGCAGCTGTCCGAACGGGTGATCGCCTCGCTGGCCGACGGCACGCCGCTGGTGACGCGCAAACGGATCGGGCAGGGTCAGGTGGTGCTGTTTCACGTCACGGCCAATGCGGAATGGTCTACTCTGCCGCTGTCGGGGCTTTTTGTGCAGATGCTGGAGCGGCTGGCGGTCTCGACCCGGCCGGCGCAGCCGTCGGCCGAGGACCTGGCGGGCACGACCTGGGTGCCGGATGCGGTGCTGGACGCCTTTGGTCAGGTGCAGGAGGCGGGCACCATGGCGGGCGTGCCGGGCGAACGGCTGGCGAACGCGGTTCCGGGGGCGGACATGCCGCCGGGACTTTATACCGGCGAGGACCGGCGGATCGCGGTGAATGTGGTGTCCGCAGAGACCGAGCTGGCCGCGACGGTCTGGCCGGCGCGGATTGTGGTGGAGGGTTTGGCGGTGTTGCAGGAGACGGCGTTGAAGGGCTGGCTGCTGGCCGGGGCACTGGTGCTGTTGTGTCTGGATATCCTTGCGTCGCTTTGGATCTCCGGCCGGTTGAGCCAGGGATTGCGCGGCGCGGCGGCGCTGCTGGCCGTCCTGCTGCTGGTGACACCGCGGGCGGACGCGCAGAGCGAAGAGGATTTGGCTGCGGTTCTGGCGACATCCGAGGTTGCATTGGCCTATGTGATCACCGGCGACGCGCGGTTGGACGGCGTGTCGGAGGCGGGACTGCGGGGCCTGAGCGACACGCTTTGGCGGCGGACCTCGATCGAGCCGGCCGATCCCATCGCGGTGAACCTGGAAACCGATGAGTTGTCGTTCTTTCCGTTCCTCTACTGGCCGGTGACGGAAGGTCAGCCGCTGCCGTCGGTCGAGGCCTATGCGAAACTGAACCGCTATCTGCGCCATGGCGGCATGATCCTGTTTGACACCCGCGACGCCGATATCGCGCGCTTCGGACAGGCCTCGCCCAATGGCCGCAAGCTGCAGCAACTGGCGCGCGCCCTGGATATCCCGCCGCTGGAGCCGATCCCGGCCGATCATGTCCTGACACGCACGTTTTACCTGCTGCAGGATTTTCCGGGCCGCCATTCGAGCCGTGATGTGTGGGTCGAGGCCGCCCCGGCGGATGCCGAACAGATCGAGGGCATGCCGTTCCGGAACCTAAACGACAACGTGACACCGGTGGTGATCGGCGGCAACGACTGGGCCGCAGCCTGGGCGATCGACGAACGCGGCGGCCGGATGTTCCCGGTGGGGCGCGGCTTTGCCGGCGAGCGGCAGCGCGAGATGGCAATGCGGTTCGGGGTGAACCTGATGATGCACGTGCTGACCGGAAACTACAAATCGGACCAGGTGCATGTGCCTGCCCTGCTGGACCGGTTGGGACAATGACGCAGAGCGGTGTCAATTCGAGTGCCTGCGGCACGCCGGTCAAGCCCGTGTTCGCCTTCGGCACGGTGCGGGCAGTCCGGGGGCTGCGCCCCCTCTGCGCATTCACCCCCAGGATGTTTTCCGGCCAGATGAAGGAGCCCCTGGCGTGACAGGCTCGGTGATTTTCGATCCGCTTCTCGACTGGCCGCTGGTCTGGGCGGCCGTGGCCATGGCCGTGTTGTTCGTGGCGGTGGCGGTCTGGCGCGGGCTGTCGGGATGGTGGCTGCGCGGACTGGCGGCGGCTGTGCTGCTCGTGGCGCTGTTCAATCCCTCGCTGCAGCAGGAGGACCGCGCAGCGCTGTCGGACATCGTGATTCTGGTTGTGGATGAGAGCGCGAGCCAGCGGATCGCGGACCGGCCCGGGCAGGCGGCCGACGCCATCGCCGCGGTCGAAACCGAGGTGACAGCCCTCGGCAATACCGAATTGCGCGTGGTTTCGCTGGGCGACGGCGAAGGCGATCAGGGCACGCTGCTGATGACGGCGCTGGCCGAGGCGATGGCCGAAGAGCCGCGCGCACGGCTGGCCGGCGCGATCCTTCTGACCGACGGGCAGCTGCACGACATCGAGCGGGCGCCGGACCTGCCCGCGCCGCTGCACACCCTGCTGACCGGGCGCGAGGCGGATTGGGACCGGCGGCTTGTGGTCACCAACGCGCCGGCATTTGCGATCCTGGGCGAGCCGGTGACACTGACCCTAAGGATCGAGGACCAGGGGGCGGTACCGGCAGGTGTTGGCGCACGGGCCAAGATGCAGATTGCCGTCGATGGCGGGGCCCCCGAAAGCTTTATGGTTCCGATCGGCGAGGATCTGGAATTGCCGGTGACGCTGCCGCATGGGGGCATGAACGTGATTCAGTTCCTCCTGCCGGTGGCCGAAGGCGAGCTGACCGACCGCAACAACGCCGCGGTGGTGCAGATCAACGGGGTGCGCGACAGGCTGCGGGTGCTTCTGGTGTCCGGCGAGCCGCATCCGGGCGAGCGGACCTGGCGCAACCTTTTGAAGTCGGACAGTTCGGTCGATCTGGTGCATTTCACGATTCTGCGGCCGCCGGAAAAACAGGACGGCGTGCCGGTGAACGAGCTGTCGCTGATCGCCTTTCCGACCCGCGAGCTGTTCATCGACAAGATCGACGAGTTCGATCTGATCATCTTCGACCGCTACAAGCGGCGCGGCATCCTGCCCGCGCTGTACCTCGACAACGTCCGGCAATATGTCGAGGACGGCGGTGCGGTGCTGATCGCGGCCGGGCCGGATTTCGCGCAGGCCTCGTCGCTTTACCGCTCGCCCCTGGGCGAGATCATTCCCGCCGCGCCGACATCGATCGTGATCGAGGAAGGCTTTCGGCCCACCGTTACCGATCTGGGCCAGCGGCACCCCGTGACCGAAGGCCTGGAAGCCTTTGCGCCGGATGTCGAGGAGGGCGCGGGCTGGGGGCGCTGGTTCCGGCTGATCGATCTGGAGACCGACGCAGGGCATACGGTGATGAGCGGCATCGAGGACCGGCCGCTGCTGGTGCTCGACCGGGTCGGCGAGGGGCGGATCGCGCTCTTGGGGTCGGATCATGCCTGGTTGTGGAGCCGTGGCTTCGAGGGCGGCGGGCCGCAGCTGGAGCTGCTGAGGCGGCTGGCGCATTGGATGATGAAGGAGCCCGAGCTGGAGGAGGAGGCGCTGACCGTGGTGGCCGAGGGGCAGACCATGACGATCACCCGGCGCACCCTGGGCGACGAGGTCGGCGAGGTCGAACTGACCGGGCCCGACGGCGCGGTGGTGACGGTGCCGCTGGAAGAAGTGCGCCCGGGGCGGTTCGAGGCCACGGTCGAGGGGCCGGAGATCGGGCTTTACCGGCTGCGCGAAGGCGGCGAGGAGGCGGTGATCGCGCTTGGCCCGTCGGCCCCGCGCGAGTTCGAGCAGACCATTGCCGACGCGGCGCTTTTGACACCGATGGTCGAGGCCGCGCGGGGCGGCGTAGCGCGGATCGAGGATGGGCTGCCGGACCTGCGCAAGGTGCGGGCCGGGCGGCCGGCGGCCGGCCGCGGCTGGCTGGGGATCACCCCGCGCGAGGCCTATCTGACGGCGGATGTGACGGTTGTGCCGCTGGTCTCGGCATGGCTGTTCCTGCTGCTCGGTTCGCTGCTGATCGTCGGCGCCTGGCTGCGCGAGGGCCGGCGTTGAGCGGCGGGTATCGGGTGTCGGAAAGCCGCCGGACTTTCATCGGAATTGCGTCGGACCCGGAGCCCGATGCAAGGCTGGCTTGAACCGTGCCGACGGGCAACCGAGAACCCAAGTCCGGACGAGGAGCCGGTGCGATGAAACTGAAGCTGCATCACGTGAATCTGTCGACCGGAAACGTCGCCGGGATGGACGCCTTTTATCGCGACGTGCTGGGGCTCGAGACCGAAACCGACGGGCTGCCGGTGCTGGAAAAGGGCAAGGGCTATGCCGGCGACGTGGCCTTTGTCACCGACGGCGCGGTGCAGATGCACCTGGCCGAGCGCGACGTGCAGGCGGGGTTCGCGACGGGTCAGATCGTGAACCCGGTGGCGCGCGGGCATATCGCCTATCGCACCGACGATCTGGAGGCCTTCAAGGCGCATCTGGATGCGAAAGGCATCCCCTATTCCGACTGGGGCCACGCGGCGGTGGCCGGGTGGCACCAGATCTTTTTCTACGATCCCGAGGGGAACGTGATCGAGGTGCACGAGGTGAAAGGCTGAGCCGCGCCCGGCATGTGGATGTCAGGGCGTCGCCTTACCGCGCACATGGGTAAGCGTCTTGGTGCCGCATTGGTCCCTGGTGAAGGGACTTTTTCCGAGGCGGGAAACGGTGATCGCCATGATCTCAAGTTGGGTACAGGACCGGCGCTTCGGGAAGGACTTTACCTGATAATGCACCACCGGGTAGAGCTTGTGCGATTTGTACTCGGGGCGCAGCGTGCCGTCATGCGCCGGCGCAGGCGGGGCCGACAGAAAGAGGGCCGACGCCAGGATCATCGGAAAGGATGTGTGTTTCATCTTTGAACTCCACTGGTTGACTCCGGCCCTGCGGGTGTGACCGGCGTGCGAGGTATGACGGGCCAGCGTCAATCAAGCATCAGTGGAGCGTTACAAAAGAGTTAATAAAGTGTTGTGGAGACAGTCGTGCCGAACTTTCTGTCAGGGAAGTGTGATTGCGTAGGATTGCACAGACCAGTCATCCACGTTGCATCGCGGCCGGATCAGCACCTCGGTCAGCCCGTCGGGGATCGTCACGCCCGACAGCGAGCGGGTGAACGGCTGTTCGTTGACATGCGGGTGCAGCAGTTCGCGAAAGCCCAGGCGGGTGCCGTTCGGGGCCAGGACCTCCCAGCCGTCGGCGTAGTGGTCCCAGCCCGTGTCGGGATGCGAGAGCGTGACCGAGATGGTCCAGGTGGTGCCGGTCTGGCGGGCCGTTGCATCCTCGACGACGGGGTGGTCGGCGAGGGCCGGGCCGGTCATTAGCAGTAAGGCGAAAAGGCGCATCAGGAGTCTTCCGGATTTGCCGTCAGCCTAACGCCCCACGCGGCGACTGCGAAGCGGGGTCACGGGATTGTCAGGCGGAACCGTGGCCCGGTCGCGCGGGGCGGATAGGCGCGCGGACCGGACATGAGCCTGCACCATGTCCCCAGCGGCGTTTTTCAGTTGCCAGATGCAGAAATTGGTAATATCTTTTTACCAATCGAGAGGAGTAGCCCATGGAAATGCCTGCCCCCAGTGCAGAGGTGCTGTCCAAAAAAGCGCGGATCGTGGCGCGGCTGTCGGAGGCGTTGCCGGACGATGCCGTGATCCATGAGGAACACGAGACACGGGCCTATGAATGCGACGCGCTGACGGCCTACCGGTGCCCGCCGCTGGCGGCCGTGCTGCCGTCGTCGACGGCCGAGGTTTCGGCGGTCCTGAGGATCTGCCGCGAGGAAGGCGTGCCGGTGGTGCCGCGGGGATCCGGAACCTCGCTGGCGGGCGGCGCCCTGCCCACGGCGGATTGTGTGATCCTGGGCGTGGCGCGGCTGAACGCGGTGTTGGAGGTCGATTACGACAACCGGTTCATCAAGGTACAGTCGGGGCGGACGAACCTGTCCGTCACCGGTGCGGTCGAAGAGCAGGATTTCTTTTACGCCCCCGACCCGTCGTCGCAGCTGGCCTGCGCGATCGCCGGCAATATCGCGATGAACTCGGGCGGGGCCCATTGCCTGAAATACGGCGTGACGACGAACAACCTGATGAGCGTCACGATGGTGATGATGGATGGCGAGGTGGTCGAGATCGGCGGCGCGCATCTCGATGCAGGCGGGCTCGACCTGTTGGGGCTGATCTGCGGATCCGAGGGGCAGCTGGGCGTGGTGACCGAGGCGACGCTACGCATCCTGCGCAAACCCGAAGGCGCGCGGCCGGTACTGATCGGGTACAAGAGCGCCGAGGCGGCGGGAGCCTGTGTGGCCGATATCATCAAGGCCGGCGTTCTGCCGGTGGCGATCGAGTATATGGACCGGCTGTGCATCGAGGTGACCGACAAGTTCTCGGGCGCGGGCTATCCCGATTGCGAGGCATTGCTGATCGTCGAGGTCGAGGGCTCGGAAGCGGAGATCGACGAGCAGCTGGGGGTCATTCTGCAGATTGCGCGGGGGCATGACCCGGTCGAGCTGCGCGAAGCGAAGGACGCCGACGAGGCGGCGCGGATCTGGCTGGGGCGGAAATCGGCCTTTGGCGCGGTGGGGCGGATCAACGACTACATGTGCCTGGACGGGACGATTCCGGTCAGCGCCCTGCCCCACGTGTTGAAGCGCATCGGAGAGATGTCGCAGGAATACGGGCTGGCGGTGGGCAATGTGTTCCATGCCGGCGACGGCAACATGCATCCGTTGATCCTGTTCGACGCCAACAAGCCGGGCGATCTGGAAACCTGCGAGGCGTTCGGGGCGGAAATCCTGAAGCTATGCGTCGAGGTCGGCGGCTGCCTGACCGGCGAGCACGGGGTCGGGATCGAAAAGCGCGATCTGATGTATGACCAGTTTTCGGCCGAAGATCTGGAGGTGCAGATGCGGGTGAAGGATGTGTTCGACCCCGGATGGCTGCTGAACCCGGCGAAGGTGTTTCCGTTGCAGGCCTCCGCATCGCGGAGGGATTTCGCCGCCTGACGGCGGCGATCGGCCGCGAGGGGGCCGTCCGCTCCTCCCGGACCCTCCCCCGAGGATATTTCCAGACAGATGAAGGAGCCCCGGTGTGCTTTCCCCCCGTGACGAGACTGACCTGGCCGCCGCGGTCGCCGCGGCGGAGGGCCCCCTGCACGTGATCGGCGGCGGGACACGGCCGATTGGCAAGCCGGTGACGGGCGAGGCGGTGTCGGTCGCGGGGCTGTCGGGGATCACGCTGTACGAACCGGGGGCTCTGACGCTGGTCGCGCGGGCCGGGACACCTTTGGCCGAGATCGAGGCAGCGCTTGCGGCGGAAAACCAGCGGCTGGCGTTTGAGCCGATGGATCACCGGGGCCTTCTGGGCACGAGCGGCGCACCGACGATCGGCGGGGTGGTGGCGGCGAACGCATCGGGGCCGCGGCGGATCCTGACCGGAGCGTGCCGGGATTTCCTGCTGGGCGTCCGGTTCGTCGACGGAAGGGGCAGCGTGCTGAAGAACGGCGGGCGGGTGATGAAGAACGTCACCGGCTATGATCTGGTGAAGCTGATGGCGGGGTCCTACGGCACATTGGGGATTCTGACCGAGGTGTCGTTCAAGGTGTTGCCGGCGCCGGCGGCAGCGGCGGTTCTGCTGATCGAGGGGCTGAGCGACGTGCAAGCGGTGCAGGCGATGGCTGCCGCACTTGGATCTCCGTTCGAGGTCTCGGGGGCGGCGCATACGCCAAAGGGGCTCGACGGGGCGCCGGTAACCATGATCCGGATCGAAGGGTTCGAATCCTCCGTCACCTACAGGGCCGGACAGTTACGGACGCTGCTGGCAGGCTACGGCGAGATATCGGTGGAAACCGACCCGGAGCGGACGACGGCGGGCTGGAAATGGGTGCGGGACGCGGAGCCGTTTCACGGGGTGCACGGCGATGTCTGGCGGTTGTCGGTGAAGCCTTCGGACGCGCCGGACCTGGCGGCGCGGGCAGAGGCGGACGGGCTGCTTTACGACTGGGGCGGCGGGCTGATCTGGGCACTGGTGCCGGAGGGCACGGACCTGAGGGCGCGGCTCGGAGCGTTTCAGGGTCATGCGACTCTGGTCCGCGCCGGCGAAGAGACGCGGGCGGCGCTGCCGGTTTTTCAGCCCGAGCCCGCGCCGGTGGCGGCGATATCGAAGGGGCTGCGCGATAAATTCGACCCGCGGGGCATTCTGAACCCGGGACTGATGGGATAGGCGATGCAGACGACGTTTTCCGACGCGCAACTGAAAGACCCTGCGATCAAGCGGTCGAACGAGATCCTGCGGTCCTGCGTGCATTGCGGGTTCTGCACGGCGACCTGTCCGACCTATCAGGTGCTGGGGGACGAGCTCGACAGCCCGCGCGGGCGGATCTACCTGATCAAGGACATGCTGGAAAACGACCGGCCCGCCGACGCCAGAACGGTCAAGCATATCGACCGGTGCCTCAGCTGTCTGGCCTGCATGACCACATGCCCGTCCGGCGTGCATTACATGCATCTGGTCGATCATGCGCGGGCGCATATCGAAAAGACCTATCGCCGGCCGCTGTTCGAGCGCGCCCTGCGCTGGACGCTGGCGCGGATCATTCCCTATCCCTACCGGTTCCGCCTGGCGCTCCTGGCGGCGAAGATCGGCAAGCCGTTTGCCTTTCTGATGCCGGATGCGCGGCTCAGGGCGATGCTGGCGATGGCGCCGAAGGTGATCCCGCCTGTCAGCCGCAACGACGATCCGCAGGTCTTGCCGGCGGATGGGGAACGCCGGATGCGCGTGGCCCTGATGACCGGCTGCGCGCAGCGGGCGTTGAACACGGATATCAACGACGCGACGATCCGGCTCTTGCGCCGGCTGGGCTGTGAGGTGGTGATCGCGCGCGGCATGGGCTGCTGCGGAGCACTGGTGCACCACATGGGTAAGGAGGACGAGAGCCACGCAGCCGCCGCGCGGAATATCCGGGCCTGGACGGCCGAGGCGGACGGGGACGGGCTGGACGCCATCGTCATCAACACGTCCGGCTGCGGCACGACGGTGAAGGATTACGGGCATATGTTCCGCAACGATGCGCTGGCAGCAGACGCTGCGCGCGTGTCCGAACTGGCGGTGGATGTCAGCGAACTGCTGATGAAGCTGGATATGCCGGAGGGTGCGGCCAAAGGAACGCGTGTGGCCTATCATGCGGCCTGTTCGCTGCAGCATGGCCAGCAGATCAAGACCTATCCCAAGGACCTTTTGAAACGCGCGGGCTTTGAGGTTGTGGAACCTGCCGACAGCCATCTGTGCTGTGGGTCGGCGGGGACCTACAACCTGATGCAACCGGAGATTTCGGCGCAGTTGAAGGTGCGCAAGGTGCGGACGCTGGAGGCGAAGCGACCGGATGTGATCGCCGCCGGCAATATCGGCTGCATGATGCAGATCGGCGGCGGCACAGAGGTGCCGGTGGTGCATACCGTCGAGCTGCTCGATTGGGCGACCGGCGGGCCGACGCCGCGCGCGTTGGACGCGGCGTGACGCTGCCGGCGGGGCGCCGATTTTCGTCGAAAATCTGTTCGCGGGCGCAATTCCGCCGTGATTGACCCAAAGATGACCTGAAACCGGCCCCAATTCGGTCCCCCCTTCGCGGCTACGGCTTGCCGGGAATGAAACGGGGGTCGCGATGAAACGCGGGCTTTTCTTTCTGGTGCTGCTGGCCGTCTGGGCCAGCGACGGGCGGGCCGAGATGGCCTCGGGTCTCAGGACGCTGATGACGGGCGACGACAGCCGCGGCTGGCAGGCGGTGGGGCGGCTCAACATGGGCACCGTCAGCTTTTGCACCGGTTCGCTGATCGCACCGGACCTCGTGCTGACCGCGGCGCATTGCATGTTCGACAAGGACACCGGCCAGCGCATCGCCGATGGCGAGATCGAGTTTCTCGCCGACTGGCGCGGCGGCCGCGCAGCGGCCTACCGCCGCGTGAAACGCGCACTGGTGCATCCGGATTTCACCTTTACGTCCGATAACTTCGCCGCCCGCGTCGCCCATGACGTGGCGATTCTGGAGCTGGATCAGCCCATCCGCAACTCGGCGATCGCGCCCTTTCCCACCGATGCGCGCCCCGCGGCGGGCGCCGAGGTGGGAGTCGTCAGCTATGCCCACGACCGGGCCGACAGCCCCTCGCTGCAAGAGGTCTGCCATGTCCTGGCGCGCCAGGGCGGATCGCTGGTCCTCAGCTGCGAGGTGGATTTCGGGTCGTCCGGTGCGCCGATCTTCGTGGTCGAGGACGGGCGGGCGCGGATCGTGTCGCTGGTCTCGGCCAAGGCCGAGGTGCGCGGCCAGCCGGTGGCACTGGGCACCTCGCTGACCGGGCCGCTGGCCGACCTGATGGCGATCCGGGATGAGGGCGACGGCGTCTTTACCCGGCCCGCGCCGAAGGTGCGGCGCCTGAGCCTGGAGCAGACGCAAAGCGCGACGGGCGCGAAATTCCTGCGGCCCTGAAGCGATGCGGCTGGCGCTGATTCTCATAGTCCTGATGCTGGCGCTGGCCGTGGCTGGCGCGGCGATGGCGCAGACGACCGGCCTGAAACGGCTGACCCTGCGCCAGGATCTTCTGGGATTCGAGGCGGTGGGCCGGCTGGAGCTGGGCGCGCGGGGGTATTGCACCGGCGTGCTGATCTCGCCGAAGCTGGTGCTGACCGCAGCGCATTGCCTTGAACGGGTCGCCCGGGGCCAGATCGGCATCGGCGATATGCGGTTCCGCGCGGGCCTGCGCGATGGCGAGGTGGTGGCCGAGCGGCGCGCCAAGGCTGCGGCGGTGCATCCCGGCTACCGGATCGGCGGCCTGATGACCGCCTGGAATATCCGCCACGACGTGGCGCTTGTCGAGCTGGAAACGGCGATCCCCGCGGCGACCGCGGCGCCCTTCCGCGTCGACCGGCTGCCCGGACGGAACCGGGCGGTGAGCGTGGTCAGCTATGCCAAGGGCCGGTCAGACGCGTTGTCGTGGCAGGGGGAATGCCGGGTTCTGGGACGCGAGGCGGCGCTTTTCGCCTTCGACTGCGACGTCACCTTCGGCGCCTCGGGTGCGCCGGTCTTCGACCGGTCCGGCGGGCGGGCACGGATCGTATCGCTGATTTCGTCGGGCTATCGCGAAGCCGGCAGAGGGATTGCCTTCGGGATGGAACTGCCGGCTGTGGTCGAGCTTCTCAAGCGGGAATTGCGGGTCGGCCGCGGGCTGGCCGCCGTCGCTCGGGCTCCAGGCAGGCTTCCGGCAGCCAACACCTCGCCCGGGGCGAAATTCGTCCGCCCCTGAGGGGTCTTGAAACCGCGGGCGACGTTTCCCACATCTGCCTTGGACGCCGGAATGCCGGGTCCGATCCTGCCAATGGCCCGTCCGATCATGGAGGGCCAAATATCGTTATCGCTCAATGGAGGATGACCCATGCGTAACTACGATTTTGCACCGCTCTATCGTGCGACCGTCGGTTTCGACCGCATCGCCGACCTTATGGACCGGGTTCTGACGACCGACGTCACCCAGCCCACCTATCCGCCCTACAACATCGAAAAGACCGCCGACGACGCCTATCGCATCTCGCTGGCTGTCGCCGGGTTCACCGAGGACGAATTGTCCGTGGAAGTGAAGGAAAACTCGCTGGTGGTTGCGGCCCGCAAGGCCGAGGACGCCGCCGAACGCACCTATCTGCACCGCGGCATCGCCACCCGGGCGTTCGAGCGCAAGTTCCAGTTGGCCGACCATATCCGTGTCGCGGGCGCGGCCCATGAAAACGGCATGCTGCATATCGACCTTGTGCGCGAAATTCCCGAGGCGCTGAAACCGCGCCGGATCGAAATCACCAACGGCAAGACCGTGGACGCCAGGGCCGTCGAAGGTCCGAAGCGGAAGGCTGCCAAGAAGTAAGTAGCCAGTTCTCTGCTTGTTTCTGTGTGTGGAGGGCGCGCTGGGGAGGAGCGCGCCCTTTTTCCGTTCCGGTGACCGGCTGTAGGCGTGGTTATGCGCAAGGAGTGCGATTCAGGCCTCAAGCTGGTTGGGACTTGGTGGACGCGACGGTGGCTTTTGGCCTGTGGCGGCCATTCGCAACCCGTCTTCCGGCGCGGAAGCAAGGCCGTAGGCCGACTTGTCATTCCCATTCGGACAGCTGAGCCCCGCACATAAGACTTCCACGATCGAACCGATATTGGCGATCACCGTTGCCAGAAGTGTCACACTCGCCGTGACCAGCACCCGAGCCCGAAGATCGGCGCTGAATAGCCGGCAGTGGCTTAGGGATAGGTCGGAACCTGCACGACGGATACCTCGCGACACCGCGAAACCGGCGCTGAAGACCCGCTCACGATGGCGCAATGGAGCGGCTCAGGCGCCTTTGTCCGCCTCGGCCCAGTCTTTGTGGATGAACTTCTTGTCGCAGTACCCGCACTCGACCCAGCCCCTGTCGGGCGGGATCATCAGCCAGACACGCGGATGGCCCAGAGCGCCTTCGCCGCCGTCGCAGGCGATGCGCGTGGTTTCGACGATCTCCGTTTCGGGGGGCTCGATGGGCATCCGCATCCGCACTCGCTTGGTTGTCTCCCGGGCCGGACTGGCCTAGGTCCGGCGGCATGATAGCGATCCGCCGGGGGCGGACAAGGGGCGGCGATGACGCAATACGCAATCGAGATCCGGAGGCTGCGCAAGACCTACGGCGGGGACGGGACAGAGGCGCTGAAGGGCATCGATTTGGCGATCCCCGCCGGAGCGATCTTCGGTCTGCTCGGCCCGAACGGCGCGGGCAAGTCGACGCTGATCAACATTCTCGCCGGACTGGTGATCAAATCGGCGGGCAAGGTGCGCATCTGGGGCTTTGACCAGGACATCAATCCGCGCCAGTCCCGCGCCGCCATCGGCGTGATGCCGCAGGAACTGAACCTCGATCCGTTCTTCACGCCGCGCGGCGCCTTGGAGGTGCAGGCCGGGCTCTACGGCGTGCCGAAATCGCAGCGTCGCACGGACGAGGTGCTGGCGATGATCGGGCTGACCGACAAGGCCGACGCCTATGCCCGGTCGCTGTCGGGCGGCATGCGCCGCAGGCTGCTGCTGGGGAAGGCGCTTGTCCACGGTCCCAATGTTCTGGTTCTCGACGAACCCACAGCCGGGGTTGATATCGAACTGCGACAGATGCTGTGGGCCAATGTGCGCAAGCTGAACGACCAGGGCATGACGATCATTCTGACCACCCATTACCTCGAAGAGGCCGAAGAGATGTGCGACGAGATCGCGATCATCAACCACGGCCGCAAGATCGCCCAGGAAAGGACCGTGGATTTGCTCAACCGTCTCGACGCCAAGACGCTGGTGATTCACCCCGAGGGCCCCGCGGGCGAGATCGCCCTGCCCGAGGGCGTGTCGCTGGAGCATGCCGCGGACGGCGCGCTGGAACTGACCTATCGCACCGGCGCGACCTCTGCCGATGCGGTGCTGGGTGCAGTACGTGCTGCGGGAATCCGCATCCGCGATGTCCGTACGCGCGAACCCGATCTCGAGGACGTGTTTCTGGATCTCACCCGCACGACGATACCCGGCTAGGGCCAGGCGAGGGTGAAAGGCCGGAGGCGGCCTTTGGCCTGAGGTTGCCATTCGCAACTAGGCTTCTGGCGCGGAATCAAGGCCGAAGGCCGCCGCGCCATCGCCGACCCGCCCCGAAGGGGAGGCGATTTGTTGCCGGCGCGCATTGCATTGAGGTCGTTCGGACATTGCTGGGATAAACCGAGTCGTTCAAAGCTTTGGTTCGCCTCCCCGCGGGTCGGCGATGGCGAGGCTTCTCAGATTCCGATTGACGTCCGCTCCAGGCCAAATCCATCAACGCGGCAGCCATCGGGCTCTGGACGTCACCCCTTCTCCAGCATCCGCCCCAGCGGCCGGCCGCCCAGGATGTGGACGTGCAGATGCGGAACCTCCTGCACCCCTGCGACCCCGGAATTCGAGATCATCCGATACCCGCCTTGCCCCGAACCCGGATCGACCTCTGCCAGCCGGCAGACCTCTCCGATCGCACGGTTATAGTCCAGGATTTCCGCCTCTGACGCTTGGGCTGCGAAATGGTCGTAGCAGACATACGGCCCCTTGGGGATCACCAGAACATGCACCGGCGCCTGGGGCGCGATGTCGCGAAATGCCAGACTGTGCTCGGTCTCCAGAACCGTATCGTTCGGAATCTCGCCCCGCAGGATCTTCGCAAAGATATTCTCGTCGTCGTACTGATAGCCCATGGAAGTTCCTCAATCCACAAACAGATGCTCGGTCGACGCGATGTCGCGCGCCGTGTCCTCCGGAATATCCAGAAACCGCGCGAGGGCAAGCAGGTTCTCGCCCGGATCCGCGTCCTCGCGGATCCGGTAGAGATATTCGAACCCCGCGTCGCGGATCTGATCGCTTTCGAACACGACATCGGCCCGGATCGTCGGCAACAACGCATCGATCGTGTCCTGCGGCGTCCGCTCTCCGGCAAGTCCCACCCGTTTGGCATGGCCGATCAGATAGGCATCGGTGAACGAGCACTGAATCTCCAGCATCTTGGTCGTGGACCGGTCCGAATGAAAATCCTGCATCAGGTCCATGTTGTTGGGGTCCAGACAGATCACCAGGCGGTTGGTGTCGTAATAGTCGAACAGCATCCGCATCAGCGACCTGCGGTGGCGGGTGCGCTTTTCGATGGTCGCCTGAATGCCGCCGAGATCGGGCAAGGCGGTGCCTTCCTCGTCGAACAGATACTCGATGCAAGGCAGGTTGGTGGCCGCCCGAATCCGGGCGAGCAGCCGTTTCGCCACATGCCATTTCTTGCAGATCACGATCATCAATTCCCGTTCGCGGCCCAGCGTCGATTCCGTTTCCCAGAACCGCGGCGCGAACCGCCGCCCGATCCGTCCGCGGCCGGTGAGGAACCGGAAAAGGCTTCTGCCCTCATTCGAGATCTGGAATGTCGCATCCTTCGAGGCGAACAGGGCGCCCAGCCGGCGTTTCAGATCTGTCGCACCGGGCGAGATCTTGCGCGCGAACAGAAAGTCCTGGCTTAGAAGCAGGTCGTAGTGATCGTCATAGAACGTCACCGGCATGCCGTAATCGGTGAACATCAGGAAGGTCAGCGTACGGGTGCGGATTTCGGCCTCGGGCACCAGATGCGGCACCAGCGTCTGAAAGAAGGTCTCGTCCGGGATCCAGGTCGTCCGGAAAAACCGCATCACATCCGGGCGCTTTTTGCAGAAATCCAGAATCCACTCGATCGTGCGCCGCCGCAGGCACCACCACTGCGACCCGATCATGATCTGCAGATCGCCCGGCACGTCACGTCGCAAGCCGAGCCGCCGCTGAATGTTGACCGAAGCATAGAACAGGAACTTGCGCTTGCGCTCGTTGAAAAAATGCCGGTAGTGCAGCCGGTCGCCCTTCATCCCGGTCTTGATCCAGTCGCTTTCGAAGAAATCGAAGCTTTCGATATAGTCGACATCCTCGGCATCGAGAAACGAATGCGCGTACTCGGCGGATTTGATCGCCATGCAGTCGCCCGACAGCATGTAGAAATGCGTGGCCCGCGGAAACGCCTCCACCGCCGCCTTCACCGCCTCCAGCGTCGCCTCGACCAACGACCACTCGCCCCAGCCGCACTTGATCCGCCGCGCCGCGAAGGCGACGTTGGGGTTGTCATTGAGCGCGCCTTGAATCTTGGCGAAATGCTCCGGTTTGGCGCGTGCGTCGAAATGGATTGCGATATAGTCGCCCGTGACCGTCAGACGCTCGGCCTGTTTGATGATCGCCTCGGGATCCTTGTGACACAGCAGAATGAACGCGATTTTCGCCATTTTGGAAACGGTTTGCCTGTTTACCGTGAATTGTTTGCATTGATATCGTGAACAAGCATTGAAAAAACAGACTTTCTTTGCTCTTTTCTGACCCAACAACGCCAGGTTCGCGCATCGGCGAAAGAACCGGCAGCAGGAGGCAACGGAATATGGGCTTTCCGGGCACATGGATGACCGAAAGCGAAAGCATGGTCTACCGGGTCGTGCCGAAATGCGCCTGCTCGACCATCGGGCAGATCATGTATTTCTCGGATCACGGCCGGTTTTTCGACGGCGATATCCACGATGCGACCGGCGGGCTGCACAAATGGGCCATCGACAAGAGCCAGGCGAAAATCACCAGCAACGTGCAAAAGCACAAATCCTACGCCTTCACCTGCGTCCGCAACCCTTACACGCGGATCCTCAGTTCGTTCTTCGACAAGATCTGCGGCATCCAGCGCAACGGCAAACGCTACCGCGGCAGCCTGGTACCGCTGTTGGTGCAGAAATACGGAATCGAGGTGGGCGGCGAGGACGGCAAGGAAGAGTTCGACCAGATCAAGTCGTTCCGCCGGTTCCTGCTGTTCGCGCGCGACACGATCCGCTGGCGCCGCCCGATGGACCCCGACATTCACTGGTCGGCGATGTCAGGCCACGTCTCGACTTTCATCGTCAATGGCGGGCGTTACGACCACATCCTGCATACCGAGGCGTTCAACGAGGGCATGCAGGTTGTGCTGGACCATGTCGAGATGAAGCATCCGGTGGTTCTGCAGGACATTCCGCGGTTCAACGAATCCGAAGGCCACGGGCCAAGGCGGGCGCACCCGGTCGAAGACTACTTCGACGATCTGTCGATGCATCTGGTCTACGAAATCTACAAACGCGATTTTCAGGTCTTCAGGTACGATTTCGAAAACCCGGCCAACAAGATGCCGACAGGCGAAATCGACCTGGACGAGGTGCATGCCAAGCTGGGTGACTGACCGGTTGGCTTGCGGCGGTTCCATGACGGTTTCGTGAAACTCGATTGCCGCGTTGATCCAGATCGAAGCGAACGCCCGCTCTCATCTCAGCTTTGGCGGACTCTGCGGGTCCTTGCCGGGCGCAAGCGGACGCACCTTGCGCTCCGGCGCTGGCAGGTCGAACCGCAGTCCGACCCGGGCCAGCCGCGCCGCCATTGGATCGGTGGCGGCGAAAAAACCGATATCGATCTCACCGGCCTCGACGCCGGAAAAGGCCAGTGCCTCGCCCACCGCCCGTGCGAGTGCGGGCTCGGCGCCGGGCGCGGGGTCGATCACTGCCAGCAGATGCCCGGGTCGCGCGGGCGCGTAGGTCACGGCCACCAGATAGGCCAGCCGTGCCAGACCGGCGGCGGCCGCAAGCTTGGCGTCGAGCGCGGTCAGCAGCCCCTCGGGCAAGCCAGCCGGCGGGCGTATCTCAACCGGCCGTTCGCCGACCTCCGACGGGCGCTGGCCGGTCATTTCCCCCAGCCAACCCACGGCCTCGGCCGGCAGAAGCATGGAAGACGGCGCAACCTCGAGGTTCAGACCCAGACCGATCCCCTGCCCGGCCAGCATACCTGCCAGGGCGCGCCCGGTGAGGGCGGCATAGGGCGCGGATTGGCCCACGAAGGCGGTCATCCGGTCTTCGCGGTCGAAGACCAGAACGAAGCTGCCATCGGCGGTCTCGAAGATCTCCGGTTCGATCCGGTCGCCGTCGGCCTCGGCGGCGAGAAGCAGGAAAAGCTCGGCATCGGCAAGCCGGTCGAAGAACCGCAGGCGGCCCGCGTCGCCATCCGTCTCCATCACTGCATGCGCTTTGTCCAGCGGGGTCTCAGCCATCCATCACCCCGCGAACCGTCGCGCGCAGAACCGGCAGCAGTTCGGCCTCGAACCAGGGGTTCTTCTTCAGCCAGGCAGTGTTGCGCCAGCTTGGATGCGGCAAAGGGAATACGCCCGGCGCATGGTCGCGCCAGCCGGCAACCGTATCCGTTACGCCGGATTTGACGCCAAGATGCCAGGCTTGCGCATAGCCCCCGATCAGCAAAGTCAAGCGCGCGGCCGGCAGGCGCTGCATGATCCGGGTGTGCCATGTTGTGGCGCAGATCTTCGGCGGCGGCAGGTCGGATCCCCTGGCGTCGTAGCCGGGAAAACAGAACGCCATCGGCAGAACGGCAACGCGCGAGCGATCGTAGAATTCGGCGTCGGTGACGCCCATCCAGTCCCGCAGCCGGTCGCCCGACGGATCGAAAAACGGCTTGCCCGCCTTGTGCACCCGCATACCCGGCGCCTGCCCGCAGACAAGTATGCGGGCCCCGGCGTCGAACCAGACGACCGGGTTCGGGCTGTGGCCGGTTGCCGTGGCCGCGAAACGCTCGGCGCAGAGCGTACAGGCCGAGAGACTGGTCTTGAGAGTATGCAGAGCTTCGGCCATGCCGGACAGGTAGGGCGAAACCGGCGGCTTGTGCAATGGCAGTCGCATTTACGGTTTTCAACGGCGCCTAAATGGCCTGAAATTCTGGGCAGGAGATTATTGCCGTTGCCACCGGAGGGAGACCGGATATGCAACGGCGTGGCTGAGAGGAAACGCCAGTGGCTGAGATTTGCGTGCGGGTTCGGGTAACGGGACGGGTACAGGGGGTTTGGTTCCGCGGGTGGACGAAGGATCACGCCGGGCGGCTCGGCCTGCGCGGATGGGTGCGGAACGAGGCGGACGGGTCGGTCACCGCGTTGATCGGTGGCTCCGAACCAGCGGTTGACGAATTGCTGGCAGCGATGCACCGGGGTCCGGAGGCGGCGCGGGTGACGTCGATGAAAGTCGAGCCCGCCGATGAGGCGCCGCCGGACGGGTTCTCAATCACCCGTTAGGCAACGGGGCCGGGCATCGTGTCAAATTTTGGCCGCAATGCGGCATTAACCTTGCTCGGATGGCAAGAAATCGGCGTGGGATTGCCGATCGGGGGCCGCCTTGGTTGATCCGTTTTGGGTGCGTCTTCGAATCTGGCATAAATCCGCCCACGCGGGCAGGTCCCCAAGAATGGGATGAGGGCAGAGATGAAGACACTGAAATGGGCCGTGGTTCTGGTGGTTGCGTCGGCGGGTATGGCCAACGCCGGAATGATCGAGCGGGCGTGCATGAAGTCGGACCGCAAGGCGGCGAACCGGTCGCTGTGCGGCTGTATCCAGGATGTCGCGGACATGACGCTGAGCCGGAGCGACCAGCGCCTGGCCGTGAAATTCTTCAAGGATCCGCATATGGCGCAGGAGATCCGGCAATCGGACCATGCCTCGCACGAGGTGTTCTGGAAGCGCTACAAGGAATTCGGCGCGACGGCAAAGAACTACTGCAGCTGACGGGGCGCTGACGCTCGTCGTCTCAGATCACCAGCGGCAGATCCGAAAGCGGCTCGGCACCGCTATCTTTCAGCACGACCACATTTTCAAGCCGGACGCCGAAGCGGCCCTCAAGGTAGATGCCCGGCTCGATCGAAAAAACATGGCCGGATTCCAGCACGGTGGGGCTGGTGCGGGTTACGTAAGGCGGCTCGTGCACATCGATCCCGACGCCGTGGCCGGTCCGGTGCAGGAACCTTGGGCCATATCCCGCGGCCTCGACGACGTCGCGGGCAGCCAGATCGACCGAGGCGGCGGTGACACCGGTGCGGGCGGCCGCCTGTGCGGCGGCGTTGGCCTGTTCAAGCACGGATGTGATCGTCAGATAGTCAGGGTCCGGCGTGTCGCCGATCCATTTGCAGCGGGTGATATCGGACAGGTAGCCGTCAAGCACGCAGCCGGTGTCGATCAGAACCGGCATATCGTCCTGCAGTTCCGCGTCGCTGGTGTGGTGATGCGGCAGCGCGGTATTCGGTCCAAAGGCGACGATGCAGAAGGCCGGGACCGCCCCGCCTGCCTGATGGGCCTCGATGATCGCCTGACGCACGTCGCGTTCGCGTACACCCGGTTTCAGGGCCTCGAGCCCCGCCAACAATGCCCGGTCATTGAGCTGTGAGCATGCCTTCAGCGCGGCGATCTCTGCCGGCTCCTTGACCGCGCGCAAGGCGCCGACGGTGTCCCCGGTAAACCGCCTGCGCGGGCTTTGCAGCGCATCAAGCGCCAGCAGTGCGTGATCGGCGCGGATCGTTTCGTCGATCGCCACGGACAATTCCGGGCGCAGCGCATCGCAGTCCGCAAGGAGACGGCGCAGTTCCGCATCCGGGCCTTCGTCGTCGGCATATGTGTACATCGCAAGATCGGTGCCGCGACGCGCATCGTCGGCGTTGAGCCCGGGGATCAGCAATCCCGCGTGATCCGCAGTTACTGCCAGCAGGACCGGCCGTTCGTCGCCATGCGGGTCGAGTCCGGTCAGCCAGCGCAAATGGCTCGAAGCGCCAAGCAGGACAAGGTCCGTCCCGGTGTCGGCCATACGCGCGCGCAGACGGGCAAGTCTGGGATTGGCCTGTGACGTCATCTGCAAACCTCCTGAGCCGACAGCACCCGCGTTTTATGGCGCGCGCCACCGGAGGCAGGCAACCGAATTGCACCCTTCGGGCCTGAAAAAACCACCGGGCACATGTGCCGTCCCGGCGCGCAGCGCCCCGGTGTCAGGCCGGTGCGTTCCCGGCCCCGATGTCCGGCGCCAGCGCCAGCCAGGTCAGGACGCGCTCGGAGGTGGCCCGCCAGTCCGGCTCGAAAATCGTGCCGGCGGCAAATTCCGGCGACAGCGTCGTCTGCAGCCGCAGGCGTAGCGTGCCGGCCAGCGGCGCCTGTTCGAGCCGCAGCGCCTCGAACCCGAAGAACGTCCGGACATGCGGGAAAAGCGCCTTGTAGACCGCCTCCTTGGCCGAAAAGACCAACGTTGCAAGCCGGGGGTCGGGACGGCCTTCGGCCGTGATCAGGCCGCGCTCGGGCGCGGTCATGGCGGTCTCCAGTATGGCGCTCAGCGAATCGCCCTGCACGATGTCCTCGATGTCGACGCCGATTACCGGATAGCCGCGCGACAGTACGCATGCCGCGTGGCGGCGGGAATGGCTGATCGAACCATGGATCCCGCCCGGCCAGACAGGCACACGGTCTGCGTCCGGCGGCACGTCATGCAGAGCTTCGCCAAGGCTGGCCAGCGCGGCGCCTGCCGCGATCCGGCCCGCCAGGTATTCCGCGCGCCGCCGCGGCACCCAGCGATGAAACCCGTCCGGCCTGCCGACGCCAAAGCGCTCGAACAGCGGGTCCGAGACCTGGGATTCGTCGAATGCGGCATCGATCAGAACCGTCGTCCCGGGCCCGAGCCACACCCGGCAAAGCGATGTCACGAATCCCGCCGGAGCCGCCGGAAAGACCTCGTCCAGGGTCACGGGATCGCCCGCATCGAACAACCCACGGGATCGAGATACCGGCACCCGCACGCCCTCAGCGCCGGTGATGCAGCAGCGACATCAGCCGCGACTGCCGCTGGAACGGGGCCCTTGGTTCGACCGGCTCGACCCGGGCCTTATCCATCACGCGGTAGGTCAATCCCCAGGCGATCACACCAAAGATCAGCCCGCCCACCGCCTGACCGATCAGGATCCCCGGCGCGCCCAGCCACCAACCGAAGAGGATCACCAGAGGAATTGTGCCAAGCGTGTGCCGACCCCAATTGATCCAGGTGGAATAGAACGGGTGGCCAAGATTGTTGAAGGCGGCGTTGGCGACAAAGATCACCCCGTTGAAAAAGAACGCCAGCGCCAGCGGCCCGCAGAACAGGTAGACCAGCGTCAGCGTCATGCCATCGGCATCGAACAGCGCCGCGATCGGGGCGCGCAGGGCGAACAGAATCGCGGCCACGAGAACGGTGACGAGCGCGGTAAAGATCAGCCCGTCGCGGAAGGCGGCCTTGACCCGGTCGTGCCGGTTGGCACCGAAATTCTGCCCGATCACCGGGCCGATCGCGCCCGACAGCGCAAAGATCACCCCGAACGCCACCGGCGTCATGCGCGCCACGATCGCCATGCCCGCCACCGCCGCCTCGCCATAGGCCGCCATCGCGCGGGTGACGTAGGCCTGGCCGATCGGCGTGGCAAGCTGTGTCAGGATCGCCGGAAAGGCGATCACCAGCACCGGCCGGAGATCCGCCAGCAGTCCCGCCCTATCCGGTTTCTCGAACCCGCCGTGATACCGGATCAGCGGCAACAGGGCGACGCCCGCGATGGTGATCCGTGCGGCCACACTGGCCAGCGCCGCGCCGGTTAGTTCCAGGTCCAGCCCAAAGATCAGGATCGGATCCAGGACCGCATTGACCACACCGCCCCAGACCGTCGCCATCATTGCCCGCCGCGCGTCCCCCCGTGCGCGCAAGAGCGCGCCGCCGATCATCCCGATCATCAGCAAGGGCAGCGACGGCACAATGATCTGAAGATAGCCCACGGCCAGGTCCAGCGTCTCGCCCGACGCGCCCATCAGCATGGCCAGAGCCGGCAGGTTCAGCCAGACCGCGAAGGCAAAGAGGGCCCCGAACACGACCCCATATATCAGCGCATGCCCCGATTGCTGCCGCGCCCTGGTGCCGTCGCCCGCCCCCAGCGCGCGGGCCACCAAGGCGCCGGCGGCAATCGCCATGCCGATCCCGAAAGAGGTGGTAAAAAACAGAATCGCGCCCGCGTAACCCACGGCGGCGGCCAGTTCCGCCTTGCCCAGCATCGAGATAAAGATCATGTCGACGAAATCGACGACGAACACCGCCATCAGCCCGACGCTCGCCGTCAGCGACATCACCGAGATGTGGCGGAAGAGGTTGCCTTCCAGGAATTTCGCCTGATCCGCCATAGTGACATCCCGCTGATTGCGCCCGTCACCCGTGACCCGTAGGTCGTGCACCTGTCAAGGGTGCGGGGAACGCGAGCGTGCCAAAGCCTCTTGGATCGTCGCTCGCGGAAAGCTCGCTGCATGATCGAAAGCGTGGCGTCTGGTGCGGACGCGCTCTGGAACAGCGTCTTACAAAGCGGTCGGGGCCTCTGCCAAAGGCACCCCACTCACACAAATGCGCCGGCTGACAGTTTTCAGAGTCCGCGCGGCAGCGCGCAACCGAGTTGCGGCCCACTGGTCTAGAGCTGTGGCTTCACCTGCAACAAAGCCATTACATCGGCCATCTCGGGTCCGCGCTGCCGCCCGGTCACTGCGTGGCGCAGCGGCATGAACAGCGCGCGCCCCTTGCGGCCTGTGGCGTCCTTGACCGCCGCTGTCCACGTCCCCCAGGTCGTTTCGTCGTAAGGCGGCTCGGGCAGCATTGCGAAGGCCTCGGCCACGAATCCTCTGTCCTCTTCCGCCACCATCGGTTCGGACGGGCCGTCGCGGAACAATGCCCACCACGCGGCCATGTCGGCCTTAACCGCGATGTTCTCTCGCACCACATTCCAGAACCGTGGCGCCAGTCCGTCCGGGACACCCAGGGCCGCCACATCCGGCGCCACCGCTTCGAAGGGCAACCCTGCCAGGTGCCGCGCGGTCAGCGGCACCAGATCGTCTTCGTCGAATTTCGTGGGCGCCGCACCGAAATGCGACAGCTCGAAGCCGTCCACAAGCTCGTCCAGCGAGCCGCGCAGGTCCACCGGATCCGAGGACCCGAGCCGCGCCATGAGGCTGAGCAGGGCCATCGGCTCTACCCCGCGGGCCCGCAGATCGCGCAAGGCCAGGGTTCCCAGACGTTTCGACAACGCCTCGCCCTGCGGCCCGGTCAGCAACGAATGATGCGCAAACCGCGGCGCAGCTCCGCCAAGGGCTTCGATGATCTGGATCTGCGTGGCGGTATTGGTCACATGATCCGATCCGCGCACCACATCCGTCACCGCCATCTCGGTGTCGTCCACGACAGAGGCCAGCGTGTAGAGCACCTGCCCGTCCTGACGGATCAGCACCGGGTCTGACACGCTGGCGGCATCGATCGACACATTCCCAAGGATGCCGTCCGGCCATTCGATCCGGGCATGATCCAGCAGGAACCGCCAGACCCCCTGCCCCCGTTCGGTGCGCAACGCGGTCTTCTCATCCTCGGACAACGCCAGCGCCGCCCGGTCATAGACCGGCGGCTTTCCCATATTCAGCTGCTTTTTACGCTTCAGATCGAGTTCCGTGGGCGTTTCGAACGCCTCGTAAAACCGCCCTGCGTCCCGCAGGCGGTCGGCCGCGGCGGCATAGCGGTCCAGCCGGTCCGACTGCCGTTCAACCCGATCCCAGGTCAGCCCCAGCCATTCGAGGTCCTCCATGATCGCGTCGGCGTATTCCTGTTTCGACCTTTCCGGATCGGTGTCGTCGAGCCGCAGAATGAAGGTCCCTCCCGCCTTGCGCGCAATCATCCAGTTGAACAGAGCCGTACGAAGGTTGCCGACATGCAGATAACCTGTGGGGGACGGGGCGAAACGGGTGGTGGTCATGGCGCTGGGTCTCCTTGCGGCGATGCTCTGTCACAGCGCCTTGCCCTTGTCCACCAGCCCCGGTGCGCCGGTGGCCTTCGGTGGCCCGGCCATCGGGCCGGACATTGGCGGCACAGACAAATCTTCGCCGGTCAAACGACCCGGCTTGGCGCCAGCGTCAGACCGGTTTGACGGGCCAATAGCCGGCCAAGTCCCTTAGTCCAGCGCGGATCAGTTCGCGCAGGACATCTTCGTCGATATCGGCCAGCTTATTGACGTATAGGCAGGATCTGCCGGATTTGTGCTTGCCGAGCCGGTCGAGGATGCCACCGAAATTCGCGTATCCCGGCATGATGTAGATCGACAGCGCCGCCTTGCGCGGGCTGAATCCGGTCGCAAGGAAATCACCTTCGCGTCCCGTCTTGTAGACATAGTGATAGCGGCCGTATCCCACAATCGACGGCCCCCACATCACCGGGGCCCACCCCGTCACATCGCGGAAGATCTCATCGAGGCGCAACCCGTCTATCCGCCGCCGCTCTGGCTCGACTGCATTCAAAAAGTCATGCACATCCGCCCCTGTGGGCTTGGTTTTGTTTTCCGCCATTTTTACCGGCCTCCACCGAAACCCTACCGCAACACGCCGAACCGGCCTACCCCTTTCCCCCCGCGCCCGGCTGCGCCATATCCTTTTCATGACCCGAACACCTGCCGACTGGACCGCCCCGGATCTTGCCGCGTTCGAGCGGCTCGCCGACGATGCGCTCGACACCCTGCCGCAACCGTTCCGCGGCGCTGCGCGCAAGGTCGCAATCCGTGTCGAGGATTTTGCCCCCGACCATATTCTGCGCAACATGGACATGGCCGACCCGTTCGAGTTGACCGGGCTTTACGACGGCATCCCCCTCACCGAGAAATCCACAGCCGACCAGCCGCTGCAGCCGGATACGATCTGGCTGTTCCGGCGGCCGATCCTCGACGAATGGGCCGACCGCGGGAACGAGCCCCTGGGCCGCCTGGTCGCGCATGTTCTGGTGCACGAACTGGCGCATCACTTTGGCTGGTCCGATGCCGACATCGCCGCGATCGACAAGTGGTGGGAGTAGGCACCGGTCCCGGGTTCAGGATGACCGCGCCGAGGACGACCTTCGCCGACGCACATCCCATGTGCGAAGTTGCATCCGGGTCCGATGGATTAGCTTGAGATGCGGCCTACCTAATATCCACCTGTCCAATCGAGGAGGCTCCCGTGACCCACACCCCGCAATTCACCCGCCGTGCCGCGATCGCCGCGGGCGCAAGCCTTCCGCTTGCCGCCGGCCTCACCCCAACGCTCGCCAAGGCGGGCGGTCACAGCGAGGCGCCGCAGAACGCCATCCAGAATACGTTCACGCTCGGCGATTTCCAGGTTTCCACCCTGCTTGCCGGCACGCGGGTGGTCGAAGGGCCGCAGAATATCTTCGGCATGAACGTCTCGGCCGAGGAGTTTGCCGAGGCCAGCGAAATGAACTTCATTCCCGCCGACAAGACGCGGTTCTACTTCACGCCGACCGTGGTCGACACCGGTTCCGAAACCGTTCTGTTCGACACTGGGCTCAGCGCCGCGGGCACCCTGCCCGCGCTGGCCGCTGCCGGCTACGCGCCGGAAGACATCGACGTCGTCGTCATCACCCATATGCATGGCGACCATATCGGCGGCCTGATGAACGACGGCGCGCCGACCTATCCGAACGCCCGCTATGTCACCGGCGAGACCGAATTCGACGCCTGGGCATCCCGCGGGAACGACGGCTTCGAGATGAATATGCGCCCCTTGGCCGAGCAGACCAGTTTCATCGGCGACGGAGGAAGCGTCGCAGGCGGCATAACCGGCATGGCCGCGTTTGGCCACACTCCCGGACACATGGTCTATATGCTGGAGAGCGGGGGCCGCCAGGTTCTGCTGACGGCCGACATGACCAACCACTACGTCTGGTCGCTTGCCTATCCCGACTGGGAGGTGAAGTTCGACATGGACAAGGACGCCGCGGCGGCCACCCGCCGCGAGGTTCTGGGCATGCTCGCCTCGGACCGGGTGCCGATGATCGGCTATCACATGCCCTTCCCCGGCATCGGCTATGTCGAGACCGCGGGCGACGGTTTCCGCTACGTGCCCGTCAGCTATCAGTTGTCGATCTGACACTCGGAACCGGGCGGCAGGCCGACCCGCCTGCCGCCTCCCTTGACGGCCCTGCCGCAGACGGCAATGGTCGCCGCATGCCGCCGTTTCACGTGTCACCGACAGTCCGTTGCTGTGCAGGCGCCATCGCATTGGTGGCGCTTGCGGCGATCGCCCTGCAGTTCATCGAAGAGTGGCGCCAGATGGGCGCCGGGGCCACCACGGCAGCCGTTCTGTGGACCATGGCGCGGTACTTCACGATCCTGACAAACGCCCTCGTTGCAGGCGTGTTGGGCTACGCGGCCATGACCGGCCGCTGGCCGGGCGCCGGCTGGCCGGCGGGAACAACCGTGTGGATCATCGCGGTGGGGGTCGTGTACCACGCGCTTCTGGCCGCAACACATAACCCACAGGGCTTGGAAGTCTGGTCCAACATCCTGTTTCACAGCGTTGTCCCGCTCGGCACCGCCGCCCTTTGGCTGACCGCGGCACCGAAGGCGGGCCTGACGTTTTTGGCCCCCGTGGTCTGGACGTTCTATCCGCTGGCCTATGCGCTCTATGCCTTGTTGCGCGGGTTGTCTGACGGCACGTTTCCCTATTTCTTCCTTGATCCGGAGAAGTCCGGTGCTCTGGGCGTCGCGGCCTATATCCTGGGCCTGGGCGCATTCTTTCTTGCCGTTGGCTGCATGCTTGTCGGGATCACCCGGCTGACGGACCGGCGGACGCAACCCGAGGCGGCCTCATGAGAACAGATATCCTGACGATCACCCTGAACCCGACGGTCGATTTCGCTGCCTCGGCGGCGAAGGTGTTCCCCGAGCAGAAACTGCGCTGCACCGAGCCGCATGTGGATCCCGGCGGTGGCGGGATCAACGTGGCCCGCGCGATCCGGCTGTTGGGCGGACAGGCCACGGCATTGATCGCGATCGGCGGCGGAACAGGGGCGCATCTGCTGCAGCTGCTGGCGCTGGAAGGAGTGCCGACGGTTGCGTTCCAGGGCCCCGGCGAGACGCGGCAGAGTTTCTCGATCACCGACCAGTCCACGACCGAGCAGTACCGCTTTGTGATGCCGGGTCCGAGCTGGTCGGAGGAAGACGTCGCGCGGGGTCTGCGCTCGATCGATCAGGCGGCGGGGGACGGCACCCTGGTGGTCCTGTCAGGCAGCCAGCCGCCGGGCGTTGCGAAAGAGTTCCCGTCGATCCTGGCAGAGCACGTGAAGGATCGCGGCGCGCGGCTGATCGTGGACACGTCGGGGCCCGCGCTGATCAATCTGGTGCAGGAGCCGCATGTTGCGATCGACACACTGCGGATGGATCGGGCCGAGGCAGAGGAGTTGGCCGGCCGGCCGTTGCCGGAACGCCGGGACACCGGGGAATTTGCCGAAGAGCTGGTTGCCCGCGGGGTCGCGGCGAACGTGATCGTGGCGCGCGGGGCGGACGGGTCGGTTCTGTCGAACGCCGGCGGAAGCTGGCATTCGGTGGCTCCGGTGATCGAGGTGGTCAGCAAAGTCGGCGCCGGCGACAGTTTCGTGGGGGCCTACACGCTGGCCGAGGCCTTGGGAGAGCCGCAGCCGGAATGCCTGCGCCGGGCTGTGGCGGCCGCTTCGGCGGCCTGCGCGACCGAGGGCACGCGGCTGTGCGATCCGGAGATCACGGAGCGGCAACTGACGGGGTCCTCGCTGGAGCGGGTCTAAGGTGAACTCGGCCTGCTTCCCCATGGGGATGCAGGCCGACGCCTCTGAAACTGCGACAGATGACGCCATGACCCAAGAGGTCGGGCGTTCTGCCTGCAAGACCCGTGAGCGGCGAAGACCGCGAGACCTGCGCCTTGGCCGGAGAGCACGGGGGTGACTTCTCTACCAATTCCGTCGTCCGGGCCGACCCGAGCAATCTCGGTGCGACTTTTGACGAAGATCAATGCGCTGCACGGTGTTCCCGGTATCTCTGCGAGATGAGTTTTACCTGTTTGCATATGCCAAGGGGGTTTTCGTGTCAGGATTACGCATCTCATTCTTCGTTGTGATCGTGCTCGTGGCTGGAGCTGCGTATTACTATCTGACCTTGCCGCAAGAGCAGGTGTTCCCTGATGGCGTCGTTGCGGGGAATGGCCGGGTAGAGGCCGTCCAGGCCGACGTTTCGACCAAGATACCCGGCCGCGTCAGCGAGATCATCTTAAAGGAAGGCGACCTTGTCGAGATCGGCGACGTCGTTGCGCGGATGGACGTCGCGCAACTCGAAGCCCAATTGATGCGTGCACGCGCCGAGGTACTAAGCGCGAAGAGCCAGGTCGAAATTGCGCAGGCTCAAGTCGCGGTCGCGCGGTACCAACTCGAACTCAGCGAAAGCACGCTCCGGCGGGCCGAAAAACTGCTATCGCGCGACAACGTCAGTCGCGAGAGCTACGATATCACGGCGACCGAACGCGATGTCGCACGAGCCGGCGTTGCCAGTGCCGAAGCCAATTTCAAGGCGGCAATGCGGAATGTAAACGCGGCGCAAGCGGTGGCCGATGAGATCGACACACAAATCGCCGACGCAGAGTTGAAGTCTGCCGTTTTCGGCCGCGTGCTTTATCGGTTGGCCGAACCCGGCGAGGTACTTGGGACTGGCGGCAAGATCCTCACGATCGTCAACTACGAAGATATTTATATGGAGATCTTCCTGCCGGCGCATCAGGCGCATCTGGTGAACGTGGGCAGCGAGGCGCGGGTGAAGCTCGACATCTGGGATTTCGGCATCCCGGCGCGCGTGAGCTACGTGTCGCCGGAGTCGCAATTCACGCCGAAACAGGTCGAAACCGAGTCCGAGCGCGACAAGCTGATGTTCCGGATCAAAATCCGTCCGGATCAAGAGCTGATTCTGCACAACATCGAGCGGGTCAAGGCCGGTTTGCGCGGCGTGGCCTATGTCCATCTCGACGGCTTCCCGGACCCCGACTGGTCGACTTTCCTGCCGGACATGCCGCCGGAGGCGCTGCCCCAAGATTCTGCCGGCACGAATGACAGTTGAAGCCCCGACAGATGGCACGGCGGTTGTCGGCCGCGTGCGCGGCGTCAGCCACGCATACAAAAAGGTCGTCGCGCTGGACGATGTCACGCTCGACCTCAAGAGCGGGGGGATGGTTGGTTTTGTCGGGCCCGATGGGGTCGGAAAATCGACGCTCCTCGGTCTGATCGCTGGCGCACGCCGTTTGCAGACGGGCGCGTTGGAGGTGCTGGGCGGCGACATGCGGTCCCCGCGCCATCGTACGCAGGTCAGCCCCCGGATCGCCTATATGCCACAGGGTCTGGGCAAGAGCCTGTATGAAGCGCTGAGCGTTCGCGAGAACCTTGAATTCTTCGGTCGGATGTTCGGGTTGGGCCGCAACGAACTGCAGACCCGGGTCGCGCAGTTGACCCGGGCAACCGGGCTTCACCCGTTTCTCGACCGTCCTGCGGGTAAGCTTTCTGGCGGCATGAAGCAAAAACTCGGTCTTTGCTGTGCACTGATCCATGACCCCGATCTGATGATCCTCGATGAGCCGACCACCGGTGTCGATCCGCTATCGCGACGGCAGCTGTGGGAACTGATTGCAGCGATCCGCACGCGGCGCCCGGACATGTGCATCGTCGTCTCGACCGCCTATATGGACGAAGCCGAGGCCTTCGACGAACTCATCGCGATGGATTCCGGCCGAATCCTCGCCACCGGGACGCCGAACCAGCTGAAAGAGCAGACCGGAACCACGAGCATCGAGGACGCCTTTGTGCGCCTCTTGCCCAAGGAAAGGCAGCACGCGCATGCCGAGTTGTCGCTCCCGGCGCTTGAAACCGAAGACAAAGAGCCGGCCATCGTCGCCCGCGAACTCACCCGCAGGTTCGGCGATTTCACTGCCGTCGACAGGGTGAGTTTCGAGATCCGGGTGGGCGAGATCTTTGGGTTCCTGGGCTCGAACGGCTGCGGCAAGACGACGACGATGAAGATGCTGACGGGACTGCTGCCCGCGTCCGACGGGCAGGCTTTCGTCTTTGGCAATCCGATCGATGCAACCAGTCTAAGGGCCCGTGAGCGCGTCGGGTTCATGTCACAATCCTTCTCGCTCTACGGCGAACTGACCGTCGAACAGAACCTTGTCCTGCATGCGCGCCTCTTCGATCTGCCTGCCGAACGCACACGGCAGCGCGTCACAGACCTCACCGAACGGTTCTCGCTGACCGAGTTTCTCGACACGCGCGCCGCGTCGCTGCCCCTGGGCATCCGGCAGCGGCTGTCGCTTGCGGTCGCGATCATCCACGAACCCGAGATGCTGATCCTCGACGAACCGACATCCGGCGTCGATCCGGTCGCACGGGATACGTTCTGGGAGCTGCTGATCGAGCTTTCGCGCCGCGATCAGGTGACGATCTTCATCTCGACTCACTTCATGAACGAAGCGATGCGCTGCGACAGGATCTCGCTGATGCATGAAGGGCGCGTGCTTGTGGCCGACACGCCCGAGCGGCTGGTCTCCCAAAAGGGGGCAGTCGATCTCGAAGCAGCCTTCATCCAATATATCGAAGAAGACATCGGCGAGCAGCCCGGGGCCGAGGACGAGGCCGACCAGCTTCTTGATAAGGCGGAATGGGCCCCGGAAAGCCATGCGCCCCGGCGCCCCTTTCTTCCTTTCGACATGCGCCGCACGGCTGCCCTGAGCTACCGTGAATTCCTCGAAGTCCTGCGCGATCCGGTACGCCTGGCCTTTGCCTTCCTAGGCAGCATGTTTCTGCTGCTGATGATCGCTTTTGGCATCTCACACGACGTGGAGGACCTGCGCTTCGCCGCTCTCGACCTGGATCAGACGCCGGAGAGCCGAAGTTACCTGAGCAATCTTTCCGGCTCCCGGTTCTTCGTCGAAACCGGTGCGGCGCGCAGTCTGGATCAGTTGGAAGACTGGCTCGTCACCAATGACATCACGCTGGCGCTGGAGATCCCCCCTGGCTTTGGGCGCGATGTCAAACGCGGCGCCAGCCCACAGGTCTCTGCCTGGATCGACGGTGCGAACACCCAGCGGGCCGGGACCATCGAAGGATACGTCACCGCGGCACATCAATCCCAGATCGGGCAGATCCTGCGGGACGGCGGCGTTGACCCAGACGCGATGGCGCTTGTGGATTTCCAGACCCGCTATCGCTACAATCCGGGCTTTGAAAGCATCAATGCGGTGGGACCCTCGGTCCCGGCCACGCTGTTGATGCTTTTTCCGGCAATCCTGATGGCGGTCAGCGTCGTGCGCGAAAAGGAAATCGGCACGATCACGAATTTCCACGTCACGCCGACGCGGCGGCTTGAGTTCCTTGTCGGGAAACAACTGCCCTATGTACTGATCGGCTTCGTGAACTTCGCCGCGATGGCGGTGTTGACCGTTGTCGTGCTTCAGGTCCCGCTCAAGGGGGCCGTTCTGCCGTTGGCTCTGGGGGCCTTGCTCTACGTCACGTCGGCCACGGGCTTCGGTCTTCTGATGTCGGCCATCACGCGCACTCAGGTCGCGGCGGTGTTCGTGACGGCCATCATCTGCATGGTGCCCACCACGCAGTTCTCGGGCATGATGCAGCCGATCTCGACGCTGGAAGGATCGGCCCAGGTCATCGGATCGCTCTGGCCCACCGGTTACTTCATGCATCTCAGCGTGGGGTCCTTCACCAAGGGGCTCGGATTTGATGAGCTTTCGGGCGATCTCTTCTCGCTCCTGGTCTACGCGCCGGTCTTCACGGTGATTTCGGCCGTCTTCCTGAGAAAGCAGGAGCGCTGAGCGATGCGCGGGCTGAAAAACATCTTCTGGCTCGGAACCAAAGAGCTTCGCAGCTTCTTCAGCGACGCGGTCATGGTGGGGTTTCTGATCTGGTCGTTTTCGTTCTCGGTCTACAGCGAGGCCACGGGAAGCTCTGAGAGCGTCAACAACGCCTCGGTCGCGATCGTCGACGAAGACCGCTCGACACTTTCGCGCAACATCGCCGCGGCGCTGCACCGGCCCTATTTCCAGCCACCCGAGTATATCGCCGCGCGCCAGATCGATACCTTGATGGACGAGAGCCGCTATATGTTCGTTTTGGTTTTCCCCCCGGGTTTCGAGGCGGACCTCCGACGCGGCGAACAGCCGGAAATCCAACTGAATATCGACGCAACCGCGGTGGGTCAGGCCGCACAGGGCGCCGGGTATTTGCAGTCCATCATTGACCGGGAAGTGACCGAATTCACAGAGCTTCACGGGACGGGAGCAACACCGCCGATCGGCTTGATCCTGCGGCGCGCCTTCAACCCGAACGGGACCGACGCCTGGTTCCTGGCGGTCAACTCGATCCTGAACAGCCTTTCCATGATCGCAATCGTGCTGACGGGCGCGGCGCTTTTGCGCGAACGCGAACATGGGACGATCGAACACCTGCTCGTCATGCCGCTCAACGCTTTCCAGATCGCAATGGCGAAGGTTTGGGCCAACGGTCTTGTGATCCTTGTCGCGTTCACGCTGTCGATGCTCATCATGGCCGAACAGGTTCTTGCGGTTCCGATCGCCGGATCGAAGCTGCTGTTAACGGTCGGCGCAGCGGTCTATCTGTTCGCGGCGGCGGCAATCGGGATTTTGCTGGGCACGATGGCAAGAACGATGGCCCAGTTCGCCTTGCTGATCGTCATGGCGATCATCCCGATCCTGATGCTGTCCGGCGGCATGAGTCCGATCGAGAGCCAGCCGGATTACGTACAGCCCTTCACCTGGCTTCTGCCGTCACGCCATTTCATGGAATTCGCCCAAGCTGTCGTTTTCCGGGGCGCCGACATCGGTGCGGTCTGGCCTGTCATGTTGAACATGGCGGCCCTCGGCGCGGTATTTCTGGCGATCAGCTTGCTGATCTTTCGCCGGTCCATCACCGCAGGAAGGTAGGCATTTCGACAGGATCGGACGGTCGCGACCGCTGGTTGCATGCAATAAATCGTGCAAGCGGTGGGTCGGCGAGGCATCCGGTCCATCCCGTTACCGACCGTGCTCATCCCGGGCACGTATTCCGATCAGTGCTTTGTCGAGGTGTCGTCGTGGAAGGATCACAATCATTTTGTCGGCATCAAACGACAGGGAAACCAGTGACCCGGTCGTTTGATTTGATGTGCTGATCTTTCCGGTTGGTGAGAACGGTACATGATCCAGCTCCCAACGAAGACCGTGGCTGGCACCTCGAACGTCTCCCATAGGAAAGAACGATATGCGCGTACCTGCCGGCAACTCCATCTGGATGGTTCGCGGGGAGAGAAAGATAACATCCCTGCCACTTAGAAGCAGGATCCGCTTGTTGAAATTCCGGGCAAGCGTGTTGATGACTGCAAGACTATGGTCCATCCGGCCGCCGGTGAAACCGACTGCCAGGAGGAACGGGGCTTGCACTGATGCAATTGCCTTTTCGAAGTCCGTGGTATCGGTGTCGCTATCTTGCACGAGACGACTTGATCCCACCCAAGCTTTTATCTGATCCGAGATCGAATCCATGTCGCCGATTACCAAATCGGGAGTGATATCCAGCTGTCTTAGCCGGTTTGCACCGCCGTCCACGGCAACGATGCGAGGCGCAAATGCAAGTGCCTCGTGCAAAGCGACAGCAGTGAACGGTGCGCCGCCGACCAGGGTCTTTGGCGTAGTATCGGATTTGCTGTCACCGACATCCGACGCAACAGAGCCAGAGACGTCAGGCACCTTGATCATCCTCGCACCGATCCGGGCTCTTTCCGCTGAGACCCGGGGACTTGCGGGCGACGTCACGCAGTACTTTGCGCGTTTCCTGAACGCGTGCCGCGAGGATTTGGTGCTCGGGTCCATGTACGTCGAAGAAAGCATCCAACGGATCAAGGGGATCGATGCCGCCCCGGTCCATCGACGCGTGGTGGAGAGGGTCACCGTCCGGCAGGATGGAATAGACCGTCTCGTCGCTCGGAACAGTTGCAGATCTCAGGCCCGGAGCATCCTCTTCGATATATACCGAGTTATCGACTGGCCGCCTCAGTATTTCCTCCACTTCAGCCCTGCTGTCATCTGACAGGCTGGAATTGCATAGAATCGCTGTTCCGACATCAATGCTCGTGGTCGGCGACCCAAACGGCATGCCACGGGCAAGCTTCGATATATGATCGCCTTCGAACACCTGTTCACACCGTTCCACGAAATTCTCCAATTCCGTTTCTCTCCCCGTGGAACTTTGAAATTTCGTCAAGCGCCTCTCCGATCACCAGGCGAGGAAGGTTGTCACGATCAGGCCAAATGTTCAGGCCGTAGTCGACCCATTTTTCAGTTGGGTCATGCGTCTTGGGCCCCGGCCGGGACCCTCCCTGGATATCAGCCTCTCCGCGACATTCAAAACCATACAGGTTTCTCGTATCCCTTCAAAAGGTTCGGGACATACCTTAGCTCCGTGTCCGGATTTCCGGCTACATTTCACCCGTCAGGCGAACATCGCATACAGCGCTGCGCGCAGGTCATCATGCAGCTCGGGCGGCACCGGCTTCCCGACCCGGCAGGCCATCATGCCCTCTACGAAATCCTGGTGCTCGGTCTCCAGATAGCCATTCTCGCGGATCTGGTCCCGGATCCTGCGGCTCTCGGCGGCTGTTGTGCTCTTCGCGGCCAGCATCGGCGTCGGCGCCAGGCTGGGATGGTACCGGATGGCCACGGCCAAATCGCCGAAAAACATGGCCATTGTCGCATTGTCGACGCCCGTGCTCTCGGCTTCCTTCTGCATTTCCCGCTGCAGCTTCTTGCGCTCCTTGCGGACTTCCGGCGACCCGAACTGATCCTTGCGCTCCTGCTTCACCTCCGTCTTGGTCATTTTCTGGTCATTGGCGAACAGGAAGCGCTGCACGAGCCCCTCGGCGACCGCAAAGATCATGAACAACAAAATCGCCGCCACGATCAGGAGAAGGACCAGCCAGAGGGCGATATCCACGAAACAGGACAACCCGCAGATCATCGACATAAGCAACTCTTCAAGGCGGAGGCTCACGATGACGTAGAACACCGTGCTCCAGATGCTCAGGGCAACGATCGACACAGCCAATTCAACCCATCCGCGCATCCCGAATATGCGTTTCAAACCGGTCGCGGGATTGATCCGCTCCATTTTCGGGATCACCGGATCAATCGCGAAGACGAAGCCCTTCTGGTAAATCATCTTCGCAATGAGCGCCGAGACCAGCGCCAGCAAGGTCACCGGTGCAGCCATGAACAGGTAGATCCGAACACTGTCCATCGCCGCGTCGGAAAACACCGATGCCACCGGGTAGGCCATGTACTGCATCGCGCCGTCGATGCCGAGTTCCATCGCCGCCAGAAGGCCCCGACCAGCGATCATCAGAAACAGAAGGGCCAGTGCCTGGCTGAGGTAGTTCGCCATTTCCGCCGCTTGCGACACGACGCCCTTTTCGCGCTGTTTGAGCAGCTTCCGCTTCGAGGCGGGATCGGTTTTGCGTTCACTGTCGCCGCTCATTGGAAAACCAACGAAAATAGCCGTGTTGCATCCAGAATGTCGCCCTCGACATCTTCGGCGACCCGGACCAGATAAACGACGTAGATCGGAAGAACCGCAAGAAACACAAGGTTCTTGAGGTGGAAATTGTAACTGTTAAAGCCATAGCGTCGGCCGATCCGTGACGCGATGATCAGAAAGAACTCGGCCAGTATCAAAAGCAGCAGCAAAGGGATGCCGACACGGATCATCAAAAGGAAGGTCGCGCGCAATTGGTCCACGACCAGCATCACCGCATTGCCCCTGAGCGTGGGCAAGTAAAGCTCGATCGGCCACAGCGCGTAGGAACTGTAGAACGCCTTGAACAGATGCCACAGACCGTCATTGGCGACGAAGGTCAGCGACAGGACAAGGAACATGATCAGGCCGCCCGTGGTTACCGTTTCAGATCCGGTGAAGTTCAACCCGTTGGACCCCTCGGCGCGATAGCTGTCGCTAATATGACCTGCGAACTTGAATGCCAGAAAGGGCAGCGACGCCAGCGTACCGATGGTGAAGCCGATGATCGTCTCTTTGGCGGGAAGAAATGTGCGGTCAAACAGCGTCCCGGTTGCAAACAGATCGTTCAGCGTGGCGATATTGGCCACCATGATCGGCAGACCAAGCGCAATGGAGATTGCGATGCGCAACAGCATGCCCCGTTTTAGTGTGAAATTGATCAGCGCGAATGCGGTCAAGAATCCCAGGGGCCGTGCCAGCGTGATCACAAGGAAAAATACAATCGACTTGATCTCGTCAATCTCGATGAAAAAATCCTTGACCATCAAAACATGTGGAGTTGGGAGAAAGTGCGCTCGGTGCGCAGCACCAGCGGCTGGACAAGGCTTGTGCCGGCGATCACGAAGACCAGTACAATTGCCACGATCTTCACGGTCTGGCTCAGGTTCTGGTCCTGGACCTGCGTCATCGCCTGCAGCACCGAGATCACCAGCGCGGCAAAGGTTGCGACCAGCAATGGCACACCGGCCAGGTAGGCGGCATCGGTCAGGAAGCCAACGAAATAAGACGTCATGTCGGACTCACGCATAGTTGTAGCTCATCAGCAGACCCTCGATCAGCTTTTGCCAGCCATCGACGAATATGAACAACAACAGCTTGAACGGCGCCGAGATGATGCTCGGCTGCACCTGTTGCATGCCAAGTGCCATCAGGATCGTCGTTATCGCCAGATCGATGGCGATGAACGGCAGGTACAGGACCAGACCGACCTGGAAACCGCGTGCCAGTTCCGAGACCATGAACGCCGGAACCTGAACGAAGAAATTCGATTGCGAAGCGGTCAGGCCTGACCCCTCCCAGACCTCGTTGGCGATATCGACGAAAAAGGAAACATTTTCCGGGTCGACATTCGCGCTTACGAAATTCTGGAACGGTGTGGCCACCAGCGTGAACAACCCTCCGAGTTGCTCCACCGTTTCGAAATCCAGCGCGGTATCGGCAATGGCTTTCGCGGATTCGGTAAACACCGGCAGCGAGATGAAGGCCGACAGGAACAGCGCCAACGCCATCACGATCATGCCTGACGGCACCTGCTGAAGACCCAACGCATTTCGCAGGATCAACAGGACGACGGAGATCTTGATGAACGAGGTCAGAGTCAATGCGGCCAGCAGGTAGAAAGAGGCCAGGAACATGACCGCAATGGGGGTAGCTGCCTCCACTTCAGATCACCTTTGTGATCCAAAGCCCCAGGCCATCGCCAACCTCGATCATCTTGGCATGCGCGAAAACCTCACCATTGGTGCGAAGCCTGACATCGTCGGGCGAAATCTCTCCGAAATCGATCACTGTGCCGGGAACCAGTCCGGCGACCTCGGCGACGGTCATATTGCCTTGACCCACCTCGACGGAAATCTCGACATTCAGCGAACCGGTCTTCGGGCTTGGCGTATCACGGGCCATTCCTGCATTACTCCTTCTTTGGGTGGGGCCGGGACCGGGGGCGCAATCGGTCAGGCGAAACCGGTCACCGTCGATCTTGGCGGCGCCGTGATCGGTTCCAGCAACCCTCAGTCTGAACAATCCGTCCCAGGCACTCCGATCGTTCAGGACCAGCAGATCGCCTACAGCGATCGCGCTCAGGTCCGATTGCGCAAGCACCAAGGGGGTGCTTTCGATCGCGGCCCTGAGCGGAAGAGTTTGTGGGATTGCGAGCGCAACATCGTCCCCGGCCGCGGTAAGATGGGGCTTGAGCAACTCTGTGTTACCGAAGACCGTGACCGCGAACGAGTCCTCCTCGTCATCGACGAACAGGTCGAACGAATACGGCGACAGGCGCTGGCAGGGCGGCGAGAACTCCAGAGACACCTGCGCCTTTTGCGAATGGGTTTTTTCGAGGCTCTCGATCCAGTCGGTCAACATATGCTCGACCAACAGCGCATACAGCCGCTGGTCGACCTGGGCGAAATCGACCTCCTCTAGAAACAGCGCCTCCAGCAGACCGCGCTCGAAGCGCGCGCCCAGCGTCATGGCGTCAAGCTGGACCCAAACCTCCGCAGCCCGTTCAGCGGGCAGTGGCGCGCGGCTGCGCCAGGCATATCTAAGCGTTTTGCCCGCAAGACTCACGGTGCCGGAAGGGCGGCGTTTGGCCAGCGTCTTGAACGTGGCGACGTCGTCCTGGCCGATGGACGGCAGGCTGCCCGAAATCAGGGACCGAAAGGTCGGGCGGGGAAGAACCAGTTTATCCAGCATCGACCACCCCTGCCGCCTGCAGCTGCGCGTCCGACGTCTCTTCTTCCTCCTTGAGATCCTCGTTCAATACGACCGCCTGCGTCTCGTTCTCGATCAATGATCGGAATTTCTCCTGCTTCCCGGACACGACGTTGCAACGCGCCCGGTTCTGCTCCAGCTCGACCACGGCAAGCTTGATGTCCTCCTGCATCTTGGACCTCTGGTGGCCGAGCCACGACCGTGTCTCGCGATGCGAGAGCCTGCGAACCGCGACGTTGGTCGCCAGGGACCAATAGTGATCGGGCGACCTTGTGGTCGCCAACAACTGCTGGATCGACTCGCGCAAATCGTGATCGGCCTCCAGCATCTGCCGGTCCAGCTCTGATGAGGCGGAGTTGAGCCGTGCCAGCGTGGCCTTGCTCTGCTTTACAAGCGCCATCGCAATCTGCTGGCGGCGGTCGTGGATTTCCTTAATCTGTTTGAGTTTCGCAAGCTGGTTCATGGATTGACCACCTTGCGCATCTGCGCCGTTACAATCCGCATCGGCTCAAGCCGCTCCCGGCCGCCACTGTGGATAAAGGTTTTCAGCCCCTCGATCCTGTCGACGGCTTCGTCGGCCAGCCGGTCCCGGCCCTTCTCATATTCGCCGATCTGGATCAGAAGCTTCAGCTCCTCATATTTGGCAAGCAACCTGCGCCCCCTGTTCGCGAGCGCCATATGGTCACGACTCACGACATCGGGCATCACGCGGCTGAGGCTTTTCACCACGTCAATTGCCGGAAACAGCCCCTCCGAGGCGCAATCCCGGCTCAGCTCGATATGCCCATCCGTGAGGCTCTTGATCTCGTCGGCGATCGGGTCGGCGACGCTGTCGCCCTCCACCAATACGGCGTAGATCGCGGTGATATCGCCCTTCCTGCTGCGGCCCGCTCGTTCAATGATCTTCGGAAGCGCGGGATAGACAGATGCAGGAAACCCGCGGCGCACCGCCGGTTCGCCGGCGGCCAAGCCGATTTCCCGAAGCGCCCGCGCCACCCGCGTCAGGCTGTCGACCAGCAACAGGACATTCTTGCCGCTGTCGCGGTAACCCTCGGCGATCGACGACGCCAGATGCGCGGCATAGCACCGTTCCAGCGCCGGGCGATCCGAAGTCGCCACAACGATGACGGCGCGTTTGCGCACCTGTTTCGTCATGTGGCGCTCCAGGAATTCCTGCACCTCGCGCCCGCGCTCACCGACCAGCGCCAACACCACGACATCGGCGTTGCATTTGGCCACGATGTTCGACAGCAGGATCGATTTGCCGCAGCCGGGGGGCCCGAACAAAGCGATGCGCTGCCCGCGCCCCAAGGTCAGGAAGCTGTCGATCGCCTGCACGCCGGTCAAAAACGGCTGGTCGATCACGGGCCGGTCCAGCGCGGATACACCCGTTCCGTGAACGCGGCGATTGGCACCGTCCACCGCAACCTGCTTGTCAAGCGGGCGCCCCACACCGTCCACGACCGATCCCAACAGACCGTCATGAAAATCAAATTCCAACTCGTCGGAAACGAACTCGACACGATCGTAAACCCGGATCTGTGACGCATCGCCCAAGACCGACAGGGTCGCCTTCCCTTCATCAAGCGCGATCACCTCGGCGAGGGTTCCTGTCGCCTTGCCCGAGATCAGCCGGCATATCGCGCCAAGCGCCAAGCGCTGGAAACGCACCCGCAGTGTCGTGCCGCGCACCTCGATGACATATCCCAGCGACCGTGCCAGCTCGAGTTGGTCCACCATTTCGGGCAGGCGCGACAGCCGCTCCGCGTGACCGAATGCTTCAACGAGTTCCGGCGAAGACGCGGTCATGCCGAAGCTTCCTCGTTCCGCGGTGCAGGATTGGCCGCATGCGCGGCGATCCGGGCTTCGAGGGCCACGACCTGCGCCTGCAGGTCCAGTTCGAAAAAGTCTTTGTTTCCCTTCAGATAGCAGACGCCGGGTGACGCCGTCTCGTCTCGAACAAGCTTCGAGATGGACCCCTTGAAAGGCACCTTCGACACCAGCGCATCGAGCGTGTCGAAGTCGTTGGGGTGACACATCAGTGACAGCCCCCAGCGCTCGCTGGTCTGGTCCAGACAAGACTTGATGAGCCCCGACCACCGATCATTTGGGGGCACGTCCTTCAAGATCGAGGAGACCGCCGACATGATCGTCCTGGTCAGCCACGGCTCAAGCTCCGCATAATCCCTGGCAATCGCCGACACTTGCGCCATCGCGGTTTCTGCAAGGATCGCGTCTTGCTTTGCCTTGAGTTTCAGCGCCGATCGTTCGGCCAGTTCCTCCGCTTCAGCCTCAAGACGCTTTTCAAGCGCCGCGGTTTCTTCCCGCACCCGGTCGGTTTCCTGTCGCGCCTGTTCGCGGGCTTTGCTCAGCTCGCTCTGCGCCAGCGCCCGGTCTTGCGCCTGCTCTTTCCGAAGACGGATGAATGCATCGACCTCCGGCGCCGCAATGCGCTGCAGGCTGGGCTGCGCGCCGGTGCTCCCGGGCCGTGCGCTCATCAGTCCTGCCTCAGCGCCTGCAGGCAAGCCGCGAACGTTTCCGCACGCGTCACCGACATGACCGTGTCGCGAAAGATGTCCCCGACGGGATTGTTCAGCACGGACAGCATTCCGGGGAATGGGGCGGGTAGATGATTGAGCCATGCCGACACACAGGCGCGGCCGCTTGCCGCTATTTCAGCGGCGATGTCTGCGCCCGCCGAGACTTCCGCCGAACAATAGGACCGAAGCCTCAGCGCAAACCGGACATCCTCGATGTCGATTTTCGGGCAGGACCGCAAAAGCGTGCCCACGGCATCGGGCGTCAGAAAATGATCGGCATGCCAGACCAGCCCGGCACGCTTCATTACCTGATCCAGATCGGACGAGAGGAGAAAATCCAACTCTTCGCGTTGGGCCACCGGCTCCTCTGCATCGGTATCGGCATTCACCGAATGCGCGAGCACATCCGCAACGATCGGACCTTCGAGCCGCTGGTTTGAAAACAGCTGCTCGCGCAGCGTCGGCGTAAACACCGTGTGGCGCCATTCTTCCTTCGCGCGATCGGTGACCGCCAGGAGCCCGTTGAGATAACGCGCCTTGAAGCTCTCGTTGCCCAGATCATTTCGCATGACGAAACACCCGGCCAGCTAGATTTTTCAAGCCGATGAGAAGTCGCACCAGAAACACCATGCAGGCGAGGGCCGCGGCCGCCAGAAACAGTATGAACGCGATATCGCTCTCGGAAGAGACCACCCTACTGATGGTTGCAGTGGTCGCCGCGCTCGCCGCGAAGGCCCTTGGCGGCTGCGAAATGACGACGTCGGTCAGCCCGCCGGCCGGGAACAGGGACACCGAAACATCGTCATAGACCAGGTCCGGCACCGCGAATGTCACCAGCTTCTTCATCTGCGGCACATGCACGCTCGGATCAAAATCGGCGCGATGATAAATCGCCAGAGAAGCCTTCGAAGGCTGCGTGGTGTCCTGGAAGCGGCCCTTTTCCGGAATCACGATATGCACACGCGCAAAGTGCACACCGTCAATCTCGGTCAGCGTGCGCGACAATTCCTCGCTCAGTGCGAAGGAAAACCGAGCGCGTTCCTCGAAAGGCGTGCCCACCACGCTGTCATCGGGAAAGATGTCACCGATCGTGCGGTAGGACTGGCGCGGCAGGCCCACCTTGGCGAGAATCGCGATGGCGGCGCCAAACTCTGCCTTGGGCACCGAAACCGAGTATCTTCCGCCTTTCTGGGTTTCCTTGCTCGGCGAGATGCCCTGCGCATAGAGAACGGCGGCGATCTCGTTCGCCTCACGCTCAGGCAGGTCGGAATGGATGGTCTCCTTGCACCCAGCAAGGAGCAGCAGAATGGCTAACATGGTCAGGCGCGCACGAAGGGTTCGCAAGACGGTCTCCTATGACGATCCAAGGCGGTGCACTTGGAGTGAATTCTCTGTTCGGCGTACGGACTGTGCTGACTCTCGCAATCACGACACATGAGATGGTCTACTCAGTCACCTGACGAGACTTCGCAAAGATCGTGAATTGCCCACGTAGTTCTTCTACGTACCCGCCGTTCCGGCCACGCGGGACGCCGGGATCCGTGAACCGCGGTGCATAACCGACGTCTCGGCGAAGGCGCCGCCGTCGAGATGTTCGGCCGGCTCGCAGCCCAGAACGTCGCAGACCCGCGGCAGTGCCGCGGCCACGTCTATGTCTGGCCCGGCCCGTTCGAGGCGCAGGATCAGCATCTGTGCCATTGCAAGCTGTGACACCATCATCACATCCCGGAACCCCAGATCCGTGGATACGAAAATGCGACCCCCGTCCAGATCGACGGCGCAGGCGCAATCCTTCTGCAAATAGCTGCAATCCTGACCCGGTTCCGACGGCAAACCGGAGAATGCGGGGCAGAACAAAGGGATCTCACAGGTGTCGCCAAGGTCCGCAAATCCGATATCGTCCTCCTCCAGCAAGGGCGACAGAAGGTGCAACATCGCCAAGAGATCGTCGCGCGACCGGTCATTGGACGACGCGCCGTCGAATGCGGTGAACAGCTTTTCGCGCCCCCGCGCCGAGACCACCAGGCGCTTGACACATTCCACCGCCCGGCGACCCGCAAGGTCCAGATCCAGAACAAAGCCTTCGACATAGTCGGGCTTGGGCTTGGCGATCGAGATTTTCGGCTCGACCTTTGCCTCAAGCCCCCAGATGTCGTCAAAGCGATCTAATCTGGAGAAATCGTCGCGCGCGATATAACCGTCGGACATTCCGTCAATATTGCCACTCATGCCGGACATCTCCGGGCCTCATCTGGGCGCAAACGGGCCATGATCTACTCCACGGGATCCGCGAAGATCGCCGACAGGTCTTCAAAGCTGCGGCACGACGTCTTGCGGTAAATGTTGTTCTTGTGGGTTTCGACGGTGCGAACACTGATGCTGCAGGCTTCCGCAATCTCCTTGGTGGACTTTCCCTGGATGCAGGAGTCGACGATCTCCAGCTCGCGCGGCGACAACCCGAAGATGTTGCCGGACCGCGTCAGGTGCTTGCGGGTTTGCAGGAAGGACGCAATGAATTCGATCGGCATATAGGAATATCCCCGGATCGCCGCCGTTGTCGCGTTCACGAAGTCAAACCCGGACGCCTGTTTCGGCATGAAGGCAACGGCCCCGTTGGAAAGGCAGTAAAACGCATTCGACACTTCCACTTCCGAAGTCAGAACGATCACTCGCGTATCGGGACAGGCATTGCGCACCTTGGTCAGCACCTCGCGCCCACTTGGCCGCGTGATCGAGAAATCCAGCAGCAGAATGTTTGGGGAGAGATCCCGGCAAGCCTTCAACGCGCCGTACCCGTCCTGCGCCTCCGCAACGACCGAAAGGTTGTTGCGTTGTTCCAGTCGATCTCGGATTCCTTCGCGGACAATCGCGTGGCTGTCCGCCACAACAACTGTCTGGACATCTTGTTTGCCATTCATCGACTTCGTCCTCCCATCTGTAATCAGTCCGATCTTCATTACCCGGTTGGACGAAACGCCCCTCCGCCGCACAACTTCAACTGTTCGCACTCATCCCCAGGGAGACTCTCGTGACCGTCTCCGAGGTCTGCCAACTGCCCAGGATTCTCCGACCTAGCGTTTTGTCAGTTGGACGTTGCATTCGTCGCGTCGGCGACGATGCGCAGATCTATTGAACTCAACCTTGTGCACCTGCATCATTCCGAAACGGGTAGCCGTGATCTCTAGAACGTGATCAGAAAAACAAGGGATTTATATGCGCAGAATTACCTACGGTGGTTTTTTGCTCAGGAAGAACAACTGCAATATTTTTCTCAAATTTTAGAATATCTTCCCGACGCGGGACGAAAATCTGCGCGGTTTTCCCTTACCCGCTCTCACGCCGGTTTCGCCTCTGCCCCGCCGGGCGCGGTGACCGAATCAACACCCGCTGCGCGATCGCCATCGATCGGCCGGATACCCCATGACATCACGGACACCCGGCGCCGTTTCGCGCCCGAGCCGGACCCCGGCATGGGCGATCTCAAGCGGACCCTTCGGGATCTCAAGAGGGATTAGGTTTTTTGTCCATCGGTGCCACCGTGCAAGAACGCCAGGGCGGGCGGTTGATGTCACCCAGCGCTGGTTGGTTCGTCAGTATTCCTATGGCTGGCCCGACGGTTGACCCGATGGCTGCCCTGACGGTTGACCGGTAGGTCGATCCGAAGGCTGCTCGGACGGCGCGACGCTGGGCGGACCGGACGGCGGCGACGACGGCGGTTCGGTTGGCCACGGGCTAGGGGCTTGCGTAGAACCAGTGTCGGGGTTGGTGCCCCATGTCAGCCTGAACCTGTATGCGGTGGCGTAAGTCACGTAATACAGTGATTTCTGGCCTTTGTATTCAAATCCAGACCACTGTGTCTCCAAAGGCAGGTCCGGGTCTTGATCATCAGGCGGAACTACGGGTCCCGGCGGCATAGGCCCGAGCGGGCCGCCCGAAAGATCAAACTCTACGATGATCTCATTTGCGCCCCTGACCAGGTCGGCCACGGCCATCGTCACACGCTCAACGGTACCATCGGCAAAATATCTGACGATGTCTGCGTTCGTAGCGCCCGCCGCATACGACACAATTTCAGTTACACCGGGCGCAGCGTACCTCGCGTATGCGGTCACTGGGTTGTCCACGACGCCAAGGTTGGGGAGCCCGACGAGGGATGCGGCGTTCCCGATCCATTCAACAAAATCGCTCACCGTTGCAACACTGCTTCCGGGCAGCCGATTGTACAGATAGTCGGGGAGATTTGGATCGGGGTTTTCGGCCGTGGGAATGCCATTGCCACTGTTGAACAACTGGCTCCACATTTGACCGATGAAGTCTAGCCCGTTTTCAACGCTGAGGTTGAACCAATCCGTGTTGTCCAACAACCAAGACGTACCCGTTGCAACGGCGCCAGTGAAGGCCTCGGCAACGGACCAGGGTGCATCAGCCTGCTTGATCGAGAAGAGCTGAACAGCTCTCAAATCGCTGGCGAAGAATCCCTGGTGATCCCCACCAGGCGCGCGATACCCCACTGTAGCCGTAAAGTCGATCACGTCATTTCTCGTCAGCTCCTCGACACCGAATACAAACCCTGCGATCGCAGAGAGCCACGAGTCGCTCGCATTGATCCGTGTTGTCCTATACATGCGGAACCGGTATTCCACTTCGCCGATTGGCGAGTAGCTCCACGCTCTGTCGCCAGCCGTGTCTTCAGGGTTTTCTCCAGTCAGGTTGTCTCCGACCCTTGCAGCGCCCTGAAACGCGATATCGCTTTCCACGAAGTGATATCTGCTGAAGGTGGCGCCAAACGGCGTCGAAATCCTGCCCGAGCGAATACTCAGCACGAGGTTCACGCCACCTTGCGCTGCCACCGCCAAGTATCCTGCCCGGGCCTCACCCGGTTCGAGATTGCTGAGGAATGCAAAGGATGCCGATCCACCCCCGGGCAATGTGATCTTGTTCAGAGGAATGCTGGCAAAACGGGCCCGTGCGTTAACTCGCCAAATCTGCTTGGTCCCGTCTGCAGTGTAGCGCTCCGACTCCCATTGATGGTCGGACATATTGGTAACGGTCGGCGGCAAATTGAATTGGAGGAGACTCCAATCAACATCCAGATTGCCCCGACGACCAGCTTCCGGATTGTAAACGTGCAAGACATCCCTGTTGATGTCGCCCAAGCCGAGAACGTCGAACCTGGCCTGCAACCCCTCGCTCGGCGGGACAAAGTACACAGACTCCATGTCAACATCGTCGATATCAACCAGCCCAAGGGCGACCATAGTCGCGCCGTCGATCATCACGCCGTCGCTGACAAGGTCCGTCTCCATGTCCTCGAAAACGGGCTCTGTCGCCGGATCCTTCAGTATTCCGTCGATGCCGAACTCAAGCCATTCATCGGCCTTGTCGCCGATAGGAGCGTCGTAGGTCGCCATGATGTACTTGGCATATGCATCGGCAGCCGGATTCGTGGTGTCATGCTCCAGCAGAGTGCTCAGTTGGACGGATTTCGATTTGGCTTCGTCTGACCCCAACAACCCGGCGACATAAAGCGGCGGCTCACCTTCAAGCAATGCAAAATCGACGAAGTAGTAATCCTTGGGCGAGTCCGCAGTCGGGTCGCTCGGGTCCACCGGCACTTCGATGCCCACGACAAGTTTTTCCCCGTCCATGGAGGGTCCGACGTAGAAGGTGGTCGGGTCGACCTGCACGCCATCGATCCAAATGCTGAATTCGGTGGGGACCTCGAACTGATTGCCGAATTGATCGGTTACCACTTCGGTTTCCTCGCCCGCCCGAAGTTCGATCTCCTTTCCGGAAACCTCATCGACCAAGAGGACATCTCCATGGTCCGACAGCTCGATGACGTCCGATGCTTCCTCTGCGCCGTCGTCACCGATATGGGAGCTGTACCATTTGCTTGTTCCTTCCGTGTTGACGTCATCGAAGAGGGTTTCGATGGGGGTGTTTTCGTAGACGACGCTGAGGACCGCGAGCAGTTCTTCCGAGCTGCCGTCCCCGCGCAGGCTCAGGAGCCCGACGGCATTCGTGAACGGCTCGAGGTTGCCGTCGATGTCTGCTTCTCCGAGAAGGGTATCGAGCCCGGAGGTTCCCGGTGCGAACCTGTCGACGACGGCCATGGTGGACATCAGATCGGCGAGCACGGGCACGGATCCGGGCTGCGCGGTGAGGCGCCGGATCCCGGCCTGCGACAGCGCGCCGTCCTGCGTGTCCAATGTCTGGCCGACCGACCGCAGATTGGGATCGATCATGAAGGCGATGTCTTCGACCGCGGAATACCGGCCGGTCTCGGCAACGGCCATATAGCTGAGGGGGACGCGGTTGTTTGCCGAGTTCGCCTGGATATCCAGCACGATCTCGCGTGCGATGTTGCGGGCGGCATTCGGATTCTCTTGCCGGATCGTCATGAACACTTTGGCGGCTGCGCGTGCCCCGAACTCCTCTTCGATCTGGCGCAGAAGCACGGCGGCATTGGCCGCATCCCCGCCCGTCGCCTCGCCGATGATGGCATTGGCCTGGGCCTGGACCCATGCGTCGGTGGGTCCGGATCCGGTGTGGTTGGTCAAGAGGGCGGAATCCAGTTTCTGGCGCAGGGTGTCCTGCACGT
>JAAUYH010097329.1_pt1 | contig 59902 bp, 54 predicted proteins | sample 7278061 | NCBI WGS metagenome assembly JAAUYH01 (sample SAMN14350203, study PRJNA611818) | marine sediment metagenome | isolation source: surface marine sediment (0.6m) | place: French Polynesia: Moorea | collected 2018-08 | reverse complement strand
CGTGGCAGGCGCCATAACCCCCGTCCCAGGCGGCGTCGGACCCATGACAATCGCATGCCTGCTCAAAAATACCCTCACCGCCGCAAAAAAAGCCAACACACCGCCCGAAACCGAAAACCCGAAACACTGAAAAAACCGGGCCTCTCCCGCCGTACCGTCGGCATCCGGTCGCTCAATCCGAAATGCGGCTTCTGGCGCGAACGCTTGACAGACACCTGCATCAGGCAAATTGTGCATGTACCCGTTTAGGTTAAACGGAAGGCGCCACCGCTCTCCGCTGACTTGAGCGATCTCCGTCCCGGACACGGGACCACCAAAAAAGCCAATGCCCGTCACAAAGAGGCGGGCGAACCGGGAGGAAACCAGACATGATAGCGTTCAGAACCATTCTGACGTCCACCACGGCGCTGTTGGCGGCAGGGTCGGCACATGCGACCGATCTGGAGGTCATGCACTGGTGGACCTCGGGCGGCGAGGCCGCCGCGGTCGCCGAATTCGCAAACGCCTTCGACGCCACGGGCCACAAATGGATCGACGGGGCCATCGCGGGGTCGGGCGGCACGGCCCGGCCGATCATCGTCAGCCGGATCATCGGCGGCGACCCGATGGGGGCGTTCCAGTTCAACCACGGACGCCAGGCCGAAGAGCTGATCGACGCCGGACTGCTGCGCGATCTGACCGGCGTCGCCGAGGCCGAGGGCTGGAAAGACATCGTCAACCCGCCGTCTTTGCTCGACGCCTGCACGGTCGACGGCAAGATCTATTGCGCCCCGGTGAATATCCATTCCTGGCAATGGCTGTGGCTGAGCCATCATGCCTTTGCCGATGCCGGCGTCGATGTGCCCACGAACTGGGACGAATTCGTCGCCGCCGCCCCTGCCCTGCGCGACGCCGGCAAGATCCCGCTGGCCGTCGGCGGCCAGCCCTGGCAATCGGCCGGCGCCTTCAACGTTCTGATGGTCGGCATCGCGGGGCCGGACGTTCTGGTGCGGATCTACGGCGACAAAGACGCCGATCTGGCCGCGGGGCCCGAAATGGCCCGCGTGTTCGCGGCCGCCGGGGATGCGCGCGAGATGTCGCAGGGCACGAATGTGCAGGATTGGAATCAGGCCACCAATCTGGTCATCACCGGCCAGGCCGGCGGACAGATCATGGGCGACTGGGCTCAGGGCGAATTCCAGGTGGCCGGGCAGACCGCGGGCGAGGATTATTCCTGCCTGCCGGGCCTGGGCATCAACGAGCTGATCGACACCGCCGGCGATGCCTTTTACTTCCCGGTCGTCAATGATCCCGACATCGCCGCGGCGCAGGACGTGCTGGCCGCGACCCTGCTGGCGCCGGAGACCCAGGTTGCGTTCAACCTCAAGAAGGGCTCGCTTCCGATCCGCGGCGATATCGACCTGACGGCGGCCAACGACTGCATGAAGAAGGGGCTGGAGATCCTTGCGGCGGGCAACACGCTGCCGGCGACGACCATCCTGAACACCGAGGACACCAACAACCAGCTCAACGATCTTTTCGTCGAGTTCTTCAACGACACCTCGATCACCCCCGAGGCGGCGCAGGAGCGCTTTGTCGACATCATCGCGAACGCGGACTGATCCGCGGGCGGAGGCCAGAGCCACAACCGGCCCGTGGCGCGCCAAGGGCCGGTTGACGGTTTCGGCGACGGATGACTTTGGAGGGGGATGGCGTGTCCGACAGGCGTCCGAACCGGTTCTTCCGGAACATGACCGCAAAGATCGCGGCGGTCCCGATGATCCTGACGGCGCTGTGCGTCTTCGTCGGCGGGACCGTCTGGACCATCGTCCACTCGTTCACCGACTCCAAACTGCTGCCGCGCCTCAGGTGGGACGGGCTGGACCAGTACGAGCGGCTCTGGAACACCAACCGCTGGATCGTCTCGATCGAGAACCTGCTGATTTACGGCCTTTGCTCGCTGATCCTCAGCCTGATCATCGGCTTCGTTCTCGCAGCCCTTCTGGACCAGAAAATCCGCTTTGAGAACACGTTCCGCACGATCCTGCTTTATCCCTTCGCGCTCAGTTTCATCGTGACCGGGCTGGTCTGGCAGTGGCTCTTGAATCCCGATCTGGGCATCCAGTCGGTGATCCGGGGCGCAGGCTGGATCGGGTTCACCTTCGATCCGCTGAACAACAGCAAGATCGTGATCTTCGGGGTGCTGATCGCGGGGCTCTGGCAGGGCACCGGGCTGATCATGGTGCTGATGCTGGCGGGCCTGCGCGGCATCGACCAGGAGATCTGGAAGGCATCGCGCGTCGACGGCATCCCGATGTGGAAGACCTACCTCTTCATCGTCATCCCGATGATGCGGCCGGTGTTCATCACCACGCTGGTGATCATCGCCAGCGGCATCGTCAAGCTGTATGATCTGATCGTCGCACAAACCAGCGGCGGGCCGGGCATCTCGTCCGAGGTGCCGGCGAAATACGTCTACGACTACATGTTCCAGGGCCAGAACCTGGGCCAGGGCTTTGCCGCCTCGACGATGATGCTGTTGGCCGTCTTGGTGGTGGTGATCCCCTGGGCCTATCTCGAGTTTGGAGGCAAGGCCCGTGGCTGATCGGGTCGCGGCCCTGTCCGGCCCCCAGGGCCCCAGGCCGCGCCGCAGGTTTTCGCGGCGCAACATCATCATCTACGGCACGCTGGCCGTCGTGGCATTCTACTACCTGCTGCCGCTTTACGTGATGATCGTGACCTCGCTGAAGGGCATGCCCGAAATCCGGCTGGGCAACATCTTCGCCCCGCCGGTCGAGATCACCTTCGAGCCCTGGGTCAAGGCCTGGGCGCAGGCCTGCACCGGGCTCAATTGCGACGGGCTGAGCCGTGGTTTCTGGAATTCGGTCCAGATCACCGTGCCCTCTGTCATCGTGTCGATCCTGATCGCCAGCGTGAACGGTTACGCGCTTGCGAACTGGCGGTTCAGGGGCGCCGACGTGTTCTTTACCATCCTGATCTTCGGAGCCTTCATCCCCTATCAGGTGATGCTTTACCCGATCGTCATCATGCTGCGCGAGATCGGGCTTTACGGGTCGCTCTGGGGGCTGGTGATCGTGCACACGATCTTCGGCATGCCGATCCTGACGCTGCTTTTCCGCAACTACTTCACCTCGCTGCCGGAAGAGCTGTTCAAGGCCGCGCGCATCGACGGCGCCCGGTTCTGGGGCATCTATTTCCGGATCATGCTGCCGATGTCGCTGCCGATCTTCGTGGTGGCGATGATCCTGCAGGTGACCGGGATCTGGAACGATTTCCTGTTCGGGGTCGTCTATACCAAGCCCGACACCTACCCGATGACCGTGCAGCTGAACAACATCGTCAACACGGTGCAGGGGGTCAGGGAATACAACGTCAACATGGCCGCGACGCTGTTGACCGGGCTGGTGCCCCTGGTCATCTACTTCGTGTCCGGCAAGCTCTTCGTGCGCGGAATCGCCGCCGGAGCGGTAAAGGGGTGAGGCGCGGTTTTGCACAGCAAAATGAACGGCGCCGGTGGCACGTTTCAAGCAACGAACGCGGCGGGCAATCGCGCGCCGCCGGGAGATAGGCCCATGCATTCCGTGGAAATCAAGAACCTCGATCTGCATTTCGGCGCGGTCAAGGTGCTTCAGGACCTGAACCTGACCATCGCCCGGGGCGAGTTTCTGGTGCTGCTCGGTTCGTCGGGATGCGGCAAGTCCACCCTGCTGAACTGTATCGCGGGGCTTCTTGACGTCACCGCCGGGCAGATCTTCATCAACGGCGCAAACGTCACCTGGGCCGAGCCGTCGGACCGCGGCATCGGCATGGTGTTCCAATCCTACGCGCTCTATCCGCAGATGACCGTCGAGGGGAACCTGTCCTTCGGGCTGAAGAACGCCCGCCTGCCCCGGGACGAGATAGCCAGGCGCGTGGCCCGCGCCGCCGAAATCCTGCAGATCGAACCGCTTCTGAAACGCAAACCCGCCGCACTGTCGGGCGGCCAGCGCCAGCGGGTCGCCATCGGCCGGGCGCTGGTGCGCGATGTCGACGTGTTCCTGTTCGACGAGCCGCTGTCGAATCTCGACGCCAAGCTGCGCGCAGACCTGCGGGTCGAGATCAAGCACCTGCACCAGCAGCTGAAGAACACGATGATCTACGTCACCCACGACCAGGTCGAGGCGATGACGCTGGCCGACCGGATTGCGATCATGAAGGACGGCAAGATCATGCAGCTTGGATCGCCGCATGAGATCTACAACCTTCCGCAAAATCGCTATGTGGCGGATTTCATCGGCTCTCCGTCGATGAACTTCATCGACGGGCGGCTCGAAAGCGGTGTCTTCCGGGCCGCGGGCATCGATATCCCGATGACCGGGTACGATTTCCGCGCCGGCGCGGCGAGCGACGGCAAGGTGGTGATCGGGCTTCGGCCGGAACATATCGCCACCGGCGACGCCCTTGCCTCGGCGGCGATCCGCACGCGTGTCAAGGTCGACATCGTCGAGCCCACGGGATCCGACACGCTGATCTTCGCACCGCTCGGCGGCACCTCGGTCCATGTCCGCATGGACGGCCAGACCCGGGTGAATCCCGGCGACGAGATCGAGATCGGGATCCTGCCCGGTCGCGCCTCGCTGTTCGACCGGGACACGGAACTGCGCCTCTGATCCCCCAACTTCAAGCCCCAAGGACAAAGACATGGACGTTTCCTTTCAGCTCTACTCGGCCCGCGAACACACCCCATGGGATGGCGTGATCAAGGACCTCGCGGCGCTCGGTTACACCCAGGTCGAGGGGTTCGGCGGCGTCTATGACGACCCCGCGGCGTTCCGGGCGCTGCTGGACGAACACAACCTGACGATGCCATCGGGCCATTTCTTTCCGATCGCCAGTTTCGAAGACGGCTTCGACGAGACCATCGCGACCGCGACCGCCCTTGGCATGGAGCATCTTTACTGCCCGGCCCCCGAGGATGACCTGCGCGCCGGGGGCGACGCGGCGGCCTGGATCGCATTGGCCGAGCGGATGGAGATGGCGGCTAAGCGGGTGACGGACGCCGGGTTCAATTTCGGCTGGCACAACCATCATTGGGAATTCCTGCCCCTGCCCGGCGGCGAGATCGCAATGGAGCTGATCCTGAACCATGCGCCCTCGATCGCGTGGGAGGCCGACATCGCCTGGATCGTGCGCGGCGGCGCCGACCCGCTCGACTGGATCGCCCGTCACGGGCACCGGATCACCGCCGCGCATGTCAAGGACATCGCGCCGGACGGCGACTGCGAAGACGAAGACGGCTGGGCCGATGTCGGTCACGGCACGCTGGACTGGCCGGGGATCACCGCGGCCCTGCGCGCCGCCGGCGTGACGCTGTTCGTGATGGAGCACGACAAGCCCAGCGACGCGCACCGGTTCGCCGCGCGGTCGATCGCCAGTTTCAAGTCGTACTGAGAGGGTACAGAGATGAGCGACACCCTGGGCATCGGCGTCATCGGCTGCGGCAACATCTCGGCGGCCTACCTGCGGCTGGCGCCGCTCTTTCGCGGCATCGAGATGCGCGCCTGCGCCGACATCGACCCCGCCGCCGCCCAGGCCCGCGCCGACGCATTCGGCCTGCGGGCCGAAACGGTCGGCGGCCTTCTGGCTGCAAGCGACATCGACGTGGTGGTGAACCTCACCGTCCCGAACGCGCATTTCGACGTCTCGAAACAAGTGCTGCAGGCCGGCAAGCACGTCTATTCGGAAAAGCCCTTCGTGCTGTCCGTCGCCGAGGGCCGCGACCTGGCCGAACTGGCACAGGCAGGGGAATTGCGTATCGGCTCTGCCCCCGACACCTTTCTCGGCGGCGCGCATCAATTGGCCCGACACCTCGTGGACACCGGAGCCGTCGGCCGCATCACCTCCGGCATATGTGCCGTGCAAAGCCCGGGGATGGAGATGTGGCACCCGAACCCGGACTTCTTCTTCAAGCCCGGCGGCGGACCGATCCTCGATCTTGGCCCCTACTACGTGTCGAACCTTGTGCAACTCCTCGGCCCGGTGAGACGCGTCATCGCGATGTCGTCGATGGCGTCCGAAGAGCGCGTCATAACCTCGGCACCCCGCCGTGGCGACAAGATCAGGGTGGAGACCCCCACCACGATCCACGCAGTGCTGCTGTTCCACTCCGGCGCCCAGATCACCTTTTGCGCCAGCTGGGACGTCTGGCAGCACGGCCATGCCAACATGGAGCTTTACGGCCGGACCGGAACCCTGCACGTGCCGGACCCGAATTTCTTTGGCGGCGAGGTGCGGATGACCGAGCGGGCCACTTTCGTCAATGCCGCGCAGGATTGGGAGCATCCGTTCAGCCGCCTCAACGACGGGGACCGCGCGAATTACCGCGCGATCGGACTGGCCGAGATGTGCGATGCGATCCTGTCGCGGCGCCCGCACCGCTGCTCGCTCGAATTCGCGCTTCACGTGGTCGATGTCATGACGGCAATCCTGGCCTCGGGTGAAAAGGGCCGGGCCATCGACATCGCCACGACCTGCGAACGGCCAGCCCCCCTGCCGCCGCAGGCTGCCGCCGCGCTATTGGCCTGACACGGCACGGAACGGGATCGGCTGTCCGATTCCGGCCGCATTCAACCCCGACCCGTCAATCCGCCAGGTCGGCGAGGATCGTTTCATCGCCATGCCCACCGTTGAATGCTTCCCGGCATCCAATTCCACTGCCTGCGCGATCCGGCGAACGCGGACCTTGCCTGTCGCCCGCTGTCGCAGACGTTATCTCTGGCATGGGCGGACGGGACCAGCACGCCTCGTTCCCCGGGCACTTCCGCGCGCATGGCGGCGTTCTACCTTGACGGGCGGGCGCACCCGGCCGATTTCACCACTTTCCGATGCGCGCCAAAAGACAGCCGGATCCTGCGCCGACAGCACCGGATCTTTCCGAAATCGCGAAAGAAACTTTCGACAAATCCACATGTGCGGGCCCCGAAGCTCTATCGATCGTCGGGCCGGCGACCGGAACCCGGCTGCAGGGCATGATTGGCCGGGAAAGATACGGTGAAAGCGTTTACACTGTTGAATTTATCCGCCAATGTTCGGCGACGCCGGATCTGCCTTGGGCCGGCTGACCTGCCGGGCAACGCCCCGTGCGAAAGACCGAAAAATATCGGCTGGATGAACCAAGAGGGAGACCACTATGAACCTGAAATCCAAATATCTGGGGGCCGCGTGCCTGGCCGCCACGATGGGCTTTGCCCAATCGGCCTTTGCCGCGGACGAAATCACCGTCGCCTATTTCCTCGAATGGCCGATGCCGTTCCAGTACGCCAAGGTGAACGGCACCTACGAAGAAGAGATGGGCGTGGCGATCAACTGGGTCAGCTTTGACACCGGCACCGCGATGTCGGCCGCGATGGCCTCGGGCGACGTGCAGATCAGCGTCAGCCAGGGCGTGCCGCCCTTCGTGGTCGCGGCCTCGGCCGGGCAGGACATCCAGATCGTCGACGTGGCCGTCAGCTATTCCGACAACGACAACTGCGTGGTGCATGCCGATCATGAGATCGACAAGGACAGCGCAGGCGAGCTTGCCGGCAAGAAGGTCGCCGTGCCGCTCGGCACCGCCGCGCATTACGGCTTTCTCAGCCAGATGAACCACTTCGGCGTCGATATCGGCTCGATGGAAATCGTCGACATGGCGCCCGCCGAAGGCGCAGCCGCGCTGGCCCAGGGTTCGATCGACATGGCCTGCGGCTGGGGCGGCGCCCTGCGCCGGATGAAGGAAAGCGGTAACATCCTGCTGACCGGCGCCGAGAAGGAAGAGCTGGGCATCCTGGTCTTCGACGTCACCTCGGCCCCGGCCGACTTCGTGGCCGAGGAAAGCGAGTTGCTGGCCAAATTCCTGAAGGTCACGGCGGATGCCAACGCGGCCTGGAACGCGGGCGGCATGGAGGCCGACAAGATGATCCCGGTGATCGCCAAGGATGCCGGTATGGACGAGGCGGCGACCGCGGAAACCATGGCCACCTTTGCGTTCCCGGGCGTGGACGAACAGCTGGGCGACAAATGGCTCGGCGGCGGCGCGCAGTCCTTCATGAAGGGCGTGGCCGACATCTTCGTCGGCGCAGGCTCGATCGACGCGGCGCTTGACAGCTACGAAGCAGCGGTCAACACCGGCCCGCTCCAAGCTGCCAGCGGCATGTAACCCAAGCACTCCGGGCCCCGCAGGATCACCTCGCGGGGCCCGGTATCTTTTTCAGACATCTACGGGGGCGCGCGCATGTCCGGTCTCAAACTCGACAGCATTTCGATGCGCTTCGACCTGCCGAACGGCGATCACGTGCAGGCCTTGAAGAACGTCTCGCTCGACATCAAGACCGGCGAGTTGATGAGCGTTCTGGGCCCGTCCGGCTGCGGCAAGACCACGCTTTTGAACATCATCGCGGGCTTTCTGGCGCCGACCGAGGGCGCGGTTCTGCTGAACGATCACCGGGTCACCGGCCCGGCGCAGGAACGCGGCATGGTGTTTCAGAAGGGCGCGTTGTTCGAATGGATGAACGTGCGCGAAAATGTCGCCTTCGGCCCCCGGATGAACGGCGTGCCGAAATCCGAAAGCGCCGGCAAGGTGGACCATCTGCTCGAGGTCGTCGGCCTGCACGACTTCAAGGAGAAGGCGATCTACGAACTGTCGGGCGGCATGCAGCAGCGCGTGGCGCTGGCGCGCTGCCTGGCCAATGACCCCGACGTGATCCTGATGGACGAGCCCCTGGGCGCGCTCGACGCGCTGACGCGGGAAAAGATGCAAGGTTTGGTCCTGAAACTCTGGAAAGAGACCGGCAAGACGATCATCCTGATCACCCATTCGGTGGAAGAGGCGCTGCTTTTGGGTGAACGGCTGCTGGTCATGGCCCCGCGGCCGGGGCGCATCCACAAGGAATACCGCCTGCCCTTTGCCGAGATGGGCGTCGGTGCGGACCTGCGCGAGGTCAAGCACCACGCCGAATACGCGATCACCCGCGAAGAGATCCTGAACATGATCTGGGACATGGAAGAGGAAATCATGGGCCGGACGGAGGGCGCGGCATGACCATCCTGCTGATCTATATCGCGATCTTCGTGATTGCGTTCCTCGCCGTGAAATTCGTCAATTCGCGGCTGGAACAACGCCACGACTTCACCTCGCTCAAGACCGTGACCTTCGGCGACGAAAGCGCCGTGACCGCCAACCGCACCGCCAGCGTCATCTCGGTCATCGCCATCTTTCTGATCTGGGGTGCCTTCACCGGCTCGAAACTGACACCGCTCCACGCGCCGGGACCGTATCAGGGCAAGGGCCAGTTCGACTATGTGGTCGAAGGCCCGGACGGTCAGCGCGACGGCGCCACCGCCTTCTGGCAGGTCGAAGAGAAAAAGGGCGCTGCCGAGGACCTCGAGATCACCGGCGGCGATGGTTTCGCGCAGAACGATGCGCTCAACATCATCAAATACCGCTCGGGCCAGTTGCGCTGGGACGGCAACGACGAGGTCCGCCGCAGGGACGGCGCACGGATCGTCGAGGTCAACGGCCAGCCCACCGATTTCGATCCCAACCGGCGCGACGAAAACGGCAACCTTCTGCAGGACCGCCCGACCTTCAGGATTGACAATGGTACCGCCACGCTGACCGACAAGGGCGCCCTGCTGATCACCCCCTACCAGGGCTGGCAGATGGAGCCGATCTGGCTGCCCGCGCCCGAAGCCGTCTGGGGCCGGATCGTCGAAATCGCCAAGGAGGGCTACCAGAACTCCACGTTGCTGGAACATCTGGGCTGGTCGCTGTTCCGCGTCATCGTCGGCTTTGCGTTCGGCGCGCTCGTGGGCATCCCGCTCGGCTATGCCATGGGGCTATCGGACTGGTTTCGCGGCTGGTTCGATCCGATCGTCGAATTCATGCGGCCGGTGCCGCCGCTGGCGCTGATTCCGCTGGTGATTATCTGGGCCGGGATCGGAGAGACCGGCAAGATCATCCTTTTGTTCCTGGCCGCCCTCTGGATCATGACCATCGCCGCACGCGCCGGCGTGTCCGGCGTCAACATCACCAAGGTTCATGCCGCCTATTCGCTCGGCGCGTCGAAATGGCAGATCATGCGGCATGTCATCATGCCGAACAGCCTGCCCGAGATCTTTACCGGTGCGCGGGTCGCCATGGGCGTCTGCTGGGGCACGGTGGTCGCCGCCGAACTGGTCGCGGCCGAAAAGGGCGCGGGCATGATGATCATGGTGGCCTCGAAGTTTCAGCTGACCGACATCGTCCTGATGGGCATCATCCTGATCGGCATCATCGGCTACGGCATCGATATCCTGATGCGCCGGATCGAGCGGTGGCTGGTGCCGTGGAAGGGGCGGGCGTGATCCGGCGCCGCGGCGTCGCAGCGACCTGCACCTCGATGTGAGGCGCATCGTCGGTGGAGAGGTTTTTCACCTTTCTGAACAAATTCTTAAGACGTTTCGCGCGCGAAACATTCCGCGCCGCGGCACGGTTCGACGCTGCAGCCGCCGACGTGAGCGGATGTTGGAAGCAGGATGGCGTCGGAAGGAATCGCAACGTCTGGTCTGGCCAGTTGGCGGACGGTCAACTCTTGCACGTGGCGCGGAATCAAGGCCGCAGGCCGCCGCGCCATCGCCGTCAAGGATCACTCTGCCCAAGGTAATGGTAGTCCACTGAAAACGAACGCCGCACCCGCGCGCGCAATTCGGCCGACTCATAGCTTGCCTTGTTCACGGACATCGGATCTTCGGCATAGCTCAGCGGGTTCTCCCGGACCAGGTCGCGCACCGGTTCGGCCTCTGCCGGCCGGGCATATCGCGACGCGTTCAGCCGTTTCGCCGAAATCTCACACCCTGTGAGGTCGGACAGCCTCCGAAAGAACGCATCGGATCGGTCCGTCGTGTAAAGCAGGTCATAGCGAAACCCGCCGTCCCTGAACCGGGCCGGTATCTGCGTGTTCCAGTGCGGATTCAGCCACGGCTCCGGCGGCCAGGGCGGCAGCATCGCCATGCGGCGGCCGCATGTTCTGGCAACGACAACCCTTTCGCGGAGATCGTGGCTCCAATGCCGGTCGAGCCGGTCGCACACCGCCGTGACGAACTCAAAAAAGCTCAATCCACGGTAGGCAAAGCGCCGTCGATGGGGGTTTTCCCCGGTGATCTGGCAATAGAAATTCTGCGCAAACCACGCCACGTCGGCGAACTGCCGCACCGGCCTGCCCCCGTGCAGGACATAGGCGTTGAGAAAGATACTGATCAGCCGTTCATAAGGCTCGCGGATCATGGCAATCGAGCGATACCCCTTGGACTTCGCGATACGCGCCGCTTTCTTGCCGCTGTAATGAAACCCGTGCTCGTTCAGCCAGGGCCGCTTGCGCAGGCCGCCTGCCCCGAAAGCGTCTTTGTCCTGACCCAGGATGTCGAACAGAATTGCCTCGACGATCGATGTACAGGCGGCCTTTCGGGCCCAAAAGACGACAAGGCCGTGTTCGTCAAGGACATATGCGTCCCGTGTCATCGCTCAATCGCCCCCGGTTCCGCCTTCCACCGCAACCGGGTCAGTAAATCAGCCGCATGTCCGGTTCAAACGAATTTCGTGCCTGTCATCGTCATTGCGGGCCGGACGTCCCGGTCGGGCAACCCGGCTCCGGCCTCAGAAATCCGTCGGCGCCCCGCCCTCGGCCTTGCGGCGGGCGACAAAGTCGGCCAGTTCGTCGCGGACCGCGATGTCCAGCGGCGGCGGCTCGAAACTCGCGATGATTTCCTTGGCGATCCGGTGCGCGCGTTCGGCCGTCCAGACCGCGCCGTCGAGGTTCCAGGCCTCGAAATTGCGCCAGTCCGACGCGATCGGCTGGTAAAACGCGGTCTCGTAGCGGTCCTGAGTGTGCTGGACACCGAAGAAATGCCCCGACGATCCCACTTCGCGAATCGCCTCCAGCGCGATGTCGTCATCGCCGGTGGCCCAGATCTGCGGCTCGAAGTACCGCTGGATCATCTGCAGAACTTCGCAGTCCATCACGAATTTCTCGGGGCTCGCGATCAGCCCGCCCTCCAGCCAGCCCGCCGCGTGGTACACCATGTTTGTGCCCGACTGCACCGCCGACCACAGCGAGTTCGACGTCTCCCACATCGCCTGCCCGTCGGGCACGTTCGCCGCGCAGACGCCGCTGGCGCGCATCGGCAGGCCGTAGAACCGCGCAAGCTGTCCGGTCATCTGGGTGGCGCGCATGTATTCCGGGGTGCCGAAGGCCGGCGCGCCGGATTTCATGTCGACATTCGAGGTGAAGGTGCCGATCACGCAGGCGCAACTCGGGGCCACGTACTGGAACAGCGCGATCGCAGCCAGCGCCTCGGCGATGGACTGCATCACCGCGCCCGCCATCGTCACCGGCGCCATGGCGCCCGCCAGCGTAAAGGGCGACACCACCACCGCCTGCCCCTTGCGGATCATCCGCAGGCAGCCGTCGATCATCGGATGGTCGTGTTTGAGGGGCGAGGTCGAGTTGATGTTGGTGTACATATGCGGTTTTGCCGCGAACGCCTCGTCCGTCAGCCCGCCCGCGATGCGCACCATCTCCATCACGTCCTCGACCCGCTCCTTGCCCAGCGAATAGGCGTGCATCACCTTGTCGGTCAGCGTCAGCTTGTCATAGAGCACGTCGAGATGGCGGACCGAGGCATGGATATCGACCGGTTCCACGGGGTAGCCGCCGGCAAAGTGGATGCAGTTGAAATATTGGGTCAGCTTCAACAGGTCGGCGCACTGCGCGCGGGTTCCCGGGGTCTTGCCGGTTTCCAGCGACCAGAAATTCGGCGGCGAGGAGACGTTGCCGAACGTGATATGGTTTTCGCCGATGGTGAGCGTCCGGCCGGCATTGCGCGGCGTGATCGTGAACGAGGCGGGCGCGCGGCCGACCATCTCTTTCACCCAGTCGCGGCCCATGCGCACGTTGGTGCCGTCGACCTTGCAGCCGGCTTCCTTGAAAATCCCGAGGCTTTCGTCGTTGAGGAATTCAATGCCGATCTCTTCGAGGATGCGCATGGCGCCCAGGTCGATGGCCTGAATTCCCTCGTCGCTCAGCGGCTCGGTCGGCCGGTCGGGATTGACCGGTACCCGCCAGGGCATCTGTTGGATCACCTGCGGGTCGGAACGCCGGGTATTGCCCGCGCGTCCCCCGGATCGCCGCCTGCGTACTGCCACCTCTGCCATCGCGCGTCTCCCTGCTCTCTTCAAAAGACCGCAGTGCGCCGTGCGGCGATGCCCGGAATGCGACGGATTCGGTCGTTTTTCGGGACCCGGCCACAGGAAGAGTTCTTCGACGCTCCTCGGGCGAACCTCTCGACGTAGGGCGTGTCGAACCGCCTTGATGCCGGAGTCCGTCAGCGCTGCGCGGCAATCCAATCGGGGAGATACCCGATATCCGGCAGCACCACCGTCGCCAGCGGCGCAAGCACGGCCTCCGCCGCCATCCCCGTCAACACCGCCACGGTCCGCATCCCCGCGGCGCGCCCGGCCTCCAGGTCATGCGTGGAATCGCCCACCATCACCACCGTCTCGGCCCGCAACCCGACCGCCGCTGCAAAGGCCAGGCACATGCCGGGCTCCGGTTTGCCGCCGTACCCCGAATCGTAGCCGGCGATGAAATCGAAGGCCTCCGCGTGGCCCACGCCGGCCAGATGCGCCCGCGCCGGGGCTTCGGCATCGTTGGTGGCCACGCCGAGCTTCAGCCCCATGGCCCGAAGCGATCCCAGCAGCGGGCCGAGCGGCGCCGCCTCGGCCTGCGGCGCACGGGCGGCGGCAGCGTTCAGGCGGGCGATCAGCGCGTCCGGTGTCAGTTCCGGCACGCCGGGGCTCAAACACTCCACGATGTCACCGGGCGTGCCCGCGATCACCACGCTATCGGCGTCGAAGCGTCGCGCGGCGAAATCATAGCCCAGTCGCGCACCAAGCGCCGCGGCGCGCGCGGGGTCGCCGCCGGCCAGGTCGTCCAGCATCAGTGCGGCCCAGCCGTTCCACGTCGCTTCGAAATCGAAAAGCGTGCCGTCCTTGTCGAATAGGACGCCTTCTATCGGATCTGCCATGCCGGTCCTCCCGGCCCCATCCCCTGCCACATCCCGGCCGCCGTTGACAGGGGCAATGGGGTCATTGACAGTGACAACCATGACAGCCACGCCCTACCGCCTGCACCAGTCACTGGGCTATCAGTTGTCCTTGGCTGCGCGGCTGCAGGAACGGCGTCTCGAAGACGGGCTGCGCCGCCTGGGCCTGACGCGGATCACATGGTGCGTCTTGCTGGCCGTTGGAAATGAGGGGCTGAGCCAGCCGTCGGAGATCGCCGGCTTTGTCGGCATCGACCGCACCGCGGCCAGCCGGGCTCTGCGGCAGATGGAGGCCGCGGGATTGATTGCGCGCCGGGCCGGCACCGGGGACCGGCGGACGCGGTCCGTGGTGATGACCCCGCTGGGGCGCGACCTGCTTGGACGGGGGACGCCCCTTGCCGAGAACAACAATTCGGTCATGGAAGAGCGGTTGACCGACCGGGAATCGGACGAACTGCGCAGGCTTCTGACCAAGCTGCGTGCAGGCGAGGACATGGATCTGCCGCGGCTTTAGGCACGATGTCCGCCGATCCGTGCCGCACATCCGCCGGTCAGGTCCAATGCACCTGCTGACCGCCGGGCAGGGCCTGGCGGGCCTGCATCGGCACCTCATAGGCCAATCCGGCCGCGTCGCAGAATTCGACGATCCAGGCATCGTCCATCGCCAGGAAATCCAGAACCGAGCCCAGAAAGGCCGGGTCTCCAGCCAGTTCGCGAATATCGCCTGCGGATGCGCCGGTGGACCCCAGAAAGACCGGCAGCAGATCGTCGTTGCCTGCCAGCCAGGCCAGGGCCTGCGCCGCGACGGTCTCGGCCCTGTCACGCTGCATCTGTGTCATCCTCCGGCACTGCGAAACCAATTCTTAACCTATCTGGGCCAAAGATGAACCCAGAGCACAAGATTTGCCTAAAATCGTGAGGATCCATGCCGGGCCGCATTCTCATTGTCGACGATTTGGCCACGAACCGGATCTTCCTGCAGGCACGGCTTTCGGCGGCGGCCTACGACATCGCTCAAGCCACGAACGGCGCCGAGGCGCTGCAGGCGGCGGCGCAAAGACCGCCCGATCTGGTGATCCTTTCCAGCACCCTGCCCGATTTCGGCGCCGCAGAGCTTTGCGATCGCCTTCGCTCCGCGCCCGGCACCGGAACGGTTCCGATCGTCGTGGCCGGCAGCGGTCAGGACCCCCGGATACGGATGTCCATGCTGAAGGCCGGGGCCGATGCCGTCCTGGGCCCGCGGCCCGGTATCGACTTGTTCAAGGCGCGCATCCGCAACCTCCTGCACCGACAGGCCGCCGAGCGGGAGCTTGTTCGCGACGATGCGCCGGCCTTCGGATTTGCCGAGGCACCGGCCCCGGCGCTGGCGCCGCCGGGACAGGTGGCGCTGATCGCTCCGGATGCGGCGCAGGGGGTCCTGTGGAAGCAATCGCTCGCCCCGCTGATCCGGGACCGGATCACGCTGATGGGACCCGGGTCGGCCCTGGCCGAGGTGAACCCGTCCGCGCCGCCGGACGCCTTCGTGATCGCCGGAGGGTCCGACGCCGGGCTGCAGTTGATCACGGATCTGCGCAGCCGCAGCGAAACCCTGCGTTCCGCCATCCTGCTTGTCGCGGACGGCGCGGACGCAGACCGGGCGGTGATGGCGCTGGACCTCGGCATCAGCGATCTGGTCGACACCGGGTTCGAGGCGGCCGAGATGGCGCTGCGGCTGCGCCGCGAGATGGCGCGAAAGACCCGAAACGACCGCACGCGCGCGGCGCTGAAGGATGGGTTGCGACTGGCCGCGATAGACCCGCTGACCGGGCTTTACAACCGCCGCTATGCAGTTCGGGCGATGGATCTCATCATCGATGGTCCGGACGAGCCGTTCGCGGTGATGGTGCTGGACCTCGACCGGTTCAAACAGGTGAATGACCGCTATGGCCATGCGGCGGGCGATGCGGTTCTGACCGCGGTGGCGCAGCGGATGCAGACCTGCCTGCGCCGCGAGGACGTGCTGGCGCGGATCGGCGGCGAGGAATTCCTCGCCGTGATACGAAACTGCGACGTGGCTCAGGCGAAACGTGCCGCCGAGCGGTTGCGGCGCGTCGTCTGCGACCGACAGGTGGTCTTGCCGGGCGATGCGGGCAACGTGACCGTGACGCTGAGCGTGGGGCTGGTCATGGGAGGACGAGCGGACCCGGCGGCGACGCTGATCAGCCGGGCTGACCGGGCGCTTTATGCCGCGAAGGCCGACGGGCGGAACCAGGTAGCGATGGCACGCCATGCCGCGTGAGGCACGGCGCGGCCTGCGTAACCAGCAGGAACGCCCTTTGGCTGTCTCGCGAGACGCGCTTGAAGACAGGTTGCCGACGTCCGCTCCAAGGCCAGAACGGCCACATAGGGACTGGGTCTCAATCCCTGCGATGCGGACCGTCTGCGCGTCGGCGCAAGGATTTGTCGAGCGCCTCGGCATAGGCTTTGCGCTGGGATGCGTCCATCCCGGCGATGCGTTCGAGCAGCAACTCCCGGCCCAGACGCTGGCGTTCGAAAATGCGGTCCTGTCCCGTCGTGACCAACCGCGCGACCTCGTCGTGGTCGTAGGGATCGGCCCGCAGCGCCGCAACGAAGGACTCGAACTGACGCCGCAGGGCGGCGCGGTTTTCGCGGAAGGCCCCTGCCTCGCGGCGAAGCGCCCGCGTCATTGCGATCTTGTCCGACCTGGGCAGCGCCTGCACGAAGGGGCCGAACCCGATGTCCCGCAAGGCCGGGTTTCGGTCGCGGTCCCGTGGCCCGCCGAGCAATGCGCCCGCGACAAGACCCACGATCAGAAGGTTGAAGGCCAGCGAGGCGAACAGCACGATCTTGACCCATCTGCGGTTCGCGGACGGCTGGGGCGGGTTGGTGTCGGCCATGGCCTAGCCCTCGCCCAACAGATCGCCGTAGGACGGCAGCAGGTCTTCGAGCTGATAGCCCGACGCGGTGAAGTAGGCGCCCGAGAGATCCTCGAGTGCATCGGGGGTCACGAAGCCGATCATCAGCCCGGTGACGGCGGCAGTCGCCAGCCCGGCCGCGGCGGGCCAGCCGCCGATCGCTGCAAGCGCCGACGCGACACGGCCGCGGCGCCGCGGCGGCACCGCCGATGCGATGGCTGCGCGTTCGGCCTCGGCATCAGCCAAAACCCGCGCCACCAACTCGGCCGACGGCTGCGGTGCGGTGCCGCGCGCTGCCGCGAACAGCCCGTCGAGTTCGGCATCGTCCAGTGGTTTTTTCTCAGCCATCTTCGTACCCCAGTTCTTCGCGCTTCGGGCCCAGCTTCGCCGCCAGCGCCCGTTTGCCCCGGGCGGTCAGACTTTCGACCGCCTCGACGCCAATGTCCATGATCTGTGCGATATCGGGATTCGAAAGCCCCTCGATATGGCGCAGGATCACCGCCTGCCGCTGCCGGTCCGGCAATTCCGCCAGGGCATGTTCCAATGCGGCGGCCCGGGCCGCCTGCTGCAGGCCTTCGGCGGCGCCCGGGCTGCCGTCTTCGGGTTCCGGCACCGTATCGATGCCGACGCCCCGGGCCTTGCGCAACCGGTCGGTGCAGAGGTTCGACACCACGCGGTAAAGCCAGGTGGTGATCCTGGCCTCGCCCTGGCGCCAATCCTTCGCCTGCCGCCAAAGCCGGAGCATCGCCTCCTGGGCGACATCCTCGGCCTCGGCCCGGTCGCCACCGAGCATGCGCGCGGCGAAGCCCAGAACCTTTGGCGTCAACCGCAGCGTCAGCGCGCGCGCGGCCTCGGCATCGCCATTTCCGTAGGCGATCAGCAACGCCTCGTCCGAGACATCGTTCAGGGCGTCAAACGGCATCTGCATCGTCCCGCCGGCGTATCCCGAAACCTCGAAGGCGGCAATCGGCGGCGCCCGGGGACTTTGGGGAAGGGGTGCGCCGCCGATGCCTGGCCCTGTCGGGCCCTTAGTTCTTGCCGTGACCGCGGCCCCAGCGGCCGTGTCCGCGTCCGCCGCGGGCCTCTTCGGCTTCGGCCTGGGTGATGGTGCCGTCACCATCCGCATCGAGCCGGTCGAACAACCGGTCAAGGCGGTCCGCCGGACCTTCTGCCGTCATTTCCTCGAGGCTGATCAACCCGTCGCCATCGGCATCCAGACGCTCGATCATCCGCTCGACGCCGCGGGCGACACGGCCCGCGCGACGCTCCTCGGCGGCCGCCGCCATCTCTTCGGCGCTCAGCATGCCGTCGCCGTTCGTGTCGGCCTCGGCGAAGCGGGCGGCCGCGGCGGCCTCTGCCTCGGCGCGGGTGATTTCGCCGTTGCCGTCGGTGTCGAGCCGTTCGAACAGCCTCTCGCCGCCGGCGCCGCGCGGGCCGCCCCGGTCATGCGCGGTGGCGATGACGGCGCTGGAGGCCACGGCGAGAATAGCGGCGGCGGCGATCAGGGAAGTGCGTTTCATGTCTTGTCTCCTTTAACGGACGCGCCGCTCATCTGCGCCGCGTTCTGAGCTTCAAACGGACACGGCCCGGATTTCCGTCGCACAGCGGCAAAGTTTTTTTTGCGGGCTTTGCGACAGACCGCCGCAAGGACAATGCGCGGTCTGGAGCGGTAAGCCGCTTGGTCTAAGTTGCGGACATTCCCGGCAGGAATGGCTTCGATGCACGAAACCTTGGAAAGCAAAGCGGATCGCGCGTTGGGTTCGGCAATCCGGCGCGGCTGGCGGCGGCGCTGCCCGAATTGCGGGTCGGGGCCGATGCTGCGCGGATATCTGAAGGTGCGCGACGAATGCCCGGTCTGCGGCGAGGCGCTGCACCATCACCGGGCGGATGACGGCCCGGCCTATCTGACGATCCTGATCGTCGGCCATCTGGTGGCGCCGCTGATGCTGTATGCCTTCGTGCGGTACCGGCCGGACCCGCTGATCCTGGCGGCGGTGTTCTCGGTTGGCGCGGTTGCGCTTTCGCTCTACCTTTTGCCGCGACTGAAGGGGCTATTGGTTGCGTTCCAATGGGCCAAGCGGATGCATGGCTTCGGTGGGGTCGGCTGACGGGCGCGGGGGACATTTTGGACAAGACGGCGGTCCGCGATGCGGCGACGGTGATCGTGGTGCGCGATGCTGGCACCGCGCCGCGCGTGCTGATGGGGCAGCGGGGCGCCCGCGCGGCGTTCATGCCGAACCGGTTCGTGTTTCCCGGCGGGGCGCTCGACCCCGGTGACCATGCGGCGCCACTGGCGGGTGATTTGCCGGAGCCCTGCGCCAGCCGGCTGGAGGAGCGCAGCGCACCGGGGCTGGCCCGCGGTCTGGCGGCGGCTGCCGTGCGCGAGTTGTGGGAGGAGACCGGGCTGATGCTGGGCCGCGCCGGGGATTGGCCGGGGGCGGCGCCGGAGGATTGGCGCGGGTTCGCCGCGGCCGGGGTGCTGCCGTCGGCCGATGCGTTGCATTTCGTGTTCCGGGCGGTCACCCCGCCGGGGCGGCCGCGGCGGTTCGATGCGCGGTTTTTCCTGGCCGATGCCGGGGCGCTGCTGGGGGACCCGGACGATTTCGGCCGGGCCTCGGACGAGTTGAGCCATCTTCAATGGATCGAGCTGGACCGTGTGCGGGAGTTTCACCTGCCCTTCATCACCGAGGTGGTGCTGGCCGAGGTGGCCGCGGCGCTGCCGGATCTGGGCCCCCCGGCGACGGTGCCGTTCTTCGACAACGGCGCCGAGGAAAGCCTGTTTCGGCGGCTGGGCGGGATCGGACCGATGTCGGCGCAGAGGTGAAGGTCCCAGCACTCCGGGAAAACCACCTGATTGGGCCCAGCCGGAGTTTCGGCGATATCGGAGCGCCCTTTCCGGTCGCCGTCAAATCAACAGCACGATCAACACGATGCTGATCCCCAAAAGCGCGATGCCGCCAAGCTCGCGCCAGCTGACCCGCTCGCGGAAGACCAGCGCGGTGACCAGGAAGCCGAAGATCAGCTCGACCTGGCCAAGGGCACGGACATAGGCGGCGTTCTGCAGGGTGAAGGCGGTGAACCAGCCCAGACTGCCGAGCATGCCCGTCAGTCCAACGAGCGCGGTGATGCGCCAGCTGGCGAGGACCTGGGTGATCTGGCCGGGCTCGCGCATACGGAGCCAGACAGCCATGATGACGGTCTGCAGCGTGGTGACGGCGGCGAGCGTGAAGGCGGCGCGGAAAAAGAAATGCGCCTCGCCCAGCGTCAGGGCGGCGCCGCGATAGCCGATGGCGGCGATGCCGAAGGCGGCGCCGCCGAAGAGGCCAAGGGCAGTGGCGCGGTTGAGGACGGTACCGCCCTTCAGCCCGGTTGCGGGCACCGACAGAAGGATGACGCCGGCCGCACCGATCAGGATCGCCAGCAGGCCGGTGCCGGTGACGGCCTCGCCCAGAACGATGGCGGAAAAGATCGCGACCTGGATCGTCTCGGTCTTGGTGAACGCGATGCCGACGGCGAAATTCCTGAGCGAAAACAGCGCAACGGTGCAGAAGGTGCCGACGATCTGGCCGAGGCCGCCGCCCAGGGCATAGGCCCAGAACGCGGGCGTCAGCGGCGGCCAGTCCTGGGCCATCGCCGGCATCAGCGCGGCGGAGGTCAGGATGGCCAGCGGCGCGGCGAAGACAAAGCGCGAGAATGTGGCGCCGCCGGTCGACAGCCCGGCCGCCTTGATCTGCTTTTGCAGCATGAAGCGCAGGGTTTGCACCGCGGCGGCGGCGAGGGTGACGGCGATCCAAAGCTCCATGCCGCCGGTATGGCACGGGGGTCAGGCTACTGCCAGAAAGGATGCGGCACAGGGTCCTTGCGGCGTAGGAAGTAGCGGCGGAAGATCTCGGCGTAGGACCGGTAGCGGTAGCCGCCGTTCCGGTCGAGATAGCGCTGGCGGTTCGACGCGTAGAGCGCGGGCAGGTCGTACCATGCAACGCGCGGGTGCATGTGGTGCACGACGTGCAGGTTGTTGTTGAGAAAGAGCCAGGCCAGCGGGCCGCGATCCTCGATGATGACGGTGCGGCCCGAGGCGCAGCGGTCGGCCTGGTGTTCCAGGAACGTGCGGATCTTGATCAGCGAGAGGCCGGCATAGGCGGCAAGGATATAGGCCCAGACGGGCATCTGCGCGATGGCCGCGAGCCACCAGGCCACCGGGAGCAGCGCCGGGATATGCCACAGCCAGCCGCTGATGACGCGCCGGTCGCCCTGCCGCGCATAGCGGATGTCGGCGCAGGCCACCGCGGCCAGTGACACGGCGGTGCCGACGGTCACGCGGCCGAACAGCGTGTTGTTGAAACTCAGGACCGTGCGGACGGGCCGCGGCAGGCGCTGCCAGACGGCGGGGTCGAGATAGTTCGTCTCGGGGTCGTCGTAGGGATCGGTGAGGCGGGCGTCGCGGTGATGGTCGAGATGGGTGTCGCGGAACCGCAGGTAGGGGATGAAGAGCGTCAGGCCGGGGAACACCAGCGCAGCGTTGAGCGTGGCGTTTTCGAACGGGTGGCCGTGGATCATCTCGTGCTGCAGCGAGGCAAAGAGCGCGATGGCCAGCGCGGTGACCGCGATGCCCAGCGGCAGCCACAGCCCTGCGGCCCAGGTGGTTCCAAGCGCCCAGACCGCATAGCAAAGGATCAGAAGCGCAAATGTCGGCCATTCGGAGACAAGCCGCGCCATGGGTCAGACCCGTCCCCAGGCGATGCGGGTCCAGATACGCTCGTAGATCAGGTAGGTCAGGAACCCGAGCGCCGCGTTGACCACGGCCATCGACCCGCCCAGTGCCAGCGATCCGGTGGCCGCAAACCCGACGCCCGCCATCACCGACAGGCCCAGAAGGTTCCACAGAAGCGCTTTGACAAGGGTGCGGCGGGCTGTTTCCATGCGGTCTCCGAATAACGGGAATGTGACCGTGGTATCCCGGAAAACCGGGTATGGGAATTCTGGATATGATTAACTAAACCTTGCAAGGTGTGATTTTCAAAAGCGACCATGACAAAACAGGACAAACGTGACCGGGCAGAGTTGTTCCGCACGCGCCTGGCACAGGCCATGGGCGAAGCCGGGACCAACCAAAGTGCGCTGGCGAGGTCGATCGGGGTGGACCGGTCGACGATTTCGCAGCTTCTGACCGGCGACGGGGCGCGGCTGCCGAATGCCCAGGTGGTCGGCGAATGCGCGATGGAACTGGGGGTGTCGTCGGATTGGCTGCTGGGTCTCAGCGAGCGGCCCGAGAACGCCGCCGATCTGATGGCGATCAACCTGACGATGACCGAGGCGCCTCGAGCCCTGGTCGATCAGCAGATCTTCGACTGGCACAAGGAGGCGATCGGCTACAAGATCCGTCACGTTCCCGCCGCGCTGCCCGACATGCTGAAGACCCGCGAGATGCTGGAATGGGAATACCGGCCGCATCTGGGGCGAACGACCGATCAGGCGATCGGGGCATCGGAGGACAAGCTGGAGTTCATGCGCCAGTCGCGGTCGGATTTCGAGATCGCGGTCCCGCGGCACGAGGTCGAGTGTCTGGCGCGGGGCGAGGGGTACTATGCAGGCTTGTCGACCTTGCTGCGGCGGGCGCAGTTGCGGCAGATGCTGGAGCTTTACCGACAGCTCTATCCGACCTTGCGGGTGTACCTGTTCGACGCCCGGCGGGTGTTCTCGGCGCCGGTGACCGTGTTCGGGCCCTTGCTGGCAGTGCTCTACGTGGGTCGGAACTACATCGCGTTCCGCGACAGCGAGCGGGTGCAAACCTTCAGCCGGCATTTCGACGGGCTGGTGAAGGAAGCGGAAGTGTCGGATCGCGAGATCGAGGGGTATCTGGAGGGGTTGTTGGGGGATGTTGGTTAGACAGAGGTAGTGCCGAAGGGGTGGATTTGGCCTGGAGCGGCCATTGCTCATTCAGAGATAAGCCGCGCCAGAAGACTGGGTGCGAATGGCAGCTCCAGACCGGGTGTACTCCGCAGCGTTTCAAGGCGGAACCCACGCGCCAAGGCATCTGACATTCCCATGGACCTGCGCGGCACCGCTCCTCATTCGGCAATATGCTGTTCTCGACCGCAATTGCGATGCGTTGCCGGACCGGCACAGACCCGACGCATGTCAGCCCTCGGCCAGCGCCTCGGCCAGGGCGTCGAACACCACCCGGATGCGCCGGCTGGAGCGAAGTTCGCGGTGCACGGTCAGCCACACGGGCACCTCGACCGGCGGCAGGTCGGGCAGCACCATCTCGATGCCCGGGGTGATCTGGGCGAGGTCCTTCATCATCACGGTGATCCCGAGGCCCAGTTTGACCATTTCCCAGCCGGCCACGCCGCTGTCCGAAGTCAGCCTGAGTTGCTCCGGGGTTACGGCAAGCCCCATGCGTCGGTTGATTTCGGCCGTGAAACGCTCGGGATTCTGCAGGCCGATGAAGTCGTGGTCCGCCAGATCGTCCGGGGTCTCCGGGCGGCCGCGCGCATCAAGATAGGCGGTCGCGGCATAGAGATGGCCGGTCGAGTCGCGCACGCGCCGGGCGATCAGGTCGGGCTGGTCGGGGCGAATGTGGCGGATGGCGATGTCGGCCTCGCGCCGCTGCAAGTCCTGGATGGCGTTCGACGAGATCACGTCGATGGTGATGCCGGGCGCCGAGGCGCGCAGGGTTTTGAGGACCTTGGGCAGGAAATAGGCGGACATGCCGTCGCTGGCGGTGACGCTGACGCGGCCCTCGATGGCCTGGCTGCGGCCGGACGCGGCGAGCGAGATGCGGCTGGCGGCCTCGCCCATGGCGCGGACATGCTCCAACAGATCCTCGCCGGACTGTGTCAGGACCAGACTGCGCCCGACGCGTTCGAAGAGCGGGACGCCAAGGGCGTCTTCGAGCGCGGCCACCTGGCGCCCCAGCGTCGGTTGGGTGTGGCCCAAAGCGCGGGCCGCGGCCGACAGCGAGCCCTCTTCCACGGTGACGAGGAAGGCGCGCACCTGGTTCCAGTCGAAATTCATGGAAGACCAGTTCATGCATCTGCGTATATCAACCCTGCAGGTTTCGGCAATTTCTTTTCGATCCGCGCATGGGTATCTCGGCGTGACAGGAACATCGGGCCCCGGATCGGGGTTTGGATTTGAAAGGAGAAAGAGATGAGTGTGAGTGTGGAAATCGACCCGAGACGGCAGGTGAAAGGGACCAGCGGTTTGGTGAGCGGCACAAAATTCTGGGACCGGATCGCGCGGAAATACGCCGCGCAGCCGGTCAAGAACGTGGCGGCCTACAGGGCGACGCTGGACCGTGTGCGGTCCTACCTGCGCCCCGGGGACCGGATGCTGGAGGTGGGATGCGGAACCGGCTCGACGGCGCTGACCCTGGCTGGCGAGGTCGAGTCCTACGTCGCCAGCGACGTGTCGCCGGGTATGATCGGGATCGCGCGCGAAAAACTGGCCGCGGACGGCGCGCCGAACCTGGAGTTCACGGTTGCGCCCGTCGTCGAGACGCGGTTCGATGCGGGGTCGTTCGACGTGGTCTTCGGCTCGAGTATCTACCATCTGGTCGACGACCTCGGCGCCTCGCTGCGGCGCGCGCACGAGCTGCTGAAACCCGGCGGGCTCTTTATCAGCAAGACGCCCTGTCTGGGAGAGATGAGCCGGCTGATACGCCTGGCGATCCCGGTGATGCGGTTCTTTGGCAAGGCGCCCGACACCGTGCTGAACTTCACCAAGGCGGAGTTGGAGGCGTCGATCCGGAAGGCCGGTTTCGAGATCGTCGAGGCGCGCGCCTTCGAGGGCGCGCCGAACAGCTGGTTCGTGGTCGCGCGGAAGATCTGAGGGCCTGTGACGCAGGACAGGACCGAATTTTCGCCGAAAATTCGTCGGCGCCGGTGCGGCGGGTTACACCGTCACATGCGGGTTGAACGTGTGTCCGTCGACCGAGATCACCTGGCCCGAGACCAGCCGTGCCGCGTCGCTCGACAGGAACAGGGCCATCTGAGCGATGTCCTCGGGCGTGATCCAGCGGCCCATCGCGGTGCCCGCCGCATAACCGGTGTAAACCTGATCGCGCGTAAGCCCCTTCAGCGCGGCTTCGCGGGCCAGCACGCCCTCCATCCGGTCGCCCTCGACCGAACCGGGACAGATCGCGTTGGCGCGGATACCGAAGGGGCCAAGCTCCATCGCCAGCGTCTTCATCAGCCCGATGACGCCCCATTTGGCGGCTGCATAGGGCGCGCGGTTGGGATAGCCGTGCAGGCCCGCGGTCGACGAGGTGATCAGGATCGCCCCCTGCCCGGCCGGTTTCATCAGCCGCGCGGCGTGTTTAGACGCCAGAAACGCCCCGTCGAGATTGACGGCGGTGCAGGCGCGCCAGTCGTCGAGCGTGACGTCCTCGACCAGTGCCGTCGGCCCGGCGATGCCGGCATTGGCGCAAAGCACGTCAAGGCCGCCCCAGGTCTTTGCGACATCGTCAAACAGCGCCGCCATGGCCGGTTCGTCGGCGGCGTCGGCGGCGGTGCCGCGCCAGCCCTCGGGCAGCGTGCCGAGATGGCCGGCGTCGATATCGGTGACCCAGACGCGGGCGCCGTCGCCGGCAAAGGCCTTGGCCATGGCGCGGCCGATGCCGGACCCGGCGCCGGTGATCAGAACGCGCGTCACCGCGGCTGGCCGACATAGCGGCCGAGGCCCTCGGGGCGCGGCAGGTTCCTGTGGCCTTCTTCGATCGCAGCGATCTGCCGGGCGATTGTCGCGGACGGGTCGGAGGGGCGGCGCGTGTCGAGCGAGACGTGAACCAGAAAATGCTCACCGGTGGCGCACAGCCGGTCGCCCTCCCAAAGCTGGTGAACGAGGTGCATCTTCCTGCCCTGACCGTTCATACAGATGGTTTCGACCCGCACCCGGTGGCCTGCGTGGATTTCGTCGAGATGCCGGATATGGGTTTCGGCGGTGAAATAGCTGCCGCCGGTGGCGATGTAGTCCGCGTCGCAGCCGACGATTTCCATGAACCGGTCGGTGGCGTCGCAAAACGCCTGCAGGTATTTCGCCTCGTTCATGTGCCCGTTGTAGTCGGTCCAGTCCAAGGGGACCGTGCGGTCGAGGGTCAGGATCGGCCGCGTGAGGTCGGTGATCTGATCGAAGCGCTGGACCATGCCGTTGCGCTTTCGCAGGACGGCGTCGGTGGTGTTCAGCACCGCGCCCGCGCCCCAGTCCTGGCTTTTGAGCGCGCGCATCAGCGCGACGAGGTTGGTGTCGCGGTGGCGTTCGAGATCGCGGATCGCATGCATGCCGGACTGTGCGTCCGATTGCCCGGCGATGGTTTCAATCAGGTCCTCGGTCAGGTCGGGGACATCCATCAGCTTGGTCCAGGGCCATTTCAGCGCCGGCCCGAACTGATGCAGAAAGTGGCGCATGCCCTGTTCGCCGCCGGCGATGCGGAAGGTCTCGAACAGCCCCATCTGCGCCCAGCGCAGGCCGAAGCCGAGGCGCATGACGTCGTCGATTTCCTCCGTGGTGGCGACGCCGTCGTTGACCAGCCACAGCGCCTCGCGCCAGACGGCCTCCATCAGGCGGTCGGCGATATGGGCGTCGATCTCGTGTTCGAGATGCAGGGGGTGCATGCCGATGTCCTTCAGGATCGCATCGGCGCGGGCCAGCGTCTCTGGCGGGTTGGCAGACGTGCCGACCAGTTCGACGACGGGCAGCAGATAGACCGGGTTGAACGGATGCGCCACCAGGATCTGGCCCGGGCGCACGGCACCTTCCTGCAGTTCCGAGGGTTTGAAGCCCGAGGTGGACGAGGCGATGATCGCGTCGCCGGAGTGTTCCTGCAGGGTGCGGTAGACGTCGCGTTTCAACCCCAGTCGTTCCGGCACGCTTTCCTGGATCCAGTCTGCGCCCGAGACGGCGACCGCCGCATCGGTGGAATAGTGGATCCCCCCTTCGGGCGGGAGCGCGGCATCCGCAAGCCCCGGAAGCGACCGGCGTGCATTCGCAAGCACCTCGGCGATCTTGCGCTCGGCCTCGGGATCGGGGTCGAGCACGCGCACGTCCCAGCCCATCAGCGCGAACCGCGCCGCCCAGCCGCCGCCGATGACCCCGCCGCCGATGATCGCCGCAATGCCTGTTCTCATGTCGCGCCCCTCTTGCCGGAGTTGATCCAATCGGGTCGGACGATTGGGATTACCGGCCAAAATGACGCGGTCGGCACGCCCGTCATTGTCAAATGCGCCATCATGAGTGGCGCGACCGTCACGAACGGGCATGCGCACCGCCTCCCGGGCGTCAGGAAATGCGCGGCCGGGGCGAGATGGAGAGGCGCCATTCAACCGCCGCTCCGACAGGAGGCAGCCACTGCATTTCGACACGCATGCCCGCCCGGGATGCGCCATCCAAGACACGAAGACCGCAACCGCGGGCTGCCGTTCCGGTTTGGGAGGAAGAGGTCTTTCCAGTTATTGATTGCCGCGGATGAGATCGCTGGCCTTTTCGGCGATCATGATCGTCGGGGCGTTGGTATTGGACCCGATGAGACTTGGCATCACCGAACTGTCGCAGATCCGGATGCCATCGAGCCCGCGCACGCGCAGCTGCGGATCGACCACCGCCATCTCGTCCACGCCCATCTTGCAGGTGCAGGTCGGGTGATAGGAGGTGCGGCCATAGGCCCTGGCGTAGGCCTCGAACTCGGCCTGGGTCTTCACGCTGTCATCCGGGAACCGGATCGACTTGATGTACTTTTGCAGACTTGCCTGTTCGAAGATCTCCCGGCTGATCTTCACGCCCTCGACGCTGGTTTTCAGATCGTCCGGCTCGGCAAGGAAATTCGGATCGACAACGGGCAGCGCCGCCGGATCGGAGGACCGCAGCCGCACCGTGCCGCGGCTCTTTGGCCGGACGGTGTAGCTGTTCAGCGTGATGCCCGACGAGCCCTTGGGCACACTCGGCACCCCGGCCTCGGCCCCAGCCCCGGCAAGGAAATGGAACTGCAGATCCGGCACGCCGCCGGCCCCGGCCGAGTGCCAGAACGCACCGCCTTCGACCACGTTCGAGGTAATCGGCCCGCTGCGGAAAAGGACATACTCGATTCCGGCCCAGAGCGCCCAGTGCGGCTTGTTGTACTTGTCCAGACTGGTGTGGCCCTTGAGCTGGGCCACGATGTCGATGCCGAAATGGTCGTTGAGGTTCTCGCCGACGCCGGGCAGGTCATGGACCACATCGATCCCGTGGTCGTTCAAATGCGCGGCGGGACCGACGCCCGAGAGCATCATGATCTTGGGGCTGCCGATGGCGCCCGAGGTCACGATGACCTCGCTGTCGGCGCGGGCGGTCTTGCGCAGCTTGCCGTCGAAATACTCCACCCCCGTGGCGCGCGTGCCATCGAAGGTGATGCGTTTGACCAGGCACCCGGTTTCCACGGTCAGGTTCGCGCGCTTCAGTGCGGGTTTGAGATACCCCACCGCGGCCGAGCAGCGGCGGTAGTGTCTGGTCGTGGTCTGGTAGACGCCGCAGCCGGGCTGGGTTTCGCCGTTGAAATCCGGGTTAAAGGGGATCCCGCGTTCCTGGCAGGACTGCACGAAGGCGCGGGTCATCGGCTGCGGGTCGGGGATGTCCGACACGCCCAGCGGTCCGTCGGTGCCGTGCCAGTCGCCGCTGAGGATGGTGTTGCCCTCGGACCGGAGGAAATAGGGCTGGACATCCTTGAAGGCCCAGCCGCCGCATCCCTCTTCCTCGGCCCAGCGGTCGTAGTCGCTGGGATGGCCGCGGGTGAAGACCTCGGCATTGATCGAACTGCCGCCGCCGATCACGCGCGCCTGGGCATAGGGGATCTCGCGGTCGTTGGCGTGTTTCTGCGGCGCGGTCACGAGGCCCCAGGTATGCGGCCCCGTGGTCATCTTGGCGAACCCCACGGGCATATGGATCAGCGGATGCCAGTCCCTGCCGCCGGCTTCGAGAAGCAGGACGCGCGCGTCCGGGTTCTCGCTCAGCCGGTTGGCCAGCACGCAGCCGGCCGATCCGCCGCCCACGATCACATAGTCAAAACCCGTTTCCGCCATCACTCCACCCAAGGGGTCCGTTTTCCGATCTCGATATGAACCGACTTCACTTGCGTGTATTCTTCAACCCCGTAAATTCCGGCCTCGCGCCCCCAGCCGGATTGCTTGAAGCCGCCGATGGGCAGTTCCGGCCCGCCCGAGAGCGTGGTGTTCACCCAGAACCGGCCCGCCTGCACCCGGCGGGTGACCGTCAGCGCCTTGTCGATGTTCTTGGTCCAGACGCTGGCGGCGAGGCCGTAATCGGTGTCGTTGGCGATCCCGATGGCTTCGTCGACGGTGTCGAAGGGCATGACCGTCAGGACGGGGCCGAAGATTTCCTCGCGCGCGATGGACATGTCGCCGGTCACATCGCCGAAGAGCGTGGGCGCGATGTACTGGCCGCGCCCGAAATCGAGCTGCTCGCCGCCGTGGATGAGCCTGGCGCCCTCCGCCTTGCCTTGGCGGATGTAGCCCATGATGGCGGCGTTCTGGGCATCGGTGGTGATCGCGCCGACCTGGGTGGTTTCGTCCAGCGGGTCGCCGACCCGGACCTTCTTGAACTTCTCCGCCACCATCGCGGCGAATTCATCGGCGACCGCGCGTTCCACGATCAGCCGCGAACCGGACACACAGCACTGCCCGGTGTTGAAACCGATGCCGAAGGCGACGCCGTCGGCGGCGTCCTCGAGGTCGGCATCGGCAAAGACGATCTGGGGGTTCTTGCCGCCCAGTTCCAGCCCCAGCTTCTTGAAGTTCGACCCCGCGGCGGTCAGCAGTCCCCGCCCCGTGCGGGTCGAGCCGGTGAAGGACAGCATGTCGATGCCGGTGTGCTCGGCCATGGCTTGCCCGACGACCGGCCCGGTGCCGGGGATCACGTTCATCACACCGGCCGGCAAGCCGGCATCGTGCAGGATTTCGGCCAGGATCAACGAGGTCGCCGAAGTGAACTCGGACGGTTTGGCGACGATGGTGCAGCCGGCGGCAAGGATGTAGGGCACCCGCTCGCACAGGATCAGGAACGGGAAGTTCCAGGGCGTGATGATGCCGACGACACCAATCGGTTCGCGGGTGACGACACCGAACATACCGTCACCGAGATTGTTGAAGCTGTCGCCGTGCAGGCTGCGGGCGAGGCCGCTGGCATATTCGAACATGCCGACGCACCCGCCCACCTCGGCCCGGGCCTGGGCAATCGGCTTGCCGTTCTCCAGCGTCTCCCAATAGGCGATTTCGTCGGCCCGCGCACGGATGCCTTCGGCGGCTTTCAACAGCACCGCCGCCCGGTCGGCGCCGGACAGCCCCGACCAGCGCCGGTCGTCGAATGCCCGGCGGGCGGCGGCGACCGCGGCGTCGAGGTCTTCCTTGGTGCATGTCGGAATGCGGGTGACCGGCACGCCGTGGCCGGGTGAGGCCCGTTCGAATACGTCGCGGTCGCCGGCGGGCACCCATTCCCCGTTCATGAAGAAGCCGAATTCGCGTGGGGCGTCAGGCAGGGAAAGACGGGTCGCAGCTTGGTCCATCCGGGGTATTCCTTATCGTTCAGCCACTGGCGTCGAGACCGTCGCGCCAGTCGTTCCAGCCGCCATCGACCGAGGACGGCGCGTCGTGCCACATGTGCATCACCTCTCCGGTGGCCGGGTCGCGGTCGGGGATCGGCAGCGACATGATGTTCTTGCAGGCCTGATAATACAGGTTCGGCGTCAGGAACGCCTCCTGGATGTTGTCCCAGTCGCGGCCTCCGGCATAGCCGCCGCACATCATGATGTCGTCGGATGCGTCGATATGTTCATGGCTCACCCCGGCGGGCATGACGATGACGTCGCCCGCCTCGATGCGCAGCTTGGTCCAGCCGCCCTCGCCCACGGACAGGTTGAACTGCATACAACCGGCGGCGCAGCCAAGGCATTCGTGCGTGGTCGAATGGAAGTGGGCGTAGTGATAGACCCCCGGGTACTGCCAGTTGTTGCCCCAGCCGTGCCGGCGGAACCGGCCCTTGACCGCGTCGATCCCGCCGCCGGGTATGGCATTGCGATGCACCAGCAGCGGAAACCGGCTGTTGGGGATCATGCCTTGCGGCTTCGAGGTGTAGGCTTCGGTCTTCATCGCATCCTCCCTGGTGGGTCACATCACGATCTGGGTCTTGAGGTCCTGCGGCCGGTCGGCGAAGCTGTCGAACGCGGCCTGGATATCGGTCAGGGCATATTCCGCGCCGGTAAAGGCGTCGGTCTTGATCCGTCCGTGACTGAGCAGCGTCAGGCTGTCATGCATGTCCTGGCCCATGCCCGCGACGGACCCCTTGATCGAGGTCTCCTGCAGGATCGTCTGCAGGATATCGAGCGGCAACGTCTCGCCCGCCCCGGTCAGCCCGAACGCCGCGATGTGGCCGCCCTTGCGGATCAGGCGCTGTGCCTCTTGATAAAGCGCCGGGTGTCCGACGCTTTCAATTGCGATATCAACGCCCCGGCCGTCGGTGGCCCGCATCACCGTTTCCCGCAATTCGGCCGGATCGCTGACACCGTAATCGGCGCCTGCATCAACCGCCATTCGGACGCGCTCTGCCGAGATGTCCGACACGACGATCGGCGCGGCGCCGATGGTGCGCAGAAGCTGGACGTGCAGGTTGCCGATCGGACCGGCCCCGATGACGGCGACCGACTGGCCGAAGGTGACCTGCGCCTTCCGCGCCGCGCGCACCACGCAGGCCAGCGGCTCGGTCAGGGCCAAAACGGCCGGGGGAACCTGCGAGGGCGCGGGGATCACCAGCCGGGCGGGCACCGAGATGTAATCCGCAAAGGCGCCATCGATGGTGATGCCCATCTGCTGCATCTCGGGGCAGTTCAGAATCTCGTTGCGGCGGCACCAATAGCAGCGTCCGCAGCCGATGTTCATGTCAACGACGACGGGCCGACCCTCTTCCAGTCCGGTGACGCCGTCACCGAGCGCCGCCACCGTACCGGTGAACTCGTGCCCGGGGATCAGCGGCAGCTTGTCGGCGGCGTAGTTGCCGTGGAAGATATGCATATCCGTGCCGCAGATACCCGTCCGTGCGATCCGGATCAGCGCCTCGCCGGGACCGGGCACCGGCACGGGGACCTCGCGCAATTCGAACCGGCCGGGCTCGACCAGATAGGCGGCCTGCATGGTCATTTGACCACGCCCCGCAGTTTCGAGCGGTCGATGGTCAGCGCGATGGCGGCGATCAGGACGATGCCGAAGACCATCTGCTGCTGGGTCGCGTCGATTTCGAGATAGACCATGGCCGCGCGGATCACCATCACGATCAGCGTGCCGATGGCGGTGTTGACGACACCGCCCACCCCGCCGGTCAGGGGCGTGCCGCCCACCAGCACGGCGACGATGGCGAGCAGGAGGAAGCCATTGGCGAGGTTCGCGTCGCCGCCCGACAGCTTGACCGAAAAGATCAGCCCGGCAATGGCGGCGAAGACACCCGAGATGGCGAAGGCCAGGATCTTCACGCGGTCGACATTGAGCCCCGAGGCGACGGCGGCCAATTCGCCCGATCCGACAGCTTTCAGGGCACGGCCAAAGGTCGTGCGGGTCTGCAGGAACCAGGCGATGGCCAGAAGCACCAGGGCGATCACCAGCTCATGCGGGACGCCCGCCGTGCGGCCGAACATCCAGCCAAAGCTCGCGTCCCGAAGCTCGGCATCCATGTAGAGCGCGCGCTGGCCCGAAAGGTATTTCGCCGCCGAAAGCGCCACGAAGCCCATGGCGAGCGTCGAGACGAAGCTGGGCACATAGAGCCGCGTCGTCACAAAGCCGGAGAACGCCCCGATGATGAACCCTGCGGCAACGGCGATCAGCGCGACGCCGATGCCGAAATTGGCCAGATAGACCGTGGCGATCACCGTCACCAGGTTGGCCATCTGCTGAACGCTGAGGTCGATCCCGCCGATATAGATTGCAAAGGTCATCCCCAGCGCCATGATGAAGAGAGGCACCACGTCGCTGACCAGCGACAACAAGCCCGCCGGGTCGAAAAAGCTGGGATTGGCGATGCCGACAAGCAGGACCAGCACCAGAAGCGTGATCCAGGGGAAATGCGGTTTGATGCGTTCGAACGACATATCGCGGCCTCAGATCATGTGGTGGACGAGGTCATAGAGTGTGGGTTTGGCGCCGGGCGTGCCGTCGAACCGCTTTTGGAACGCGCCATCCTTTATGACGAGGATCGTGTGGGAGAGCCCGATCGCCTCTTCCAGCGTGTCGGCGACGAGGATAATGCCGACGCCCGCATCCGACATCTCGCGGATCATCTCGTAGACGTCTTCCTTGGCCCCGATATCCAGTCCCCGGGTCGGGTGGTCGAGCAGCATGATGTCCGCCCCGCCCGAGCGCCATTTCGCCAGCACCACCTTCTGCTGGTTGCCGCCCGACAGCCCGCCGCAATCCTTGTAGACGTCCGGCGTCTTGATCCCCAGCCGCTCGATCCAGGCGCGGGCGAGCGATTTTTCCTCGCCAACCTTCAGCACGCCGCCGCTGGAGTAGTTGCCCATCTGGGACAGCGTCATGTTCTCGTAGACGTTCATGCCGGCGACGATCCCCTCGATCTTGCGCTCGCGCGGGATATAGCCGACGCCGCGGGAGACCCCGCCCTGAGCGGCAAAGCGCGTGACCGGCTCGCCCTTGATCGTCACCGTGCCGGCGGTGGGGCTGTCGAGCCCGAAGATCGTGCGCAGGATGGCCTCGCGCCCCGATCCTTCGGTGCCGACGAGGCACAGCACTTCGCCGGGGTGCAGATCGAATGAGATGTCGCTGTAGCGGCGGCCGCAACTGACCTTGTCAAACCCGACGAGCACGGTGCCGGCGTCATAGGGTTTCTGCTTTTGCTCGCGGTAGTATTCCTTGTCGACCTCGCGGCCCACCATCTTGTGCTGGATGGCGTCGACCTCGGCCTCGTCATGCGCGACGACGTCGACGACGGCGCCGTCCTTCATGACGTAGATGCGGTCGGACAGTTCCAGCACCTCGTCCATCCGGTGGCTGACGAAGATGAAGCTCGCGCGCTTGGTCAGGTCGCGGACGAGGCCGAAGAGCAGCTCGACCTCTTCCTTGGCCAGCACGCTCGTCGGCTCGTCGAGGAGGATCACCAGATCGCCGTCGATGCGTTCCTCGAGCGTCAGCACCTTGGCAAGCTCCACAAGCTGGCGCTGTGCGAAGGACAGATCCGACGTGGTGGTCGCGGGATCGATGTCCAGCTTGACCTTGGCGAGCTGCCGCTTTGCGGCCTGCGCCATCGCCTTCCAGTCGATAACGCCGAATTTCACGAACTGCTGCTCGTAGCCCAGAAAGATGTTCTCCATCACCGTCAGGTTCAGGATCAGCGACTGTTCCTGGAACACCATGCCGATGCCGTGGTTCATCGCCTGGCGCGGGTTCTGGAACCGGACGACGGTGCCGTCGATGGTGATGTCGCCGCCATCGGGCTGATAGGCGCCGTAGATCACCTTCATCAGGGTCGACTTGCCGGCGCCGTTTTCGCCGACGAGGCCCACGATCTCGTGCCGGTTCACCTTGAAATCCACCGCCTTCAGCGCGTGGACGCCGGGGAAGTGTTTGTCGACCTGTCTGAGTTCATACATCGCACCCGGCCCCTATTTCACGAAGCTCACGGTCTTGCGGTCGGTGGACAGCACCACCGCGGCGATCACCAAGAGGCCGAGAACCCCGTCCTGCACGTAACTGGGCAGCCCGATCACCACCATGCCGTTATTGATGACGTTGACGATCAGCACCCCCACAAGCGTGTTCCAGACCCCGCCGATGCCGCCCCAGAGCGCGGTGCCGCCGACGACCACGGCAGTGATCGAGATGAACATGAAGTTGTTGCCGGTAGCGGTTTCGGCGATGCCGATGCGGCCCACGGCCAAAAGCGCGCCCATGGCAAAGAAGATACCGGCCAGCGTGAAACCCATGATCCGCACGCGGCTGACGTTCAGGCCGCTGGCATGGGCCAGCTCCTCGCCCCCGCCGACGGCATAGAAGTTCCTGCCAAGCGTGGTGCGCGACTGGATGAACCAGGCGATCAGCAGCATCGCCAGCGCCACGTAGCACATGATCGGGAAATTGAACCAGCGCACGGTCAGGAGCGAGCGAAACAGGTCGTCCTCGACCCGGATGCGGTCGCCTCCGGTCAGCAGCAGGGCAAAGCCGGTGCCGACAAAGCCCATCGCCAGCGACGCCATGAAGCTGGGGATCTTCAGCCGGACATGTACGAGCCCGTTGATGAAGCCCAGCACCGCCCCGACAAGCAGCGCCAGCGGAATGGCGAGCCAGGCCCAGCTGGTCAGCGTTCCGCCCCAGCCGATGAAGGCGAAGGCGAAGATCACCGCGCAGACAGACACCGTTCCTTCCATCGACAGGTCGATCGAGCCCATGATGATGATGAAGGTCACCCCGATCGCCACCATCAGCGCCGGGGTCGAGGCGATGGCGATACGGGCGGCGTTGCGGATTGAGAAGAAGCGCGAGTCGGCGAGGTAAAGATGCTCTTTGCTCTCGCGGAAGTCCTCGAGCCATTCGAAGAACGGAAACAGCAGGACGAGGACGATCAGCACCAGGAGCGGCGCCCATTTGATGATACGCTCCCGGGTGAGCCACCGAGCACGGGGCGCTGTCTGGGCGGTGATGTCCGTCATTCTCGGGGCCTCCATAGCCTCGACAAGCAGCGCAACGGCCGCGGAGCGCTCTTCGGGTCGGTGGAATTGCTACGACAACGGAACCGCGCGGCCGGGCGAACCGGCCGCGCAGCATGTCACTTACTTGTACATGATCGGACCGTTCGACGGGCCCCAGAAGTCTTTCCAATCGTACGTCGGCACGTTGTCGAGGTAGTTGGCCCTGAACTCCAGCGCGTCCTCGGGCGTGACCATGATCGTCGGCCCGTAGAACTCGCGGTGCTCGTTCGGCTCTTCCGACGGTTTGAAGGCACCGGTCGCGGCGTGATAGGCCAGCGACGCGGTGATGCCGCCACCCCAATGCGGGTTGGTGAAGACGGTCGCGAGGATCTTGCCCTCGGCCACCAGTTCTACCGCCTGCGGGTTGCCGTCATAGGTGACGATCGGAATGTCCATGCCCTCGGCCCGCAAGGCTTCCAGCACGCCGTAACCGATGGTGTCGTTGGCGCAGTGCACCCCGGTGATCTCGTCGCCGTAACGGGTGATGAAGGACGACATGATCTGGTTGGCCTTCTGGGTATCCCAGTCGGCAGGCTGTGCGTCGAGCAGCTCGACATCCGGGTAGTCGGCCAGCGCGTTTTTGAGGCCCTGCAGACGCTCGATCGCCGGGTTGTTCGAGGCGATACCACCCAGATGCACGACGCCGCCCTTGCCGCCCATGGCTTCCAGAAGGATGCGCGCGGTCTGTTCGGCGGGCTTTTCGTCGGACCAGGACATGTGGCTGACGTAGTTGTCGCCGAAATCCCAAGGATGCAGATCGTCGGTCTTGTTCCAGAGCGTCGAGACATAGGCCCCGGCGGCGGCACAGGCCTCGACCACCGGCCGGGCGTTCGGCGCGTCATTGGTGTCGATGGCCAGAGCAAGCTCGCCGTTGGTCTTGGCCAGCAACGCCTTCACGTCGGCGAGCGATTTCTCGGACGAACCCTCGTTGATGAGGTGGGTCAGGAAATCCTTGGACTTGCCGAGACTTTCCACGAATGCCTCGCCGCCCGAGACGATTTCGTTCCAATAGGGATTGGTGCGGTTGCGGTAGGACCAGGCGACGGTCGGGTCGGCATAGGTCGCGGCCTGGACCGGCGACGGGCCGAACATGCGCATCGCCGCCGCCCCGGATACGCCGTAGGCCGACGCCAGCAGGAAGTTTCGGCGCGACACCGTTTCCTGCTGGATGAACTTCTTGATGAACGACATTGGGTTCCTCCCTTTTTCAGTCGGCCCTGCATCGAGGCCTTGATCGATCTTGCCGCCAGCCGGTCGCCGCCGACTGTCCGGACTGCGGGTCTGTATCGGCGACTCGACTAGTAACGCACCGTTTAGTTACTTTTAAGTTCCCTTTCCTGTCAAGTGGGCTATAAGGGGCGGGTGCGTAGGAATGACGGGGCGTGCACATGGCCGACGCAACTGCCAAGCAAAGCACCGAAAGAGACGGTCACAGGATGGCAAAACCAAAGCCCAGGACCCGGGACGCGGATGCAACGAAGTCCCGGATCCTCGCTGCGGCGAAGTCGGAATTCGCCCGGTTGGGCCTGGGCGGCGCCAGGGTCGACGAGATCGCCGAGAAGGCGCGCGCCAACAAGCGCATGATCTACCACTATTTCGGCAGCAAGGAGGACCTGTTCCGGGTCGTGCTGGAAGAGGCCTATCTGGATATCCGGAATGCCGAGCAGGGTCTGGAACTGGATCACCTGCCACCGGTCGAAGCCTTGGAAACGCTGCTGCGCTTCACCTGGCAGTATTACCTCGACAATCCGGAATTCATAACGCTGGTGAACAGCGCCAACCTGCACCGCGGACGCCATCTGGAAGGGTCGGAGCGGTTACAGATGGCCAGCCGCCGTCTTGTCAGAATGGTTCAGGACATCCTCGACCGCGGCGTGGAAAGCGGCGTATTTCGCGCGGGCATCGACGCCGTGCAACTCAACATCACGATCGCCGCAATCGGCTATTACTATCTGACGAACCGGTTTACGGGTGCGATCCTCTTTGAGCGGGACTTCATGGAAGACGCGGCCTTGCAGCAGCGCCTTGCCTTCAACATCGACACGATCATGCGGCTGGTCACGGTCTGATATCTGCCCTCGTCGTCCGGACGGCAACGAGACGACCCGCCGGTCGGGTTTCCGGCGAGCCAATGCAAGACGCGCCTTGTGCGCGAAGACGGTTCACCGGGCGCATCGCCGTCACGCGCGCGAAGCTTTTGAACCAGGGTATGCCCATGCGCCTGGCCACCCGGCGCGAACGGAGCCCCCTGCCCGTCCCTTTCCCAAAAGAACCCGGATACCGAGAAATCCGAGGAAGTTTGAAATAGCCTCTCATGCCTGCCGCACGATTGCGGCATGGCGCGCCGACTATAACCTCCACCGGCCTCACTCCAGCCTCGCTGGCCTGACGCCATATGAATATGCTAACCGGTCAAATGCAGACCAAAACCTGAACAGAGCTAACCTATGAACGCGGACTCCGAGGGGAGCAGGTCAAGGGTCACCAACATGGTAGCGTACCAGGGAAAACAAGCACTGTCCTATCTCCCTTTGGAGGATCTTGAGGAGCTTAGTGCGAGAGTGACGGCAACAACAGAGAAGTAAGCTTTGTGCGTTGGGTGCTGTTGACCTGACCCCTTTGAACGCCACCTGCTGGATCTGGAGACCGGGGCCGCAGGCTGCTCTACGATTGCAAGGCCGCATCCTCCGCACCGTAGACCTTCGCCACTACGGTCATCCGGGAACTGCCTTTTCGTCAGAATCCAATCCGGGCATTCGCTGCGCGCCGCTGGAACCGAAAAGATGCGGACAATGCGGCCGCCGGTCGTGCCAATCCTAATGACGCTGCATTTTGAGCGTGGCTGCATCGGTTGAGATCGCGGACAGAATCTCAAACGGTTTATTCATATCAGATGTCCGGCGCGTGTGAGCGAAGGCAGGCGGGCTGGCGAGTGGCCCGCCATCTAAGTTCATTGACGAATCTACGTCTTGCGTCAGACAATTCCGGCGATCAAAAGGGAGGAGATCATGAAACCAATTCTTGCCGCCTGTGGCTTGGTGCTCGCCTTCTGTATTCCCACAAAGAGTTTCTCTGACAGCTACACAGCCACCGTTGCCGCCGGCCACCCGCCGGTCTTCCGCTGGGTGCGGATGATCTCCGAGGCGTTCATTCCGACCGTTCAGGCCGAGCTCGCCGGCTCCGGGCACGACATCACCTTCTCGGAACAATACGGCGGCGCCATTGCCGGGGTGGGCGAGGAATTGGAGGCGATCGAGAGCGGCCTTGCCGAGATAGGCACCTGCTCGGCGCTCTTCGACCCCGCCAAGCTCGCCGTCCAGAACGTCACCTACTACACGCCCTTCGTGAGCGACGACGTGCGCGGTGTGAACGCGCTGATGCATGCATTGCACCGCGACGACCCGCGCCTGACGGCCGCCTACACAGAGAACAACAACGTATATCTCGGCGCGCCAATCGGCATAGACGACTACCTTTTGATGACGAACTTCCCGGTCACCGGCCTCGCCGACCTGAACGGCCGCAAGATCGCTGCGCCCGGGCCCGCGATCAACTGGCTCTCGGGCACCGGCGCGGTGGGCGTCTCAGGCAACCTCACGACCTATTACAACGAGCTCAAGACCGGTGTTTATGACGGCGTTATCGTATTCGCATCGGCCGCATTGCCCGGCAAGCTCTACGAGGTCGCGCCCTATGTCACCCGCGCGGGCCTCGGCGCGCAGTTCTCGGGCGCACTCTGCGCCAACAAGGACTGGTATGACGGGTTGCCGGCCGACGTGCAGGCGGCGCTGATTGCCGGCGCCGACGCGGCAGAGGCCTGGTACATGGACGCTTTGGAGGCCGCCGTCGCCGCCTCTTTCGCCAAGATGGCGGAGCTTGGCGCCACCATCACCGACGCACCGGACGAGATGCGCGCGGACTGGGCCGCGGGTATGGACAACGCGGCCAAGGAATGGGCGCAATCGCTGGATGCCCGAGGCGTGCCGGGAACCGAGATCCTGAGCCTCTACATGGAGGCCATGCGCGAGTCCGGTGCGACGCCGTTGCGCGATTGGGACAAAGAGTGACGCATGGCCGATGACGCACGGTCCGAACCTGCACCCTTGCGCTGGCTCGACGCCGCCACGCAAGCGCTGAACGTTGCCGGTTCGCTGTTGATCCTAGCGCTGATGATGCTGGTGGGCGCCGATGTGGCGGGGCGAAACCTGGCCGGTGCGCCGATCTCTGGCGTGCCGGAACTCGTGACGCTCTCAATCGTCGCCATTGTCTTTCTGCAGGCGCCGCAGGCCCTGCGCTCGGGCCGTTTCACCCAGACCGAGGCCATCCTGTCGCGCCTGCGCCGCGCCACCCCACGCATGGCCCGCGCGGTCGAGACCGGTTTCGACGTAATCGCGATCGGAGTGATCGGCGTCATCGTCTACGCCACCTGGCCGCTCTTCATGCGCGCCTGGATCCGCAAAGATTTCATCGGTGCGGTGGGTGATTTCACCGCGCCCACATGGCCCGTGAAGGCCACGATCCTGATCGGCGGCACGATGCTGGTTCTGCAATTTGCCGCCCGCATCCTGCGCCGGTACCGCGCCTCTTGACCCCGTTTGAGGTCGGCCTTCTGGCGCTCGCCGCGATGGGCGTTCTGGTGCTCGTCGGTCTTTTCGTCCCGATCGCGCTGATGTTGTGTTCCTTCGTCGGCGTCTGGGCGATTAAGGGCTCGCCAGTGCTGGCCTCGAAGCTCTTGGCGCTCGCCGCAAACGACGCGATTTCGAACTATTTCTTCGGCGTCGTGCCGCTCTTCGTGCTGATGGGTTTCATCGTCTCGGAGGCCGGGTTGGGCCGCGACGCCTATGACGTGGCCAACGCAGCCTTCCGCCGGCTCAAAGGCGGCTTGGGCGTCGGCACCGTGGGCGCCAATGCGATCTTCGCGGCGATCACCGGCATCTCTATCGCTTCGGCCGCCGTCTTCACCAAGATCGCCGTGCCGCAGATGATTCGACACGGATATGCGCCGCGCTTTGCCGTTGGCGTGGTGGCGGGCAGTTCGGTCCTTGGCATGCTGATCCCGCCCTCGCTCCTCTTGATCCTCTACGGCATCCTCACCGAGCAATCGATCGGCGATCTCTTCATCGCCGGCGTTGGGCCGGGGCTGTTGCTGTCGCTGTTCTTTGGGCTCGGCATTGTGGCGATGGCGGTCCTAACCCCGGGCTTCGTCGGCCGGCCCAGCGACACGCCTGCGCCGCCGCTGTCCCCGGGCGAGGTCGCCAGCAAGGGAGGCCCGATCGCCACGCTGATCCTGCTGGTCCTGGGCGGCATCTACACCGGTATCTTCACCCCCGTCGAGGCCGGGGCCATGGGTGCGATCGGCGCGCTCGTCATTGGTTTCGCCCGCCGCACGCTCACGTTACGCAAACTCTGGACCGTACTGGTGGAAACCGGCCTTGTCACCGCCTCGGTTTGCTTCCTGATCATCGCCGCGCAGATGTATTCGCGGATGCTCGCCTTCTCGGGCGTGCCGACGGGGCTTGGCAGTTTCGCGGCGACGGCGGATTTGGGTTATTGGGGGCTGATGCTGCTTTACGTAGCAGTGCTTGTCGGCCTGGGCATGATTCTCGATTCCTCATCGATCATGCTGATCCTGGTGCCGCTGATGCTGCCCGTCGTCACCCCGATGGGCATCGATCTGATCTGGTTCGGCATCGTCACCGTTCTGGCCGTCGAGATCGGCCTTCTGACGCCGCCTTTCGGCATCTCGGTCTACGTGATAAAATCGACGCTCGATGACGCCTCGATCACGCTCGGCGACATCTTCCGCGGCGCGGCGCCTTTCGCGTTCCTGATGGCCGTGGTGCTCGCCCTCACCCTGATCTTCCCTGCAATCGCCACCGGCCTCTTACCCGGCCGCTGAGGAAAGGAGGCGCCAATGGCCCGCCGTTTCGTCGACATCTCCGTAGCTTTAGAGGCCGACATCGCCTCGGACCCGCCGATCATGCTGCCCAAGATCAATTATCTCGCCCATGCAGACACCGCGGACCAGGTGGCAGGCTTTTTCCCGGGGCTGTCGAAAGACGACCTGCCCGGCGGCGAGGGCTGGGCGGTAGAGTTTCTCAACGTTGCCACCCATAACGGCACGCATCTGGATGCGCCCTACCACCACCACTCGACCATGGACGGCGGTAAACGCGCGGTCACAATCGACGAGGTGCCGCTGGAGTGGTGCATGAATCCCGGGGTGAAGCTCGATTTCCGAGACAAGCCAGACGGTTACGTGGTCAACGCCGATGAGGTGGAAGCCGAATTGAGCCGCATCGGACACGACTTGCAACCCCTCGATATCGTCGTCGTCAACACCGCCGCGGGCGCGCGCTACGGCCAGCCCGACTATGTCGACACCGGCTGCGGCATGGGCCGCGAGGCGACGCTGTATCTGCTCGAGAAAGGCGTGCGCGTCACCGGCACCGACGCCTGGTCCTGGGACGCGCCGTTCTCGCACACCGCCAAGCGTTGGATGGAAACCCACGACCCGTCGATCATCTGGGAGGGCCACCGGGCGTCCATGAAAATCGGCTATTGCCATATGGAGAAGCTTTCGAACCTCGAAAGCCTGCCCGCCACGGGTTTCACCATCTGCTGCTTCCCGGTGAAGATCAAGGCCGCCTCGGCTGGCTTCACCCGTGCCGTTGCCATTTTTGAGGGCCAGCCATGAGCCAGATCACCCCCGACACGATCACCGAAGCCATCGTCCAGTTCAATTGTACCGGCCACGCCGTCGGCAAGATGCGCAACGAGCTTGACGTGCGTATGGTCCTGCCGATGGAGGAGCGGTTCGAGCTTGCGACCGACGAGGGCCCGTTCCATGGCGGAGACGCCACCGCGCCCCCGCCGCTTGCGCTGTTCGTCGGCAGCCTGACCGGTTGCATCATGACCCAGATCCGGGCGTTCGCGAAACGCATGGGCGTGACGCTGAACGACCTTACTGTCGAAGCGCGGGTGCAGTGGGATTGGCAGGCCAAGGGCCGCGTCTACGAGACCGCTCCTAAGTCTTTCGAAATCGATGTCATGATCGACAGCGAGGACCCGATCGAGGCTCTCAAAGACCTCGTTGCTGCGGCCAAGAAGGGCTGTTTCATCGAGCAGACCCTGGGCCAGCCAAACGTGATCTCACACCGCATCAAACGCGGGGATTTGTGGGAATTTGTTTGAGGTTAGCTGCCGAAGTTCGATTGGACCAACTTGGTCGGGCTTCCCGTTATCCGGTAGTGTTCAGTTGGACGAGTCGAAGCCTGCCTTGCAGCCCGCTGCTTCCGCCATGAGGTCTTACCGGTCATTCGACTCCTCCCGCCCCACATTCGGCTCCGCGGGACGAAGTGTGAATTCGCTGCGGCTGCACCAATGGCCGGTCTGTCGCGTGGTCTTATTTTGGACGTCAGGCTAACCGGCAAAAAACCAGGGCGTCCAGAATGGCCTGACCGAAGGCTTCGTCGGAAACACTCTCCGGCAAAATAGTATCCTCCCGTTCGCGAACGCCCTCCCAATGACCGCGCCCACGATAGTGTAGCGGTTTGATTTCGACCTGTCCGTCTTGCAGTCGCAACGAAACATTACCAGCACTGTTGAACAGATGGCAGACGGTGGGCGTTTTCGGCTTCCTCCAAAAGCTCGTCGGCAAACGCACTTGATTATTGGTATCGCCATGGAAGGCCCAGATGGTTTCCAGCCGCTCTGCCCATGTCTCCAATGCAGCGATCTCGTCGACGGAAACATCGGCCTAATCTGCGGCAATGAGTGGGAAGTCAAACCCGTCTCGAGTGAAGCGTAAGAGCAGGTCGCCGAGAGGATCTCTCAGCGAATTCTATCAGCCTAGACACAACCTTTTGAAAACAGGCGCGCCGCCTCCCTCGCTCTGGAAATAGGCTTCGAGGCATATAGAATACATGGTGTTTTGGTCATTTGTGACCTCTTACGGTGAAGGTATCAATATTGGAGAATTGGGTTCACTCTGGACACTCGATGACGCCAGTGGCCGCCCCGTCAAGTCCGACGCTCTCGTCTTTCAGCGTGCAGCCCTCCTCGTCATCCAGGATCTCTTTGAGCCATCTGAGCACAGTTGGTGCGCCGAGTTGCACATAGATGCCACCTGCGACTTCGCCCAAATTAGTGCATGTGCCGTCTCCGGTCCCTTTATGGAGCGGCCGCGACGTGATGGCCGCAATATGCCACTCGTTCTCGCCGACTTTAACGTGGACCGGGCCACCGCTATCGCCGATACACGTGTCCTCGGGCAGCACTTGTTCGTAGTATTCGCCATCAAGGCCCCAGACATTCCCCAAGCTCGCCAGTTGAAACGTCGGGATCACTTGCCGCGCTTCAACCAATCGAAAGTCCTCAAACGGCGACGACAGCACAATCTCGAATTCCGAATGGCAGACCCGCTGTTCGTCGGGCCGGTCATCCTTACAGGCGGTGGTGTAGAGCCCCAAATTCACGAACTGCTTTGTGCCGGAAAGCACGTCCAGACCGGTGGACGTACGGTAGGGGTTCGCGCCGTAGCCGGACGCCCGGTAGTGCATCATTTTCGTCAAATCGCCAACGTGAATCTTGCTTATCCGCTTTTCGTCGAAGCGGCCGCTGCTCAATTCGAAAAGGGCCAGGTCCGGTGTTTCGAAGAAGGTGTCACCGGAATCGTTCGGGCCACAGTGTCCCACTTGTCCTTGCTCATTCGGCTTGGTGTGAAGCGTTTTGATAAGGTTTATGATGCCCAGGTTTCGGACGGTTACCTCTGTGTTTTTGTTGTTGCCGAGGATCTCGTAGGTATCGAAACTTTTCCAGGTGTTGGCTTCCCGGCAAACGCAGTGCGCGGCCGTTAGGACATGTTTGGGTGACACGATCACGCCGGTACAGTCCGTCCAGCCGGGGCTTTTGGGATAAATGTCCGCACCAGTCGCGTCCACGTCGATCCGCTTACCGAGGTCCGGAAGTCCATCAAAAAACAAAGACACCGTGCCCCAGCCCGTGAACCCCTCCAACTCCTCTGGACCGGCAAAAATTGTCTGCCCCGTTGACGTCGTGCCCGAACCCGTCGAAAGCAGGCTGCCGATCCCGACACCGACACCGCGACCGGTCAATTCCAATGACGGGTCGGTCCGGCGGACCGGGACGGCCATTCCCTCACTATCGCCAGACGTAAACCAAGGGGAATCCAGGCCGCGACCAGTGCTCTGGATACACACCGCACCCGGTTCGACTTCCGCCTGGATCGCGGCGGAGTTGGCATAGAGGAAGTTGGCCATGAACTCTCGATCCGTCATCTGAATCTCACGGGGCCACGCGCCGGACGCCTCAAACAAACGATCCATACAGTAGCCGGCGGGGTTCCGGCGGTTGATCACGGGCGCATAGGCCAGGGGACGCCCCTCCATGAACATCATGACGGTCTTGCTGGTGTTGTCCTCGAAGGCCAAGAGATCGCCCGCCCGGTTTGGGTCCAACCCGTTGTCAGTCACGGCACCTAGGAACTTGATTTCCCCGTCCGTGGCCTGTGCCCAGGCGCGCGGATCCTCGATGAGCTCTGCGATAGGACTTGTGGTGATGGTTACATTCTCGGCGTAGAACTTAAACGACTTAAGGCTGGCCTCGAAAGGGTCGCTCGTGTCTTGGGCCTGTGCGATCGTCGAAAGCGTTGCAAAAGCACCCGCGCCGATCATTGTTTTGAATGTCTTCATCATATCATACCTCCCTAGCTCTGCAGCTTTGCAATGCCATGGCCCGACACTTGTGCGTTGTAGCCGTCGCGCGCGCCCGGTGTGTAACGCGCCAAAAGTTCGTCACGGATCCTGGGGCCGTCGCTCCCGCCAGCGAATTCGGCGGCGATTCGCGCGGCCAGCCCGGCCACGATTGCCGATGCGGCGGAGGTGCCTCCGAAACCATGGCGCTGCTTGTCATGCGTCCAGCGCGCATCGGGGTCGTCGGCGTAACCGCCGTGGCCAGCAATATCGGCCGTGGGCACAGAGGTGTGCCAAACCGACCGGTCTTTAGAGCACCTTTCGAACGGTGAAAACTCAGCCGCGCTCGGGGCCAGCAAAGTGACGCCCCAGCCGCTTTGCGAATAGGCGGCCTTCTCTGTCTTGGCCGTTTTGCGATGGACCTTCGCCGCGCCGACGTTGATTATTCCCGTACCTTCGAACGGATCCGATGCGCCCGCCACTATGTTTCTTCTGTCCAACGCATAAGCGGCAAGCCCAAGCCCTTTGAATGCTTCGTCAGTCGTGTCGAACGACTCGTCCCCGTTCGAGGCACTGGAACGGACAGAGACCAGAGCATTCAGAAGAACCGCCTGGTCGCATTGCTCGCGCACCCAAGCGTTTGCTCCAAAGAAGTCGGCCAAGCCTTTTTTGAGCTCCTTGACCGCTTCCGGATCTGCGTCGTCCGATAGCCCCCCAAGAAGCATGTCGATCGCCGGGATGGGGTCGTCTGCAATTGCGCGAAAGACGCGCCCGTAGTCCGCAGGATCGCTTGGATAGCTCAACTCCGTGTCGGAGCCGTTGTTGCCCGCTGGAAGAACGATCGCTGCCTTGTGTTGGGCAATGATGATGGCAAGGATCAACGGATCGACCAAACCCGCACCATAGGTGTCCTCGTAGTCTTTGGCGGGAGGCTCGAACACCGGACCGAGCAGAACCACATCCACAGGCTTCGGCAGGGTGAACACCGCCTCCAAGAGAGCTGTTGCCACCGCTATCCGGTTTGCATGGCTATCGCTGACATACGTACCAAGCCGCACCGGGAACAAGGTCGCCTCCGGCGCGACCCCATGCAGCGGATAAATGACCTCCGTTTTTTTGTTGTCTTCCGATTCCGTCGTTTTCTCGGCGTATCGACCAACCATGATGCCCGCCATCGCGGTTCCGTGGCCGTCACCGCGCGACTGAAATGCCGAGGTGTCGAATCGCGGCGCCGGATAGTCCAGATTGAACCAAGTCGTAGAGGCGGGCTCTGCGTACTGAAAAGCGGGCTTTGGGGAATTCCGACCGAAGCACGGATGTGTCAGATCGACGGCCGTATCAAAAAGAGCAATCGATGCATTTCGCCCTCCACTTGTCCGATCGGTGCCGGTTAGCCCAATGGCTTGCAGGTGCCATTGGTCAATAGGTTCGCTGGCGGCCTTTAGGCCCGGCTTTTCTGCGTTCTCGAACGCGCAAAGCTCTTCCCGCGGGACGTTCATGTCTCGCACGGTTTCCGCGATCAGCGGATCGATCAGAACCTTTAGAAGCGGCCAGCAGGTCTGCGCTATGATCTTGCCTGCGGTGCTGTCGCTTTCGTAGTGCACGCCGGCCCACTCTCGGTTGACGCTGATCCTCTGGGCGATGTCGAAGAACTCGGCGACATGTCCGCTGCGGTCGCCCATAACTTCGGTCATTGCATGGGCCAGCAGATAGGCCTGGGTCGCGTGCCCCGACGGATAAGCCGCGTGATTTGGCGCCGTGACCACCGGAGTGAGCAGGGGCTCGGCCACATGTGGACGAACCCGCTGATAATGGCGTTTGAAATGTGCTGCGATGATCAGGCCGGACTGCTCGACAATTGCCAGCATGCGCAGCAAGCTGGTGGGGACACCCGCCTCGTTCATGAAGCTTGCCAGAAACGGCGAGGTGATATCGGTCACCTGCTGTCGAATCTCGTTTGCCAGAGCGCCGTCGAGGCCGCCAAGCCGTGCGTGCAGGATCTCTTGCTTCTCAAGCAAATCGTCGAGCTCTTGCCGGCGTTTCGGGCCAGCGTGGTCAGGGTCGGGTAGAAGCCGCAAACGCTTGTGCGAGCCATCGTCGTGCCGGTCTTCGTTCCAGCCCCCCCACAAGAGGTCCTGAAAGTGCCGCATACTTCTGTGCACGGCCCCCCTGTAGTGGTCATCCTCAAGCGCATAGGTGAAGCCCAAGCTCGCCGTGCTTAAAAGCTGACGCTGCGCACTCGTATGAGTTTGCCCGTGCGTGTGCGTTTGAGCGTGGGTGTGCGTGTGCGTGTGCGTGTGGGTGTGGGTCTGGCCCTGTGCGTGGGTTTGCCCATGCGTATGGGTGTGCGTGTGGGTATGCGTTCGGCCATTTGGCAGGGGCTCGGAGTCTTCGACAACGCTACGCACGAATAAGCTGCGCGGAAACTCTTCCGGTTCGGATGGACAAATCGCATTGTGGTGCGGGTGCGGGTTCTCATCGATTTTGTGACCATGCTCTTCTTTGCCATGGCTATGTTCGACCTCGCGGCCCTGCCCCTTGTACAATTCGAGGAGGCTCCGAAAAGGCATGCCGCGCTCTTCTCCCCGACGGCATTCCGCCATTGTGACGGGAACGCGGATATTCTTTGCCTCGATCTCGAAAGCCTTCTTAAAGAGGTCCGAGAGATCGTCGGTACCGGCGCGTTCTTGCGCGCTGACGTGTTGCGCCATCAGCGACAAGGTCGACGTACTTGCGGCAAGCGCGCCCCAGGCCGCCGTTGTAAGAAGATGCCTACGTGAAACGTTCATCCCCAATCCCCTCCCATGGTTTAGATATTGCCAAGCTTCTCCAGAGCATCGTGAATCGCATGACGGCTACGCTCTTGAGGAAGCGGGTAACCCGGATCGAGGACGCTCTTTGCCGTGAAATCACGGTCGAATTTTCTGATCTCGGACAGTGTGTCCAGTGCGTCATCGTATCTTCCCTCGGCCACGAGACTGATTAAGACGTGGCGTTGACTGGTCAGAAATCTGGGTCGACGAAGCCTTACCAAATGTGCATTGTGGATCGCCCGTTTGTGATCACCATGGAGTGCCGAGACATTTCCAACGACCGAGTCGTACCAGAAGGCAACCGGGTTGAAGCGCGCCATACGTTGGGCCGCCAGCGACAGGTTGTAGGCGTCCTGGATCTGCCCCGAGTAGAACAGATTGAGCGCCAGAAGGTTCTTGGGAAAGGGCAAATGCTCACTGACGGATTGGCTGGCCACGAGCAGGTGTCGCCCAATCTCGAAATTGCGCAAAGCAAATCCGTGTACATGGCCCACCAGCGCAAGAACGATGGGGTTGGAAGAGCCGCCCTCAAGCGCCTTTGAGCACAGCATCTCGGCTTCTTCGCGCAATGCAGCATCGTTCGGCAGCATCCTCTCTGCAACTCGAACAACCAGCGAAAACGCCTGCCACGCATAGGTGAGGCTAGTCGGCTCGGTGCAGTTCAAAACACTCAGATGACGGCAGCTTTCTTCGACGCCATCCGTTGACATGGAAAACAGCTGGTGCACCAACGCGTATAGCGGGAGCTCACTCATGATTTTTTGGTTTTTGAATAGGCCGGCATGCGTTGAGTCGATCGCTTGGTGGACGAAGGCAATGATCTGCTCATCCGAAAGCTCCGAGGCCCCGCCATTTACGGCAATGGAAGACGACCAGATGACTTCGCCGGATCCAAATCGGTTCGCCGAGAAGTTCAGGGAAAGATCATGATTGCTAATCCGAGCGTGGACCTGGACGACGGCATCAATTTGCCTGTCCAGTGACTGCAGCCCGGAAAGCTGGTTGGAAAGCACGTCCCGCGCATCATAAACAGTGACAAAGCCCTGCTCCCGCGCGAACTGGCCGAACATATCCGTGATCCGTTCAGCGACCGCGAGTTCCTCCACTCGTTCGGGAAGGCAAGTCGGTGGCAGCAAGAGCACCCAAGGCAGATAGCTACTTTGGTCCGCCTTCTCGGCAACTGCGACCCTGGTGTGGCCCTTTTTTGAGTATAGCCTGTCCTCCATAGTCGCGGTTGCCGAGTGCAACCAGTCAGACGCCTCCCCTTCCAGGATCGGAGCATCCTCAAAGAAACGGCTGTCTTGGTCGGCGGGCTCACATATTTCTACGTCTTCAAGCCAAACGTAGTATCGGTCCGTCTTCAGGTGTTTCTCATTGTCGCCCAGGTCTTTGCGTATACCCGCCAACAATGTTCGAAGTCGTTGTGACGCGGTTTCTTCGTCACTCGCATCTGGCCAGAGTGCCGTGCGCAACCAACTGCGCGCCCGGCGCATGTCCCGGGCTGTGGCAAGCATCATCAGAAGAGTCCGAGCGTTACGGCTCCTGATTCGAAGGTCAAAACCTTCGCTGGATTGCAACGTAAAATTCCCAAAAACATGCAATTTCATGAGTTTAGCCTCAAATGCGTCTTCCAGTTGTTCTGAAAGTACGACTAACCCATGTTTTGAAGAAGTGGGTTTTTGAATCACTTGCATTTCGTGATTGGGTTTCTCTTCATCATTCACCAGGTGTGGCCCTAACTAGCTGCCTCAATACATCTCGACTTCCTCCGCGCCCCCGAGATTAGAGAAATTTCGGTATCACAATCCGGACAGCACGATTCATCGAGCACACCCCGAGTCGCAGATCCCCGTTAATCTACCGTTGGTGTTTCGTGAGCCTTGGGTGCAAATCTACGCAGAAAAGCACTGGGTGTGGCTGACACTGAGACGGTGATCGGGCAAAATCCACATTGATTGGGCCGAACTCGATCTACGCGGGCGCCTTCCATCACAGCGTGGAAATTTCCAATTAAAATCATTGGCTTATTTCGCGAACGTGTTTCGAAAAATCATGTACGCGCTGCGAGTCTGCACGTCTTTTTCTTGGGGTGGCCGGTTAGAATCCTTCAAGATTAACCGAAATTTAACGTTTCGAACCCGCTGAAATTACGGCCTCCCAGTACTTCGTGTCCCAGCCGGCCCTTTGCCGATCAACCGAGCGATTCCACTCGGGATGATTTGCCTAGGGCATCGAAATGGCGCGGCCACATAGCTGTGCAAGATGACCGGAGCAGACTGATGACGAGATCAAAACTGGAAGCCGGCGCTGATCGCCGCAACGCCGCTAAACTGCGCCGTCGGAATGCCGCGGATGGATCGGGGCACTTGCCGGTCCTCACATCGATCGGAAACGGGGACGAGACCAAGTATGCCCAGACGCAACCCGCAAGTTTCACCAAGGGCCTTCACCATGACGAATACGGCTTGGCCCCGAGCGCGGACTACGCCGCCTTTTGCCACGCCGTCGCAAAGGGCGATCCGGAAATGGGCGGTCTGCAGATCGCTGCGGGACCAGACCAACGCAAGTGGGAGAGCCCGATTGCCGGGAACTACTTCAACGATATGGGAGCAGATCCAGACGCCGTCGCCATGCCACCTGCCCCGAAGCTTGGCCGCAGCGAGCTTTGCGCCGAGCTGGCAGCCGTCTACGCAATGGCGCTGACGCGGGATTTGCCATTCGAGGCCCTGCAGAAGGCAAACACGCCCATCCCCCACATTACCACTGGTGGCAGTCCGGTCACGGTTGGTGACCTTGTGAATGAGCTGCGCAAGCTCAGCTGGTTCGACACAAACGGCACTCCGGTGGGCTTTAAGGGTATGGCCCTTACAGATCACGAGAGACGGCGCCGCGAGGCCAATTGGGAGACCAAATCCAAGGGATTGACAGTCGACGTCCTGTTCCGCGGCTCGACGCCGGGTGCCAAGAAGGGCCCCTACATCTCGCAATTCATGCTGATTGGGACCGACGACCTTTCGGGCACCGCACCAGCCAAGGGGCAAATCGCCTACGGCCTTCAGACGATCACTCAAGCACAATTGGTACCGGAAGCCGAAAAGGACTACATGACGACCTGGGCCGACTGGCTTGAAGTGCAGCAGGGCCAAGGCTTTGACCAACCGCCGCACAAGACGCGCCGCCGCATCCATACACCGCGTGACTTGGCCGGATACGTCCATTTCGACGCGCTCTATCAGGCCTACCTGAACGCCTGTTTGATCCTATTGGGCAATGGGCTTGAGGTCGACGGCGGCAATCCAATCGCGCAAGAGCGGCCCGACAACAGCATAGGCTTTGCCACCTGGGGTGGGCCGCACATACTGAGCCTGGTGACCGAGGTCGCCACCCGCGGCCTGCGCGCGGCACGGCGAACCAAGTTCCAGGTGCATAGGCGGGCCCGACCCGAGGTCCTCGCAGCGCGACTGACCCAGGTTGCCAACGCACATGTCGGCCATATGGATCCGGGCGCGGTCATCCAGATCGGGAACATGCTTAGTGAACTGGGCTTCAATCCGGAAAATCAGGTGGTCCGGCCCGGGTCGATCCTCGACTGGATCACCCAACATAACAAGAAGGCCAACAACGGTTCGGCAGCGACCCCAATCCACGACGACAAGAACTTCCTTCTACCGATGGCCTTTGTCGAGGGGTCACCGATGCATCCAGCCTTCGGCGCAGGGCATGCCACGGTCGCCGGGGCCTGCGTAACGATCCTGAAGGCATTCTTCGAGGGCAACGCCAAATACAGTGACGTGATCAAGGGCGGTGGCACACACTATGCGGCCGACAAAGCCGACAACCTTGTCGCCTCACATCGCAAGGATGGCAATGATGCGACGGTCTCGGAGGAGCTCGACAAGCTCGCCGCGAATATCTCGATCGGGCGCAATATCGCCGGCGTGCACTACTACTCGGACTACTACGACAGCCTGAGGATGGGTGAGCGGATCGCCGTCAGCATCCTAGAGGAGCAGATGCACACCTACCATGAGCCCGTGTCGCTGAGCCTTACGAGTTTTGACGGCGACGCCATCAAGCTCGGCACGACCGGAGGCACTGGCCCCGCAGCTGTCAAGGTGAAGATCACCAACGCAAGCGGCCTGCCGGAGCTTCGCGATACGTGGTGGACCCGAGACCTGGAAGACTACGGCATCGTCGAAGACGGTTCTGGCGCGGGGGTCTAGGCGATGGCAGAGTTAAAGGGTGCAAAAAGCTTGGGCACGCCCGTTTCTAGCTTCGACAGCAATCAGGCACTCGCGACGATGCTCAAAGCAAAGTCCACGGATGTCTCTCGAGCCGCAGATCTTGAAATCCGCGATAACGCCGATGTGCCAAACACCCCTGTAGAAAAGGTGGCCGTGACCTTCGGTGGTCTGGCACTGCCGATCACGAATGTAACTGAGGATGCAGTTAGCTAAGGGGAAAGACATGCGAAGTGTAATCTTGGCGGCGTGCTCTGCAATGCTTTTGGGCGCTTGCGCAGATCAGTATCTGCTGAAGGAAGAAAAGAAAGTTATCTCGGCAGAGAACGTCGGACCAAGTTCCAACTTGGACACGTTGGCTGCTTTCAGCCGAAGCATGTCCGTCGCCTATAGAAGTGCCGCACGAAAGACTACGACCACGCAGGACGTGCAGTCGTTCCTGATCATTCTTTCTGCGGCCTCTTTCGTGCACGGTGCGGTCGGAAACGTGTCCGATGTCGCCTTGGCAAATCGAGCGATTGTCGGCGCGACGACTCAGCAAGTGGGCCTGCGCACAGCTCCCAAATCGGCGATCATCGGCATGTATACAGGCGCCAAGCGCTTGAATTGCATCGCGTCGGTAGCGTCCGTGGGCACAGTCACGCTACCGACGGGTTTGACGCGCGTTGCCGCAAGCGCATTGGTCTTCGCCGCGATCGAGGAGGTGCGGATCACAACCCGCGAAAGCCTCGTCCGAGAGGTCGCGAATTACGACGCGTTGGTCACGGCAATCGATCCGCGCCCAGACCTTCGCGCGATCGAATCAGAGCGTAGTGCGGACATGAACGCGATTCAGGACTTTTCGAAGAAGCTGGCGCAATGCCTGCAAAAACAACCCGAGGAGACGTCCTGAGCAAGGACTGAAGGCATGCGTCAATCGCAGGCCCAAGCCGAAGCCCTGAGGCAAGCCCTGAAGGCGAAGCGCGGACGCGACCTGACGACGATGGGCAGGTCATCCGACGCTTACCTCGTCAGAACAGCGTGTAGAGGAGATCACATCATGCTCGAGAAAATTGAAGAAAAGATCCGCGACGGTGGGACACTGTCGGAAGAGGAGTTCGACGCACTTCGTGCATTGCGGGAGAGGATTGCGGACATCCAAGACATCGCCTCAGGCCGTCTCCTTGAACTCAGCGATGTCGAGCTTGAGCGCTCCGCCGGCAGTAACGGCTTTGCCATTGTGGTGGGACATACAAACTTGAGCAAGGGCGCCACGGCCACGTCACCCATCAGCGCGCGCGAGTATCCCTGGAACAGGGATTTGGCTGAGAAGGTTCATGCGATTTGTCGTGCAAGGAACATCACGTCCCGGATCTTTTATCGTGACGGTATCGGGATTCGGGGTGCCTATCGGCAGGTCGCGGCGTGGGGCGCTGCCTTCGTTGTCGAACTGCACTTCAACGCCTTCAATGGGCGGGCGCATGGCACGGAGACGCTCTTTGATGCCGATCGAAACGCCGGGTCGAAGGCCTGGGCGCAGCGGCTGCAAGACGCGATGCTGTCCGGTCTCCAGTTGCGGGACCGCGGGTTGAAAGAGCGCGATCCCGGTGACAGGGGTTATGCAAGCGTGTCCGCGTTGAACATCCCATCGGCCTTGATTGAGCCGTTCTTCGGCGACAATCCGTCCGACGCCTATATCGGCCACACCGGGAAGGATGACCTTGCCGAGGCCGTTGCGGATGCCGCGGCTGCGCAGATCTCCGGCAGTTGATCGCGATTACACAGCAACGAAAGGCCAGCGGCAGAGGTCTCTCTGGCACCTGACAGGCGCATACCAAACTGTGGTCCGCGTCGATTTCGGGACCGCGATAAATCAACGAAACACGCAGCTGAAAACCAAGCCTCTCAATCACAGACCGCAGGCATAAATAGTCAAGTTTTCCAACACGATAGAAAAAGGAAGTGTCCCAATGACACAGCCCTCAGCGACACTTAACTCTGTCTCTCTTAGTCTTGTTCTGTCAACTACGCTCGCTTTGCCGCCCGCTGCGGTGGCGTTCGATTTGCAGGACAGCCCGGTCGTGCTGATCCAGTTCGGCGGAGGGAGCGGCCTGGGCGGCGGCGGTAGCCTCGGCAACAGCGGCAGCATCGGCACCGGAAGCATCGGCACCGGCAACCTCGGATCTACAGGGGCAGCCACAACGCCTTCCATTGGGACTTTGGATGGCCCTGGCACCTCTCTTGTTACGGACGGCAACGCGACAATAACGGTGCCCCCGCTGACGGGCGGCACCGTCCCAACGCAGCCATTTAGCTTTGACAATTCTGTCAACATACCCGGTTTCACAGACACCGGGCCCGGTGACACGGTCTTCCCAGATTTAGGTGGTTTCCCGGATGTCCCGTTGACGTCCGGGGGGCCTCTTCCGCCGATCGAGATGCCCACCATACCGCCGCGCGATCCTGGCGATTTTGCCGCGCATTGCGGCGTGACGATGGTTTGTGGGGGCGATCCGGCGGGACCTGTTACAGGCCCAACGGTGGCGCCTACAAGCGGGACGCGCGTTGCAGGCGTTGACGCCCTACCGGGAGAAAGCGCCAAGACCGAGGCCGGATTGAATGAGAAGGGCTCATTTGCCTCTCGCGTCAACCGCCTGTCCTTCCCGACGACGGTCGCGCTGCAGTACTCGGACCGCGTCCCAAAATGCAGCGGCGTGCTCGTCTCCGAAGAGCACGTGCTAACCGCTGCTCATTGCACTTGTGGGGAACGAGCGCTTTACGCCTACTTTGGCGAAACGCTTGTGCCCGCCCGGGTCCGTGGGCGTGGATTGCGCACGTCTGTCCCCCTTACCAGCCGAGCCACCTATTTCGACGACGGGTTTTGTGCCGCGTTCGACAAGGGCACGGCCTATGCCGAAGGCCATATCGACTTGGCACTTCTCACGCTGGATAGCTCACTGCCGGGAACGCTCGCCGCGGCGATCCTGCCGGTCGACCCGCTCTCGGATCTCGAGACCGAATACCCAACCTCCTACATCGTTGGCTTCGGTGAGAGCGACAATCGGTTCCGTCCGGGCGACAAAAACTTCGCCAGCATCGATCTGACGGCGCGACTTTGCAAGGACGGGCACGAGACCTGCATCCCCGGCAAGGAGATCGTGGCCGCCGACCCGCCGGTCGACACCTGCTTCGGCGACAGTGGCGGGCCGATGTTCTTGCAGGAGACCACTGGCGACGAGATGGAGCTCGCAGGGATCACCTCCCGCTCGTTCAAGCCGCGCGACGACGGCGATCCGCTGAGCTGTGGCGAAGGCGGCATCTACGTCTCGCTCGAGGCGCCAGAAATCCGGGCCTGGCTGCGCGCCCAGATCGATTCCAACAACTGATCACCCAAGGAGGAGAAAGCCATGGGACATATTTTCGCCAACCCTGCACGCGTCGGCTGTATCGCGGCGACGATGGCCGCGACGACTTTGACGGTGGCACCCTCGGGCAGCTTGGCCCAGTCCCGGATCGATGATGCCCGCTCCGAGCCGCGGATCATCAACGGGCAGGAGGTGCTCGCCGGCCAGGGCCCGTGGGCAGCCTCATTGCGCTTCCAAGTGGCGCCTACGGATGCGAGCTCGACACGCCACATCTGTGGAGGATCTTTCGTGTCGCCGCTGCTGTCGGACGACAAGGAACGTGTTGAGGACTGGATCAGCGATGACCCCAACCCGGAATGGATTGTCACCGCGGCTCATTGCGTGGTCGATCGTAGCGGCAATCTGGAGGACAAAGATCGCCTCACCGTTTTCGGCGGCGCCCGGAATCGCACCAATCCCGATGGGAGAGGCCAGGTACAGCAGGTTGTAGAGATCATTCCGCATCCGCAGTTCGACGTTGAGACGCTTGAGAACGACATCGCGCTCTTGCGCCTGTCCCCGCCAGTGGCCAACAGCCTGCCCGCGACCCGGCGCGCGAGCATCCGCTTCCCTGCACCGCGAGACACCAATTGGATCAACGAACCCTATATGTCGGTTTACGCACAAGGGTGGGGTACAACTGAGACAGGAAGTGACTCACTTCTCCTTAAAGAAGTGCAATTGCCTGTCGTCGACCGTACTCTTTGCCAGCGGAAGTTCTCAATTCACGGCGAGATAATCGGCATTGGCATGCTGTGTGCGGGCTTCGTTGACGGCAATTTCGACAGCTGCCAGGGCGACAGCGGTGGCCCGCTGGTCTATCGGGCGGAGGGCAATATTGCCATTCCGCGCAGCCCCGAGCCCGTTTTGGTCGGTGTCGTGAGCTGGGGCATCGGCTGCGGTCGCGCGGATCTTTTCGGCGTCTACACCACTGCGTCCGTGTATCGGAAATGGGCGGAGGAGGCCGTTGTCGCTGAGATCGGAGTCGAATAGCATGATTTCCAAAAGAGACCTAAAAGAGATCAAAAAGTGGTAGTTGGCCGCAGAACCGCTCCGCTTTACTGAAAGCTTTCAAACTGTTTGCGCGGCTATTTCATTGGCCGCGCGATTTGTAGTATCCGAGCCAGAAAGATGCGAGCGGAGCAACCTTTTCCACTTGAACCCACTGCCGCTAACCTTTGCTTCCCGCACACACCCTAAGAGCCACAACGGATGCAGCTCAAGCACGTCCATATGAGTATCCCAAGAGGTCAAAGGCACAATTACGTTAGCCGTAGCGGCGGTTCCCCTATGTCGCTGGCGCTGCGAAGCCTCGTGCCCAACCCCTGCAACGGTCAGGGCCCGGGAAAGTCCAGTGGGGTCCAGCAATCCGAACTCCCGACATTGGTGCGAGTTGCGGCGAAACATGAAGAACTTTGACCGGGGAGCGGGACCACGCGGACTCATCCGCCGATAGATCGAACGACTGGTCTTCGTGATGACAGGGTGTGCAACGCCCGGCCGCCAGTCGCGTTACGGAAGCCGGCTAAGGTGCTCAATGGCACGCTCGATCTCCGCCTCGGTGTTGTAGTAGTGCGGCGCAATACGAAGCATGGTTGGAAGGTTGCGGCGCTCGGAATCAATGCGCGTGGTTGATGGGTACGATACACCGATTGCGAAGCCGGAGTCGGCCATATGTTGAACGATCAAGTGTGGATCCTTGCCGCCAATCGAAAAGCTGACAATTCCGCATTTGGTTGAGCCAAGATCACGGAGCGTGATTTGCGGGTACTCTGCCAAATGCGACCTTGTTTTATCGGCAAGCAGACCGACCCGCTCTGCAATCAGGTCTATTCCGATCTGGTCCGCATAGTCGACCGCAGCTCCGAGCCCGGCGCGGAGAGCATAGGAATTTTCCCAGGTTTCGAACCGTCTGGCGTCATCGCGCAGCGCGTAGCGGTCCTGTGCCACCCAAGGCGCTCCGAAAAAGTCAATCATCGCGGGCTCTAACGACGATAACCACTTTTCTTTCACGTAGAGAAAGCCGGTTCCGCGCGGTCCGCGCAGGAATTTTCGCCCCGTGGCCGACAGGAAATCACATCCCAAAGCGGCTACGTCGATGCGCAATTGCCCAGCCGCCTGACAGGCGTCCAGCAAATAGGGCACATCGAAAGCCTGCGCGATCTTGCCGACCTCGGCTGCGGGATTGACCAGCCCGCCATTGGTCGGAACCCAGGTGATGGCGATGAGGCCGACATCCTCGTCCATTGCGTCTTTCAGGGCAGCTACGTTCAATGCGCCGGTTTCGTCCGACGGAACAACTTCGATCTTCAGGTCGTCGCGCTTTGCGCGCTGAAGGAATGCAACGTAATTCGCCGCGTACTCGGCTTCGCAAGTGAGAATGCGCGCGCCGGGTTTAAGAGGCAGGGCATAGAATGCATGACACCAGGCTACCGTTGCATTCTCCATAAGGGCAATTTCACGGGCGCTTGCACCGATGTGATTGGCGACCAGCCTATAAACGCGATCGAGGGCGTCTGCCTGCCGTGCCTGGGCTTCATAGCCCCCAATCTGCGCCTCAAGCAGTGTATGCCCAACAACAGCATCAACGACACTTTGCGGCATAAGTGCGGAGCCTGAGGCCAGCAAATGGGTTGAAACCACAATCCCCGGAGTCTCTCCCCGGATCCGTTCAATATCCAATGCACACATGCCCCGACCGCCCCGTGTTCCCCATTTCCGGACATTGGCTGTACGACGCGACAACTGCAAGGTGGGCTCAAACCGGCTCCTGCAAGACTGAGCACCATGGGGCAGCTCCCGATCACCGAATGGCGCGGCCCTGATACTAGGCGGTTGATTCGCTGGTGACTTCGGAAAAACATGGATGTCCGGTCTAGGATCGCCATGAGATTTGGAAGATGCCGCGGTGCGTCGGGCCGCCCAGAGCCCACTGCGTGAATTCGCTATTCTCGCTGCGTGCGCTCGCGGAGGTGAATTCTCCTGCAAGGGCATGATTTCTAGCGCTGCGGTGCGGCCTGAAAAGCGGTCGTTAGCGACAGCCGCAGCATTCATCGGGATGCAAAATCACAGACGCGGACTTCCCGCCGTTCGGCTTCCGCGGCTGAACGGCTGGTCTCCGCAGGTCGCGACCCCCGGCGCAAATCGCTTGGGCCGAACACCGGACATTGACGTCAGCGAAAAAGGAACCCTGCCGGAATTTGAAAACCGATGTTCAGCAGTGAGATCGTTGACTGAAAGAATTTGATGGCTGAGTCGAGCCCGCTGAGGATTCATCGAAAAGTCGCTGCGCGCGCTCGAAGAGACATCACCACTGCAGCCCTGCGGAAACCGTCGCTATAGTGCGGCGAGAAAAGCCGCCATTCGGGCAAGTCGTAGCGACCTGCACCCTAGCCAAAAATCGATTCAAGCGTGGACCGCATCACCGCACCATCGACCTGCACGCCAGTCCAGTGAGCAACGCCGATGATCGCCTGATTGACCAGCATTTCGTGTCCGTCGATGGTTTTACAGCCCCGCGCCCTTGCCTTTGCAGGGAACGGTGTGTCACGCGGGTTGACGATCACATCGGCGACCAGCGACTTTGGGTGCAGGCTGGCGAACTCAACCGGCGGCATACCGCCTTCCGGATAGAGTCCGATCGACGTGGCATTCACAAGGATGTCGGCGCCGTCCGGGATCTGCAGTGGTTCGTTCCAAGCTTGAACCATGCCTTCGGCGGCCGTGCGCTCCGACACCAGCGCTGCAATCGATTCGGCCTTTGCTGCAGAGCGTTTGATCAATGTGATCCGGTCCGCACCGGCAAGCGCCAGCTCGACCGCGATTGCCCGCGCTGCGCCACCCGCGCCAAGAATGACCACTCTTTTACCAGGTATCCGAACGATACCTTCGAGCGACCGGACGAACCTGGAGAGCCCCCATTGGGTGGTCCGGGTTGATTGTTAGTGCATGGTCGGTCTCGGGTCCAATGGAACGATGCTTTCCAGCGCCGGTGGCCGGTATCCCAGAGCGCTGTG